>Ga0182021_10002991_pt1 | contig 19917 bp, 12 predicted proteins | sample 612E3MmetaG_FD_120493 | JGI IMG/M metagenome (GOLD analysis project Ga0182021, IMG submission 120493) | Permafrost microbial communities from Stordalen Mire, Sweden - 612E3M metaG (Illumina Assembly) | ecosystem: Environmental > Terrestrial > Soil > Wetlands > Permafrost | place: Sweden... | reverse complement strand
GACCTCCGCCAACGTGCCGCCCCCCTGGCCCCCGGCCTCCGGCCCCTGGCCCCCGGCCTCCGGCCCCTGGTCCCCGGCCTCCGGCCCCCGGCCCCCGGCCCCCGGCCCCTCGCCCCCGGCCCCCGGCCCCCGGCCCCTGACCACTGGCCCCCGGCATGCCATACTGGCTGCTGATGCCCTCGGTTCTCATAGCGGGAGGCGGCCTGGCCGGCCTCTCCGCGGCAGCCGCTCTGGGCGGCGCTGGTTTCGACGTGGACCTCTTCGAGGCGCGCCCCTTCCTGGGCGGACGCGCCACCTCCTACCAGATTCCCGGCCCGAATGAAGATTCGCCGGAGACCATCGATAACTGCCAGCACCTCCTGTTGCGCTGCTGCGTCAACCTCCTGGATTTCTACCAGCGCCTGGGCGTCCGCGACCTCATCCGCTTCCACAAGGAAGTCTACTTCCTCGAACCCGGAGGCCGCCTCTCCGTCCTCCGCCGCGGCCGCCTGCCAGCGCCCTTGCATTTCGCCGGATCGTTTCTGCGGATGCGTTGCCTCAACCGGGCCGACAAGTTCGGCATCGCCCGCGCGCTCCTGGCCATCCGCCACGAACGCACCCGCCGCCAGGATCTGGCGAGCATCAGCATGCTCGACTGGCTCCTCCAGAAACGCCAGACGCCGCGCGCCATCGACCGCTTCTGGCGCCAGGTGCTCGTCAGTGCCATCAATGAGGACCTCGACCGCATGGCCGCGGTCCACGGGTTCCAGGTCTTCTGGCTCGGCTTCCTGGCGCGCGCCGATTCCTACGAGATGGGAATCCCCACCGTTCCCCTGGCCCAACTCTATGGCGCCGAGGCCTGGCAGCGCCTGCCCAGCGTGCGCTTCCACCTGCGCTCCCCCGTTGAGCGCATCGATAGCTCCGGCTTCACCGTGGCCGGCCAGCGCCGCATCGCCGATCGCTACATCTGCGCGCTGCCTTTCGAGCGCCTCGAAGCCGTCGGCTTGCCGGCCCCCGCCCTCGACCACTCGCCCATCACCGGCGTGCACCTGTGGTTCGACCGTCAGGTCACCGCGCTGCCCCATGCCACCCTGCTCGGCCGCACCATGCAGTGGATGTTCAACAAGGATCGCGGCCGCTACCTGCAACTGGTGGTCAGCGCCTCCCGCGACCTGACCGACGTTTCGCGCAGCGAGATCGTCGATATCGCCATCGGCGACCTGCGCCTCTTCTTTCCGCTCGTCCGCGACGCCAACCTGGTGAAGGCCCACGTGGTCAAGGAGCAGCGCGCCACCTTCTCCGCGGCGCCCGGGACCGAATCCCTTCGTCCCACCGCTCAGTCCGGCCCTCCCAACGTCTTCCTGGCCGGCGATTGGACCCGCACCGGCTGGCCCGCGACCATGGAGGGCGCCGTCCGCGGCGGCTACCTGGCCGCCGAAGCCGTGGCGCAAAGCGCTGGTAGCCCCGCCCGCTTTCTGCTGCCGGACCTCGCCTGATAGGGCTGAAGCCGCTGAAGCCGAAACCCCCCTTGTACTTTCCATCACGTTTTGGTTACACTGTGCCCAAGGTTGTGGACTGGGTGATCGCTAAGTCGGTGTCTGCGCGATTGGAGCGCACACCTCTAACGTTCCTCAGGACAGAAGAAAGGGGTTCAGATGTTTCGTCTTCGTATCATCGCTATCTTAGCCGCCGCCTTACTGGCCGCGGCAACTCTTGATGCCCAAGTCGCGGGCCGCGTCACCGGCACCGTCGTGGATGCCACCGGCGCCGCCGTGCCCTACGCCGCTGTAGGCCTGCAACTGCCTGGCAGTAACACCGACCAGTTCTCTACCAAGACCTCGGCCGCCGGAGATTTCACCCTGGTCAGCGTTCCCGCCAACACCTATGACCTGGCGGTGGAGGCGAAAGGCTTCCAGAAGGCGGTGGTGAGTAAGCTGAAGGTCGACCCCGGCCGTAGCACCGACGTCCCTCCCATCAAGCTCGAAGTCGCGGGCGTCACCCAGACCGTCGAGGTCAGCGAAGCGATATCCGCGGTACAGACCTCCAATGCCGAAGTCACCACCACGGTGACGCGAAAGCAGATCGAGGACTTGCCCGTGTTGGACCGCAACCCGTTGGGCTTCCTGCTGACCCAGGTGGGCATCGGTGGCGGATCTGTCCCTAACGACAATACGGCCAGCAGGGGCGATACCACCATCAACGGGATGCGAACCTCCTACGTCAACGTCACCCTCGACGGCATCAACATCCAGGATAACTTCGGGCGTAACAACTCGCTGGGATTCAACCCCAACTTGCTGGAGTTGGACCAGGTAGCGGAAGTGACCATCTCCACCTCCAACGCCTCCTCGGCGGCCAATGGCGGCGCCGGCCAGGTGTCCTTCATCACGCCCACCGGCACCAACCAGTACCACGGCTCGGTCTACTTTCAAAACCGCAATAACCATTTCGCGGCCAACGACTTCTTCAACAACGCTTCCGGTGTGAAGATGCCGTTCTTGAACCAGAACCAGATGGGCGGCACCATGGGCGGCCGCATCATTCGCAACAAGCTCTTCTTCTACGGCAACTACGAGGCCTATCGCCAGCATCAGCAGAACAACCCCAATCGACAGGTGCTCACCGCCACTGCCCGCCAGGGCATCTTTACCTACCGCGACACCGCGGGCAACGTGCAGCAGGTGAACATCCTTCAAAAGATGGGTATGCAGGTCGACTCCGTGATGGCCCCCATCATAGCCATGATCCCGGGTCCGGAGAATATCAACAACTATCGCACCGGCGATTCCAGCGCCACCCTGCTGCGCAACACCGCCGGCTACACCTTCGCTGTGCGCTATAACCGCGTCCGCGACAACCTCTCGGGCCGCGGCGATTGGGTCCCTTCCACCAGGCACTCCATTTCGGCGACCTACGCGTGGAACCGCGACATTCTGGACCGGCCGGACGCCGATACCACCTACGACAAGATCCCCAGCGTGCAGAACGACGACCACGTCAAGCTGCTCTCCACGACCTGGCGCTGGAATCCCAAGCCGACCTTGACCAACGAGGTGCGTTTCGGTTTCAACATCGCCCCGGCGATCTTCGCGGCCTCCCAGGCCATCCCCGCCTACTTCGTCGACAATTTGATTACCAGCGGTTCCTCTACCAGTGCCAACCCCATCAACAATTTCCGCAGCCAGGGTCGCAACGTCAATACCTACCAGGTCATGGACAACGCCGCCTGGGTGAAGGGAAAACACAGCATCACCTTCGGAGTTCACACTCAGTTCACCAGCGTCGCCCCGTATAATGACGCCGCCATCACCCCGGCCTACACCCTGGGCGTCGGCACCGGCGGAAACGTCGGTCTCACTGCCGCGCAGATGCCCGGTATCAGTGCCAGCGATCTCTCGAGCGCCAATTCGCTGCTCTCCACGCTGGTGGGATATTACTCGACGGCATCGCAGACGTTTAATGTGACTTCAAGCAGCTCCGGCTTTGTGAAAGGCGCCACCAACCTGCGCCATTACCAGATCGACAACTACGCCGGATACGTCCAGGATGCCTGGAAGATTGCACCCCGCCTGACCGCCAACCTGGGCGTGCGATACGATTACTACGGACCGGTCAAGGAGCGGGATAATCTGATGCTGATCCCGGTGCTCCAGAACAACAACGCGCTCCAAACCTTGCTCAGTAACGCCACCTTGGACTTCCCCAAAGGTTCGGTGTACAAGACCGACAAGAATAACTTTGCGCCCAACATCGGCTTGGCCTGGGACGTCAAGGGCGACGGCAAGACGGCCGTACGCGCGGGCTACACCATCGCCTATGTGAACGACGATTTCGTGGCCGCGGTCCAGAACAACCTCGGTGGCACGAATTCGGGGTTGTCGACGGCTGCGAGCCTGGCGAATCTGGCCGGGCACCTGGCGGGTGGAGTCCCCGCCGTCCCGGTGCCTGTATACAAGGTGCCGCGCACCTTTGCCGACAACTTCGCTGTGAATCCCACGGGCAACGCGGAAGGCATGCCCAATCCCGACCTGGTGGTGCCCTACGTACAGAGTTGGAACATCGGAATCCAGCGCTCCGTCCGTAACACGCTCATCGACCTGCGTTACGTGGGCAACCACGCCACCAAGATGATCCGCGGCATCGACTACAACCAGGTGCTCCTGCCCCCGGCCTATCTGGCCGATTTCAGGACCGCTCAGAACAACGGCATCCTGGCGCAGAGGGCCACCGGCTCGTTCAATCCGACGTACAACGCCAACATCTCCGGCAGCCAGCCGACGCCGGTCTTCAACACCATGCCTAACGGCGGCTACTTGACCAACGCGACCATCCTCAACCTTATCCAGACGGGCCAGGCCGGCGAACTCGCCAACACTTACCAGATCAACGGTCTCAACGGCCCAATCAACTTCTACAACAACCCTTATGGCCTGGGCATGAACATGCTCACCAACTACTCCAACTCCACCTTCAACGCCCTGCAACTCGATGTCACCCATCGCTTCAAGAGCGGCGTGCAATTCCAGGCCAACTACCAGTTCTCGCGCAACCTCAGCGACTCCCCCAACGACACGCCGGGGTCCGTCTACACCAACTTCGAGGCGTTTCTGGACAACAACAACCCCAAAGCGGAACGCTCGCGGGTGGCGGCGTTCGATATGACGCACGTGATCAAAGCCAACGGCGCCTACGAATTGCCCCTCGGCCCGGGTCACAGACTGAACTACGCGCCGCTGGCCAGAGCGTTGGGGGGCTGGAACATTGCCGCCATCTTCACCGACCAGTCGGGCCTGCCTTTCTCGGTGACTTCAGGCAGCTCGGCTCTAGGGTACCGCGGCACCTTGAACCGCGCCGCGCGCTCCACCAACAACACCGTCAACACCTTGCTCACCAAGGGGCAGCTCGACCAGTTGTTCAAGGTGCGCGTGACCGGGTCGGGCATCTACTACGTTCCCGCCTCCATTATTGGATCCGACGGCCGCGCGGTGGCCCCGGACGGCACGGCCCCCTTCAGCGGCCAGGTATTCTACAATCCGCCCGCCGGCACCATCGGCACCCTGCAACGGAACTACTTCTCCGGTCCATGGGATTGGACGATGGACTTCAAGCTGGGCAAGGTGACCAAGATCACGGAGAACAAAACCCTCGAATTGCGGATGGAGGCCACCAACTTCTTCAACCACACTACCTGGTTGCTGGTGGGCAACATGAATGTGAACGCCACCAACTTCGGGCAGATCACCGGCCAGTTGTATAACAACCGCCGCGTCCAGTTTGTGGGTTACATTCGCTTCTGACGCGCTACCGGGCGGCCGCTTTTTTCACCAGGCGGATCTCGAATAGCTTGGGCCACTTTTTCCCGGTGACGAACAAGCGGTCGCCCTTGGCGTCGTAAGCGATTCCGTTCAGCACGTCGCCCTGGCCTTCCACGAAGTGCCCGTCGGGCGTCGCCATTCCCGCGAAGTCGATCCATCCGGTCACCTTGCCCGTGGCGGGGTCGATGCGCGCAACCCGGTCCTGGCACCAGATGTTGGCGTAGACCTCGCCTTTGACCCACTCCAGTTCGTTCAGGTCCTTCACCGGACGCCCTTCGTCGGTCACCGTAACGCGGCCGATCTCCTTCAGCGTCTCCGGGTCCCAGAACCGCAGCTCCGGCGTGCCGTCGCTCATGATGATCCGCTTGCCGTCGTGCGTCAGCCCCCACCCTTCGCCGGGATACTGGAATTCTCCCCGTGGCGCGAAGCTGCCAAGGTCGTAGAGGAAGCCCGCCTGCGCCTGCCACGTCAACTCCAGCAGACGGCCTTTCCAGGCGACGATGCCTTCGCCGAAATACGGGTCCGGGACATCGCGCTTCTGGAGCACCTCTCCGGTTTCCAATCGCACTTTTCGAATCGACGACTCGCCCGGCAGCCCGGTGCCCTCGTACAGAAACCCGTCCAGGTAGAACAGGCCCTGCGTGAAGGCTCCCGGATCGTGAGGATACGTGTGCACCACCTCGTAGCCGTACACGGGAACCCCGCCGGCCTGCGAAGCCGGGCCGCACGCGCATCCCGCCATCAACGCCGTCACAATCAGAACTCGCATGATTAGGTACAGGTTAGCAAGGTGGGGCATGCTTTAGCTTGCCCATTGCCCGCTTGCGGGCAACTTCTTCACACTTCAGAGAGTGTTCTTGCTTGCCGAGCCGCGAACGTCAGAGAGCGGTTGCCCCTAGAACGGAAAATCTTTCCGCGGTGTCCCCTGGTATATCGCGGCCGTCGAGAGGTACCGGCGCGGATTCATGGGAGTGCCGCCGACGCGGACTTCGTAGTGCAGGTGCGGCGCGGTGACCCGCCCCGTGCTCCCCGCGGCGCCTACCAGGTCGCCCCGCCGCACTTCCTGTCCGGCATGCACGTAGATGCGGGAGAGGTGCGCATAGTAGGTCTGGGTGCCGCCGCCGTGGTCCACTACTACCAGCCGGCCGTAACCGCCCGTCACCATCGCGGCCTGAACCACCATGCCGTCCGCTGTGACGTGCACCGCCGTGCCGCTGGGAACGCTGATGTCCACTCCCTTGTGGAACGCGCCTTCATCCGAGAACGGGTCGGTCCGCTTGCCGAACGGTCCCGTGATGTTGCCCTGCACCGGCCACATGCTAGGCTGGGCGCCGGGCTGCGAGCGCGTGGGCCGCAGCCGCCCGGAATTGCGGGTCGAGAGCGCCAGCAGGTTGGTGGTGCGCAGAAAGTCGTAATCCTGCACGCTCTCCGCGAACGTCGGCACCAGCTTGCCTTCGGCCGAAATGTCCGCCGGCCCTTCCAGCTTCTGCTTGATGCCATACGCCACGGAAACTTCCTTGGCGTACAGTTGCAGGCTGGCGAGTTGCTCGTTGGTCTGGCCTACCACCTTCTGCAAACTCTGGTAGCGCGCGCGTAAGCCGTCGGCTTCCTGCTTCAGCGCATTGTAGTTGGCCACTTTCCACGCCATGCGGGCATAGCTGGCCACGAAACCGAAAACCGAGAAACATCCTAGGAGGGCTAATGTCAGGATGGCGTATACCGCCTGGTGCGGGATGTGTACACGCCGCAACCTGCCGCGAAGCGAGTGCGCGAGCACCACTACAAAATATTCCTGCTTCATAGTCTTCTCCGGCCGGATCAGTTGAGATTCGGAGCCAACTTCCGCCTCCGAGACCCGGTGGGGCTATTTGAACTACCGAATTGGCGAATCTCAAACTGTACCAATTCGGAGATGCGGATGTCAACCCCCGATTATTCGTTGCAAGTTATTGAAAAAATTGGTACTATTCGATTTTATCGTGCCTAGACGAATTCCCGGTGCGTTTTTTCTGCGCAATCTGGTCGAGCGGCGCAGCCTGCTCTTCCAACTTGTGCGCCGCGACTTTTAGCAGCGCTTCGTCGGTTCCGCCATTGGGTGGATCTGGGGCCTCATCCATCCCCTGGCCCTGCTCATCAGTTGGATGTTCGTGTTCCAGGTCTGCATGCGGGTGCCCCCTCCTCCGGGCGTCGGCAACTACCCCTTGTTCATCTTCGCCGGCATGCTTCCGTGGCTGCTCTTCAGCGAGACCGTCCAGCGCTCCGCATCCAGCCTGCTCGATCACGCCAACCTCATCACCAAAACCGTCTTTCCGTCGGAGATGATCCCCGTCTCCGTCTTTCTGTCCACCCTCATGAGCCACTTGCTGGCGCTGCTCCTGATGATCGCCGCTACCGCGGTTTGGATCAACCAGGTCAGCGTCTTTCTCATCCTGCTCCCGTTCTATTTCGTGGTCGTCGGACTGGCCGCCGTCGGCCTGGGTTGGATCCTCGCCAGCCTTCACGTCTACCTTCGGGATACCGCCCAGATGGTCGGCGTCCTGCTGATTTTCTGGTTCTGGCTGACGCCCATTTTTATCACCGAGAATCAGTTTCCCGTGTGGGCGCGCTTCCTGCTGGTGGCCAACCCCCTGTCCTACGTGGTTCGTGGGTATCGGACGATTCTCCTCGGCTCCGCCATGCCGGACCTCGAAGACCTGGCCATCGCCATGGCGTATGGCGTCGCCATGTTCATCGCCGGAGGGCTCTTTTTCCGCCACATGAAGCGCGGGTTCGCCGACGTCCTATAGCAGCGGCAGGATGCGTTCGGGTGTGCGCGGCGCCAGTATCTCCAGGTTGGCGTAGAGCGCGATGGTCGGGTCGTCCACCTTGCGGAGTTCTTCCACCGCGCGTCCCATCGCCGCCGGGTCCAGGGCCATCCGCCCAATCAGTCCGTTGACCGGCAGGAACCACTCCAGGGGGTTCTCCCGTTGAAACTGGTTCTGCTTCAGGTAGTCGAGCATGGCGCGCAGCACCAGTTCCCGATCCGCGCCATTGAAGACCAGGTTCAACAGCTCGCTATACGCGGTCGATTTCATGCGGAAGAACTCGGCGGCGGTGGGTTGCCTTCCGGAGGCGCTCTCCTGCCACTGGGACAAGGCCGCCAGAAACTCCCGCAGCTTCCCGCGCCATGCCGGCGTGGCCTTCTGGTCGGCGGAATAGGCGGTGCCGTTCTCGGCGAAGACCAGCCCTTTGTACTGTTCCGAGATGGCGCGGCATCCCGCGTCCTCGCACGTGCGCAGGCCGGTGGCCGCGCCTTCCAGCCGGGAAGGCGTCGATTCTTCCTCCGGAATCGGTTGCAATGGCGCCATCCGCAGGCTCTTGTTGAAGAACGCTACGGCGTCCTGGGCCTCCTGGTCGATGGCCTGCCCGGTGAACAGGCCGAATGACATTCCGTTGCCCATCATGGAATCGTCGTCGGCGCAGCGCGCCGAGGAGAGGTTCATTACCAGGTAGAGGCGGTAGGCCTCCAGCAGCGGCAGCGGCGACAACCGGCGCCGCTGCAACTCCTCGACCAGCGCCAGGATCTGCTTGCCCGCCCCGATGGAATACGCGAACGAGCGGTCGTCTCCCGAAACCTTGCCCAGCGCTCCCGCGAAGGAGGCCACCAGGGTCCCGAAATCGGCGTCCTTTACGCTGGCCCCCGCCAGCATCCGCGCCATGGGCCCCACCTGCACCGGAGACGTCACGTCGCCGGCGAACCGTTGCAGCAACCGGAACCGGTCGTCGGCCTGCCGCGCGATCGTTCCAAGGGTGTCGTAGTACCTTCCCACGTCGTAGATCGAGAAGTCGTCGCAGGTCAGCCGCGGAGTCTTCGGAGGCGGCGTCTGGAGGAACAACTCCCGGGCCTTCCGGCCGTCCAGTGGAAGCAGCGCCTCGATGGCGCGCAAGCGGAGCGACATCGCGTCGAGGTCCTGCCCGTAGGCGCGGTTCAAGTAGCCGGATGGGCTGCCCGCGCGCACGAAAACGGCGTGCCGTTTGTAGGGCTGCCGGGCGCCGGAGGCCTTCTGGAACGCCTGCTCGAGCAGTTCCACTTTGCGGGCCTTCTCCACCTGGTCGAGCGCCGCGATCCGGATCGTGGCATCGGCGGCGAACTCCGCCGGAGCTGCGCGCGCCGCATCGAGCAGCGCATCGATGCCCACCGGCGCCTCCGCGGCCGCGCACAGCATGGGCAATAGAATCGCAACAAGGGTCTTCATATCTTAGGTATGCGCTTCTATTTTACCCCTACTGCCAACGTGGCGCACGCACTCTTCGGTGCCGTGCCGGCACTCGTGCCAGCACGCTGGGCGGACTCCCAGCGTCGAGAAGAGTTTCGAGCCGGCACGCCAGCCCGCGTGCCGCCCCCGTTCCGTCCTCCCGGGCTTTTCGCGCCTAACCGCCTGCGCCGGCAGTGTTGGCGGAGACCAGGTCGGTCTTCTCCTTGGTCCAGATGCCGTGCACGCTGCCTGCACCGTTGTAGACGAACGCCAGACACGCCACCGCAATGAAGAAGAGGATAATGGCGTATTCGATCAGGTCTTGCCCATTCTCTTCCAGCCAGAAGCCAAGCAGCCACCGTGCCATTCCGGTCTCCTGCCCCATTAGACCCGACGGCGCGGCATTCCGCAAGGGTTTACCGGGAAGTCGGTACTGGAAAGGACGCGATCTGCCATTCGTCTCGGGAAAACACTATCCGAATGGAGTATTCCGCCACTAACGCATACTGACGTTGGCCAGTGATCGAAGGCTATCCAACGACACTATAGTTGCAAAACCGAGGCTGCCGAGAATCCCGCCTTTTGGGAATCGGCGGCACCCGGTCCGGTTGCCCGCGGAGGGTTTCGGAGCGCGCCGCTGGGCCGTGCCGGCCCCCGTTATTGACCCACGTTTGTAAACGGGGCGGACGTCCGCCGAGCGCCTTCAGGCTTCTCCCTTGTCCGCAAACGGACCGGGAGCTTGCTCACCAGCGCGGATTGATCGAGTCGGACTCCCTATTCTGATAGTGTTGGATCAAAATAGGTGGACCGGCGTCGGCATCGCAAACGCGCTCCTGGAGAATATCTTAGCATGTACCGCCGGCTTCCTCGAACTTCCGGCCTCATGGCGCTTGAGTTTCCCGCTCAATGGACATAGCATTGATTGCAGAGGATTGGATATTCGGATGAAACCGGCTTTCGTAGTTTTGCTACTCGTGGCCGCGAGCTTCGCAGCCTACGCCCAACAGGCGATGCCTCGGATGACCTCTGTCGATCCCGCCAACGGGAAGAAGGGCGATGTGATCGCCATCGCGGGTGAGAACCTGCAAAAGGACCTGGTGGCCAAGGTATACCTCACCGACGGCAAGAACGATCTCGTGGTTGAGGTCACCGAGCAGACCGATACGGCCATTAAGTTCAAGATCCCGGCCAAGGCCACAGCCGGGCGCTTGTCGCTCATGATCCTGACCACCGGCAAGGATGCCAAGTATATCGAGCAGCCCGTCAAGTTGACCATCGATCCGGATTGATCCCGGCGTTCCGGCGCGCCGCTACAGCCGGCGGTACGGGGTCGAGAGGTACTTCCTGGCGTCCTGGGCGGCTTCCGCCTGGGGGGCGTACGCAATGGCTTTCTTGTATGCCTCCACCGCCTCCGCCCGGTGCTGGGTCAGGTCGTAGATTTGTCCCATTCGCAGGTACGCCGATACGCCCGTGTTGAGGTCCACTTCCTCGGACGCGGCGGCCACCTTCTTCATGTTCTCCAGAGCGCGCTCCAGGTCGTTGTACCAGAACTCGATGGTACCTTCCTGGAAGTAAATCTTTTCCCACGGCACGCGGTCGTAGCCGGGGGCTCGGCGGGTCTTCAACTGGGCCACGTCCTCGGCGGCCTGTAGCGCGCGGCCTTTATCGCCGGCCATGCTGTACATCTGCGAGAGTTCCATCCGCAACAGGAAATTCCGCGGAAATCTCCGGATCAGATCTTCCACCAGCGGGATTGCCTGGCGCGGCTGGTTTTCCCGCCGGTAGAGCGCGCACAGAAAGATCTCGGCGTCCACGCGGTCGAGTTTGCCGTTCTTGGCGACGTCCTGGACGGTGCGAATGCCTTTTTCCCGATCGCCGTGAATGCCCACCAGGAACCCCAGCATCTTCCATCCCCATGGCAGGCTGCCCACGATGTAGTCGTCCAGGCCCTGCACCAGCCGCGCGTCCACGTTGTCGGGTTCCAGCTCGCTGACGCGGTTGTGCAGCCGCCGCGCCGCGGTGGCGTCCTTCAGGGAATCGCGCCACGACTTCTTCACCACCCAGAAATAGTCCGATCGCAGCCCGTAGGAGATGCCCTGCGCGTACATGGCGCCCGTGTCGTTGGGGTTCGTCTTGAGGCGCGCCTCCGAGAGCGCCATGGCTTTGCCGATCTCGTCCAAAAACCGCTTCTCCGTCTCGGGCGCCGGGTTCATCCTGGGCCGCCGCAGAAAGGAATTCGTACCCGAGACCAGCTCGCTTTCGAGCGCGCCGTTGCGATACATTTCGCGGAACACAATGGTCTGCGCCAGGTGATTATGCAGGTCGGGCGAGTTGGGATTCCGCACCACGGCCTTCTCGAAATCCGCGATGGCCCGGTCGTATTCCAGGTTGTAGAAGTGGTCGAACCCCTCCGCCACCACGGACTCCTGCGCCCATAGCCGGGCCGCCAGCGCGATCGGGACCAGTATCCAAACTCTCACACTTCTATGGTAATTGCTGGAGCCCCCACCGCGCATGTTCCGCCGCCGCCGCCTCCGCGGAAGCGGCCAGTTTCTCCAGCTTCCGGTTCCCCATGGCGATTGCCACGTTTCGCAGGAAGCCCGCGTACTTGGCGCGCGCGACGGGCGTGCCTCGGTAGATCGAATGGAACTCGCTCTCGGTCAAAGCGGCCAGTTCGGCGAGCGGTGGTGCGAACGCCCGCGGCTCGAAGGCCGGGTAGCCGGTGGCCGCGGCGCGCCGGTTCCACGGGCATACGTCCTGGCAGATGTCGCACCCGAAAACGTGCCCGCCCACACCGGCCCGGTGCTCCACCGGCACGCTGCCGCGCAGTTCGATCGTGAAGTACGAGATGCACCGCCGCGAATCCACCGCGAACCCCTCGCCGGACGGCACAATGGCCGTGGTGGGGCAGGCGTCGATGCAGCGCGTGCACGTCCCGCACCGGCCGGGCGGCGGCGCGTCGGGTTCAATCGCCAGCGATACCAGCAGCTCACCCAGGAAGAACCACGAGCCGCCCGCCTGGTTGATCAGGCAGGTATTCTTCCCGATCCAGCCCAGGCCCGCCATCCGCGCATAGGAGCGCTCCAGCAGCGGCGCCGTGTCTACGCAAATCCTGGATTCGAATCCCGCGCCCGCGCGTTCTCGCAGCAGGGCGTCGAGCCGCGCGAGGCCCCGGCGAACCACGTCGTGGTAATCCGCGCCCCAGGCATACCGCGAGATCCACGCCCGGCCGCCCGCTTCGAACTGCGTGGAGTAAGGCCAGGGCGTGTTATAGAGCTTGCCCACGCAAATCACCGACTGCGCCGAGGCCAGCAGGCTGCGCGGATCCTCGCGCGCCGCCGCGCGATGGTCCGTCAGGTACCGCATCTCGCCGGCGAAACCCGAGGCCACCCACTCGCCATACCAGGCGCGATCCGCCACCGGCTGGGCAGCCGCCACCCCGGCCAGCTCGAAACCGCATTCGCGCGCCAACTCGCGGATGGTCCCGGCCGTCAAATCTCCAGCCCCACCGAACGCATCAATTCGATGGCGTTGCTCTTCCGCACGACTCCCGGCCGCATGGCGTAGTCGAATACGATCCGGCCGCCTTCGATGTGGTCCTCGAAATGCACGTTGGCGGCCCGCTCGCCCAGCGGGCCGACGATATCCGCCAGCGCCAGATCGTGCGTGGTGATGAGGCCGATGGCGCCGCGCTCCACCAGCCCGCGCACCAGCGCTTCCGCCCCAATGCGCCGATCGTGCGAGTTGGTGCCGTGCAGGAATTCGTCGACCAGGAACAGGACAGGGGCGCCCTTTGGGCCCGGTCCCGCGGTCTGATCCAGGATCTGCCGCAGCCGCAGAATCTCCGCGTAGAACCGCGACACCCCGCCCTGCAGCGAATCCGTCACCCGTATGGACGCTCCTACCGCCAGCGGCGAGATCCGCAGCCGCCTGGCCCGCACCGGGGCGCCCGCCTGGGCCAGTACCGCATTCACTCCCAGCGTTCGCAGCAGCGTGCTCTTGCCCGACATGTTCGAACCGCTGACCACCAGCACCCGCGGCCCGGCGGGCGCCGTCCCGCCGATGCGCACGTCGTTGCGCACCACCCGGCTTTCCTCGATCAGCGGATGCCCAATCCCTTCCGCCTCCAGCAGCGCCCCGTTTTCCGCAAGACCGCTGCCCGCTTCCGAGCCGCGAACGTCGGAGAGCGGTTCTACCGGTTCCACAAACTCCGGGAACGGATCCTCCGGGTGTTCGTACGCATGGCTCGCCAGCGAGCACAACGCCTCCATCTCGCCCGTGGCCGCGAGCCATCTCCGCACCACCGGCCCGGAGTGCCGCCGCCACGCCTCCGCGGCGAAGGCCAGGTGCGTGGTCCACAGCACAAACGGTTCCGCCAGCCGGACCAGCACGTGATGGCGGGAGTCCAGCAGTTCCATCAGCCGGTTGAGCCGGCCGATGCGCTGGGATGGCGGTGCGCCCTCGGCATCGAGCGAGGCGCGCAGCGCGGCCAGCAGCGGCGAGCGGAAGCTCTCGCGTTCCAGCCTTACCAGCACCTCCGAGAGCAGTCCCAGCTCGTGTATAGCTTCCTCCGCCGCCCCCACCACGGCCGTTATTCGCTTATCCACGCGATATAGAAACGTACCGTTGACCGCCAGTGCTACCAGGAAGATGTCGCGCAGCAGCAGGGAGGCCGGCTCGGATACCCCCACGGCTCCCATGCGGCTCAGCAGATACACGCCCAGAGCCAAGGCCCCCGCCACGCCCAGCACCGTGAACGCCCACACCGCGGTATGCAGGCCGCCTCGCTCCAGCAACCGCGGCGCCTCGCCCCAGGCCGCCAGAGACACCGGGTCCACTCCCGTCCGCGACTCTTCCGCCACCACCGCCAGGTCCTCGCGCAGGTCCACCCGCGGACGCAGCTCATCCACGGCCTCCTGCCGGGCGCGCGCCGTGGCCGCGGCGGCGGGGGCCAGCAGCCACCGCGCCAGCGTATCCTCGCCAATGTGGGTCCGCGCCGTCGACAGCAGTTCGAACAGCGATCCCGGCCCGAACAGGTCGAGGTCCCGCGCGTAGGGGTGCGCCGGATCCAGGTACCGGTCGCCCGGATCCCCGGTTCCGGCCCAGTGGCCCTCCAATCGCGCCAGCGCTCGTTCGAAGTAGCGTTGCGCGCGCCGCCGCCGCTCCAACAGGCGCAGAAGCCGTTCATGGACCCCCACCAGCACCGCGAAGGCGGCTATGGGGATGGCGATCCAGACGATCGAGAGACGTCCGGCCAGCGCCAGCCACACCACCGCCCCGGCGCCGATGGCGGCCGCCAGCCGGCCATATCCGAGCGTCCGGTGGCGCCGCTCGCGCCACGCGATATCGGCGCGCCGCTCCTCCAGGAGCCGCGTGTAAACGAGGTGTGGGTCGGAAGGCATCGGCCTCCCCATTGTCTCAAGGAACGATGCCGCCGGGCGGCGCTGCCACGGCATGCCCGGCCCGAAGCACCGAGGAAGAAATCCGACGGTTACCGCACTCCTGTTTTGTGGGGCGGGCAATCCTGCCCGCAGCCGCCTTTCAGGCGGCTTTTTCGCGTCGTGCTCAAGTCTTCGCAGCCGGAGTCGCCGGCTGAAAGCCGGCGGCAGCCACGATTGGCTGCCCCACAGCCAAGTGCATACTCATTACTCCGCTTGCCTCGGACCGCTAGTTGAGGCAGCCCTTGTTGTTGGTGCCGCCATCGAAGTTGTTGTTGATGGTGTCGACTGCGTTGTTGAGATCCGAAACGCTCATGCCCGCGGGCAGCGCCGAAGTGTTCCCGCCCAGAACCGCGTTGGCCAGTGTCAGCACCTGCTGCACCGTGTATCCGGCCAGCGAACCCGGCAGCAGGTGCAGGCTGGCCAATCCGGTAGGCGTGATCCCTTTGTTCGAGAAATCCACGCTTAACTGCAAGGCCAGCACCTGGCCCGCGAATACCCCTGCATTGCTTCCGGTGGCGTTGCTTGCGCTCCCGTTCAGCACCCCGGGATTTCCGCCTTGCGGCAGGAAGTTCTGGATGGCCAGTGCGCTGGTGAATGTCAGCTTGTAGCTGCCGCCGACCGCCACCGAACCGCCGCCGTATACTTTGGAGAAATTGGCGGCCAGCAGCGCTCCCGGATTGTTCCCGGAAGGCGCCGCGCCCCAGCCGCCCTGCGTATATGTGGTGTAAGCCCCGGCCTTACTCGTCTGGCTGACCACGATGGAGCAAGTGGCCGTGTCCGAACTGCCGGCGGCGTCCACCACCTTGGACGTAAAGGTGTAGGTTCCCGCCGTGGTGGGTGTGCCCGAGATCACGCCCGTGGAGGCGTTGAGCGAGAGTCCCGAAGGAAGCGAACCGCTGACGATCGAGAACGTGTAGCCGGGCGTCCCACCGACCGGCACCAGCGGCGCCGAGTACGGCGTGCCGGCCGTGGCCTTGCCCGACCCGCACGTGCCGCATTCCAGGTCCACCGCCGGCGCGACCACGTATATGGTGCAGTAATCGGTATCCGTGTTCCCGGCGGCGTCGGTTACCTTGGCCGTAAAGGTGTAAGTGCCCGCTGCGGTCGGCGTGCCCGAGAGCACTCCGCTGGAACTAAGCGTCAACCACGACGGCAACGACGACCCGGAGGCCACCGAGTACGTGTACGGGCCCTTCCCGCCAGTTGCCGACATGCTGGCCGAGTAGGCTGCCCCGACCGTCGCTTTTCCAGCCGAGCAGGGGCCGCAGCTCAGATTCACCGGAGCTCCCACCACCACAATGGTGCAGGTGGTTGCATCCGTCTTACCCTTCGCGTCCACTACCTTCGTGGCGAATTGGTAGGTCCCCGCCGTGGTCGGCGTCCCCGAAATCGCCCCCGTGCCACTTAGCGTGAGTCCCGGCGGCAGCGTCCCCGACACCAACGAATACGTGTACGGCGCGGTCCCGCCGGTCGCCGACATGTTGGCTGAGTATGCCGTTCCGGCCGTGCCCTTGCCGCTCCCGCAACTGCCGCAGCTCATGGTCAGGGCCGACGGCGCCACTACGATGGTGCAGCTCTGCGTGTCCGAGTTTCCCTTCGAGTCCACCACCTTGGATGTGAAGGTGGACGTGCCCGCCGCGGTCGGCGTGCCCGAAATCAAGCCCGTAGTCGTGCTTAGCGTGAGTCCCGCCGGCAGCGAACCCGAAACCATCGAGAACGTGTACGTCCCACTCCCGCCGCTCACTTTCAGCGCCGCGGAATACGACGCTCCAACGCTCGTATAACTGCTGGTCCCGCACGAGGTGGCGCAGTCCAGGTTGATGGGCGTTCCCGTCACCACGATGGTGCAAACCTGGGTGTCCGAATTGCCCCTCGAGTCCACTACCTTCGACGTGAATGTGTAGCTGCCCGCCGTGGTCGGAGTCCCCGAAATCACGCCCGTCGTAGCGCTCAGCTTAAGTCCCGGCGGCAGCGAGCCGGAGGCCATCGAGAACGTCAATGTCCCGCTCCCGCCAGTCGCCTTCAGCGCCGAGGAGTATGCTACGCCAACCGTGGCCTTGCCGCTGGTCCCGCAGGCGCCGCAATCCAGGTTGATCGACGATCCCGCGATCGCAATCGTGCACGTGGCGGTATCCGTGCTGCCGTTGGCATCCGTCACCTTGGCCGTGAACGTGTAACTGCCGGCGGCCGTCGGTGTGCCCGCGATCGCGCCCGTCCCGGAATTCAGCGTCAGACCCGGAGGCAGCGACCCCGAAGAGATCGCGAACGTGAACGGAGACCTTCCGCCGCTCACCGATAGCGTCGCGGTGTACGGCGATCCCACCTTGCCGCTGGTGCTGCCACTCCCGCAAGCCGCGCAATCCAGGTTCACCGGCGGTGCGCCCACTACGATGGTGCAATCGTCGGTGTCCGTATACCCGTTGGCGTCCACCACTTTGACCTTGAAGGTGTAAGTACCCGCCGTGGTTGGCGTGCCGGAGATCGTGCCCGTGCCGGTATCCAGCGTGATTCCCGCTGGCAGCGCCCCGGAGATAATCGAGAACGTGTAGGGCGCCTTGGCTCCGCTCACCGACATGGTCGAGGTGTAGAAGGTTCGCACGTAGGCTTTGCCCGCCCGGCACGGACCGCAGTCCAGATCCACCGGCGAGTTCACCACCACGATGGTGCATGTGGAGGTGTCGTACTTCCCGGTGCTGTCTAGCACTTTCGAGGTGAAGGTGTAATTGCCCGCCGCTGTCGGCGTCCCCGCGATCGCGCCTGTAGAAGCGTCCAGAGTCAGGCCCGCCGGCAGCGACCCCTTGACAATCGAGTAAGTGAAGGGCCCGGTTCCCCCGGTTTCCGCCAGCTTCGCGGTGTACCCGGTTCCCACCGTGGCCCTGCCCTGTGTGCAGGTGCCGCACTCGAGATCCAGTGGTATGGCGATCACCGTGATGCTGCAAGTGGTGGTATCCGTACCCCCGTTGTGGTCTGTTACCTGCGAGGTGAACGAGTAGGTGCCCGCCGTGGTCGGCGTGCCCGAGATGATGCCCGTGTCGGGGTTCAACGTCAATCCCGGCGGCAGCGTGCCCGAGGCGATCGAGTACTTGTACGGAGCCGTTCCGCCGGTGGCCGCCAGCGTCGCCGAGTATGGCGTGCCTACCCTGGCCTTGTTGGCCCCGCACGTGCCACACTGTATGTCCACCGCGGTCACCGTGATGTTGCAGGTGCTCAACGTGAAACTCACCGCGCCCAGCAGGACATTCCCCGCCGAAGCCCGCACGCCGATGTACCTGTAGTTCGGGAAGTTGGGAATCGCAAACGGCTTGGCGTCCGCCGTCTGGTTGCTCAACAACGGGGTCCCGATGCTTCCCAGCGTGTTCGAGCCGTAAACGTTGAAGGTCTCTCCCGACTGCACGCTGGTGACGATCATCGTGGCGCTGATGGCGCCGCTCGAGATCGCGCCGCTCAGGTCGAGCTGCACGAAGTTCGACGCATCGATCTCGTTCTCGGCCGTCCCGGCGATCCCCAATCCGTATTCATCGGTGCCATCGTTGCGCCCGTATAGCGCGGTCGCCGTGCCCGAATTCTTGTAGCCATACGCCGTGATGGCGATGCCGTTCACGGTGTACGCCTTGCTGTTCCCAAGGCTGCCCGTGGGCGAAGCGAAGTTCCAATTGCCGGTGGCGCAGGATTGAGTGCAATTGGAGAACCCGATGTTACCCACCGAGTCCGTCACCACGATGGAGAAGTTGAAGCTGCCCGCGCTGGTCGGTGTGCCCGTGATAGCGCCCGTAGACACGTTCAAGGTCAAACCATCCGGCAGCGCGCCGGTGGCGACCGAGAATGTGTAGGGGAGCACCCCGCCGCTGGCCCCCGCGGACGAAGAGTAAGCCACGCCCACCTCGCCGAAGCTGGTCGGGCACGTCACCGCCAGCGGCGGCGTGTTCTGCGGGACCCGGACCGAGCAGTTCACCGTTCCCGTGTTGCCCGCCGAGTCCTTGACGGTAACAGTGTAGTTGAACGTCCCGTTCACCGAGGGCGTGCCAGAGATCGTACCGCCACTGGAGATGGAGATTCCAGCCGGCAGGCCCGTTGCCGAGAAGGTGTAGGGTCCACCCGTGCCGCCGCCGCCAATCATCGTGACCGGCGTGATAGCCGCACCCTGCACCGCGCTGATGACCACGCAAGTGGCCGAAGGCGGCGGATTCACCGTTACCGAACAATTCACCGTGCCCGTGTTGCCCGACTTATCCTTAACCGTAACCGTGTAGCTGAATGTTCCGCTCACCGTCGGCGTGCCCGAAATCAGGCCGCTACTGGAGATGGAGATCCCAGCCGGCAGACCCGTGGCCGTGAAGGTGTAAGGTCCACCCGCCCCGCCGCCGCCCGTCATCGTCACCGGCGCGATAGCCATACCCTGCACCGCGCTGACGACCACGCAAGTGGCTGAAGGCGGCGGATTCACGGTCACCGAACAATTCACCGTGCCCGTGTTGCCCGCCGAATCCTTAACCGTCACCGTGTAGCTGAAGGTTCCGCTCACCGTCGGTGTGCCCGAAATCAGGCCGCTGCTGGAGATGGAGATCCCAGCCGGCAGACCCGCGGCCGTGAAGGTGTAAGGTCCACCCGCCCCGCCGCCGCCAATCATCGTGACCGGCGTGATGGCCACACCCTGAACGGCGTTAATCGACACGCAGGTCGCACTCACCGGCGGGGCCACCGTAACCGAGCAGTTCACCGTCCCCGTGTTGCCCGCCGAATCCTTGACCGTGACCGTGTAGTTGAACGTCCCGCTCACCGTGGCCGTTCCCGAAATCGTGCCGCTGGTGGAAATGGTGATCCCGCCCGGCAGACCCGTGGCCGTGAAAGTATATCCGGTTCCCGTGCCGCCGCTGCCAATCATGGTCGCCGGTGTGATAGCCACACCCTGCAACGCGTTAATCGACACGCAGGTTGCGCTCACCGGCG
>Ga0182021_10002990_pt1 | contig 19920 bp, 16 predicted proteins | sample 612E3MmetaG_FD_120493 | JGI IMG/M metagenome (GOLD analysis project Ga0182021, IMG submission 120493) | Permafrost microbial communities from Stordalen Mire, Sweden - 612E3M metaG (Illumina Assembly) | ecosystem: Environmental > Terrestrial > Soil > Wetlands > Permafrost | place: Sweden... | reverse complement strand
TCATCCTGGCGCGATGTGGTTTATTCTCTTTATGGCTTCTTTAGTGCTGGTCTCACAATCACGGCTCATGCTGGTCGCTGCGCCAATATTTATGGTGATGAATACCTTATTGGTGATTATTCAAGACAAAATTTTCTTTACCAAAATGTTCGCGGGTTATGACCAATATCAGAAAGAAACCCCCATGCTTCTGCCGAATCGGCGGAGTATTAATGTTTTTTTCGGGTCGTTACGCCGGGTAAAAACAAAAAGTGGATTACAAGGAGGGAAACCCAATGACTACGCTGGATGAACTTTTCCGTCAGGGCAGCAATGAAGAATTGTGGCAGCGGTGTTGCGGATTCATCGATTTGAGCCTCCAGGAATTCATGAATATCCAGTCGCGGCTGCTCAGAGAACAATTAACTTTACTGAAAAAATGTGAACTGGGCCGCAATTTGTTAAAAGGGACAAATCCTGAGACTCTTGCAGAATTCCGCGAATCAGTCCCTCTCACCACCTACGCCGATTACGCTCCTTATCTCTTGAAAAGAAGGATGGATGTCCTGCCCAGAAAGCCGATTATGTGGCAGTACACTTCCGGTAAATACGGCGAATATACCCATCGTTGGGCGCCGGTAACTTCCAAACAAATGGAAGAAATCGAACCGCTGATTATGGCGTTAGTGCTATTTTCTTCCTGTAAAAAAAGAGGTGATGTTGTCTTCAAATTACACGACAATATGTTCTACGGCGCGGCGCCGCCCCCCTATGCTACCGGGTCAATCGCGCGCGCTCTGCCTAGCGGCTTGTTCAATTTCCTGCCGCCAATCAATCAGGCCGAAGGAACGCCGTTCGAAGAAAGGATACAGGAGGGTTTCAACCAGGCATTGTCCGAAGGATTGGATTTATGCCTGGCAATGTCCAGTATTACCGTGGCCATTGGCAACCGTTTTAGTAAAACGAGCGGCCATGGCAATTTCAAAGTCTTGTTAAAAAAGCCCAAAGTCTTGGCGCGTCTGACGAAAGGCATGCTGAAAAGTAAGCTCGCCCGCCGGCCGCTTTTGCCCAAGGATATCTGGTCTTTGAAAGGATTAATCACCTTTGGTATCGACGGCACAATATATCGTGAAAAAATAAAAGAGATGTGGGGCAGGTATCCTCTGGATTTTCATGGCTGTACGGAAGCGCCCTTAATTGCCATGCAGACTTGGGATTATGAAGGCATGACTTTTATCCCGCATCTCAATTTGTTCGAATTTATTCCGGAAAATGAAAGCATAAAATCACGGGATAATCCCTCGTATCAACCGTCAACCCTATTAATGGATGAGTTAAAACCTGGCAATTACGAACTGGTGATAACCAATTTCCATGGCGGCCCCTTTGTCCGGTACAGGTTAGGGCATTTAATCAAAATTACTGCTTTACGTAATGAGCAGCTCAACATCGATATCCCTCAGATGACTTTCCTTACCCGTGTGGATGACCAGATTGACATTGCTGGTTTCACTCGGTTATCGGAGAAAGCTATCTGGCAGGCAATTGAAAACGCCGGTTTGGCCTACGAAGATTGGACCGCGTGTAAAGAAAGTAATGGCGTCCCGGCTCTGCACCTTTATATTGAAGCTAGAGCAAATGAAAAGATGAGCCTCGATGAAATGACCGCCCGTATTCACGAAGAGTTGAAGAAACTTGATAAACCTTATGCCGAGTTGGAATCATTTACCGGTTTGAGCCCGTTAGTCGTCACTCAATTGCCGCAGAATACTTTCCGACTTTACAAAGAAAAGCAGCAGGAATCAGGCGCGGATATTACTCAATTGAAGCCGCCGCACATCAACCCGTCTGAGGAAACCGTGCAATTTTTGTTGGCTCCCACCGTAAAAGCGCCGGTTGTGGTAAGTCAAATGGTAAACGTATAACTGCAGTGTGATTTACGAGTATATTGTGTTAACTATTTCATTTGCTGGATAACAACATCAGGAGACGTGTTGATGGATAATCAATATCAAGCCATCTTTAGCCGGAATAGGGGACTTTTTACGGAAGCAGAGCAGGAAACGCTGCGGAAATCGACAATCGCCATTGCCGGTGTGGGCGGCGTTGGGGGGTTAGCCGCCGAAAGATTGATCAGGCTCGGCGTCGGCGGGTTGAAGATCACCGACCCTGGTGATTTTGAAGAAAGCAATTTTAACCGGCAATTTGGTTCTTCGATGCTTTCTCTAGGTCAGAAAAAGGCGGAAGTCGTTTATAACCAGATTAAAGATATTAATCCGCAGGCCCGGATAATTCACACCAATACCGGTATCACCGGCGAGGATGATGCCAATTATTTAGCCGATGGTTGTGATTTTGTGATCGATGCCATGGACCACGGATTATACCGTGAATCGATTTGTTTACAACGGGCGGCACGGAGTAAGGGATTGCATTATCTTTTTACCGGAGCCATCGGATTTGGCGCTATTGCGGTGGTTTTCGCCCCTAACGGTATAACATTGGAAGAATATGATGGGTTTTCGCTGGATGTCGATGTTAGTAAACCGGTAAAGTTGAAAATAGCGTCAGACAAAGTGTTACCTGTAATCCCGTCCTACGCTAAAGACTTAACGATGGTTAAGGAAAGCATTGCCGGTGAAAGACCGATACCCACCAGTAGCATTGGCGCAGGACTGGCAGCAATTTTAGCCGCCAGCGAGGCGGTAAATGTGATTCTGAAAAAAGATGTCCTCAAGGCCCCGAACTATACTTATCTCGACCTGGTTGACCGCCGCTTAGTCGCCGGAGCCATGTCGTAGTTTAATTCCTCTCGGTTGTATCTAAAACAGCGCTACCTGATTCCGACAAAGTCGTTGACCGCATATGTTGTCCAGAAATATCATTTATTGTAATATTTTCTGTTGATAACGGGGTAGAACGCTTTTCCCACCGTGTTTTTTCAATCGAAAAATAACCTCATCTTCCACTATTGGCCTATTATTTAAAGCATCATATAGCACTTTGTTCCTATATCTCCAGTTTCGTATTGACAAGACTAAGGCTATAGGACATAATCTTAGTAACAATTTGTAGTTAGAAAGTAAAGGAACTTATTTGTGACTATCTGGGCTCTGATCCCGCTTATCACCTGTTTTGCATATATCGTCCTGTTTTGTTTCTCTCTCCCGTCAATTAAAAAACGAATTAACAGAGTATTTTGTCTTTATCTTGTGGTTTCTGCGATCTGGAGTTTCACCGCTTTCATGCTGCATCTCAATGCCTTCACCGGGCAGGCGTTGTTTTGGAACGAAGCTACCACCGTAGCCCTGGTGTGGACACTCATCACCTACTATCACTTTATTAAAGTTTACACCGGTAAAATTGGCGTCATCGATTTGGTTGTCGGCTACACTAGTTTGTTTATTTTGCTGGTGTTCTGCTTCATGGGTTTTATTGTTAAATATGCCTATGTTGAGAATGGCATTCTCTATAACAGCCTTGGGAATTCAATTTATGGCATCGGGGTTGCCAGTCTTATCGCTATCGGGGCCGGTTTTTATCTGTTAATTAAAAAATATCGTGGTTCAACAGACCCTGCAGACCGTAACAGAACGATGTACTTGCTTTCCGGTTGGAGTATCTTTTTGCTGCTTAGTTACACAAATCTTATCCCCGCAGTGTCAGGGCTCCCCCTGGACCATATCGGCAGTCTTGTGAATGTATTGATTATTGCTTATGCGGTTTCCAAATATCAGCTGCTTGATATTCGGTTCGTCGTGCGCCGGGGTTTGGGATTCACTCTTGCAATCATCCCGATTGCTGTTTTGTATGTCGCGGGATCACTTATTATGTTTAGATATTATCCCCGCATGCCAGTCTACACCATTCTGTTGATCGCGGTATTTTTGACTATATTATTCGCTGTAATCAGCTTTTCACTCAGGCGCCCTATTCAGGAAGTGGTAGATCGTTTATTTTATCGGGAAACTTATGACCATCGCCAGACATTGCTTAGTTTCACCAACAAAATGGGCAATATTCTGAATCTTGAACAGCTTACTACAGAAATGCTCCAAACGCTCTCAAAAGCTATTCGCATCTCACAGGCAAAACTGCTTTTTGAAGATCCGGGCAGTAGTTTATTTACAGTGCGTTGTGTGTATCCGGAAACTAATGATAAGCTATCAAATGTATTCAGTCTGTCTTTTGACAGCCCTGTTGTGATGTGGCTGCAGAAAGAATCACAAATCCTTACGATGAAACAGATTGATACGGCTCCCCAGTTTAAAGCTTTATGGGAAGCCGAAAAGGAAAGTTTACATAATTCTCAATTAGAGCTTTTTTGTCCTCTCAAGAGTCATGGTAAACTCGTTGGTATTTTAGGGTTAAGCAAAAAACATACAAATCAGATATTTTTACAGGAAGATATCGATCTTGTGATGAGCGTCGCAAATCAAGCGGGCGTTATTGTTGAAAATGCTCAGCTGTATTCCCAGGCGATGACCTGGGCCATCACAGATGGGTTGACCCGGCTCTATAATCATCGTTACATGCACGAGTGTTTGGATAAAGAAATTGCCCGCGGCACGCGGTTTGGCACTACTTTTTCGATTATTATGCTTGATTTAGATTTTTTTAAAACTTACAACGATACCTATGGACATTTAGCCGGAGACGATGTTTTGACCAGTATCGGCAAGTGCATTCAGGCTTCAATTCGTACCGTCGACATGGCCTTCCGGTACGGCGGCGAGGAGTTTGCGATTATTCTCCCGGAAACAATGACGGAAGGAGCCTATTTAGTCGCGGAACGTATTCGTGAGAAGATTGAACATAAAATATTTGCCGGAAGGTCTGCCATTACTGCCAGCCTTGGGATTGCCAGTTGGCCGACCGATGGTGTCAATAAAGAACAAATCCTTATTTCGGCGGATAAAGCGCTTTATACCGCTAAGGGAACCGGACGTAATAAAACCTGTGCTCCCAATGATTTTAACCGGCAGGGATTGGTTCCCGAAGACGATATTTCTGAAACTCAGCGCATCGCAATCGGTATGATATATGCTTTGGCAGCCACTGTCGATGCTAAAGATCATTATACCTACGGTCATTCCCGAAAAGTTAGTCAGTACGCTGTCGCTATGGGACAGTTACTAAATCTTTCTCCGGATAAAATCACGGAAATTCGTACTGCTGGTCTTTTGCACGACATCGGTAAAATTGGTATCCCCGATTCCATCCTGAACAAAGATGGAATGCTTGATGAGCAGGAATGGATGCAAATTAAATCTCATCCGGAGGTGGGAGTAGAAATACTTAGACATGTATCCGATTTAGCCAAATCATTGCCGATTATTTTAGATCATCATGAACACTTTGATGGTAGCGGTTACCCGGCTGGGTTGAAAGGCAAGGATATTCCTTTGGAGGCTCGGCTTCTATCGGTTGCTGATGCTTATGATGCGATGACTTCACTCCGTCCGTATCATAACCAAAGGACATCTCAGGAAGCTATCGATGAATTAAAACGGTGTGCCGGCACTACTTTTGACCCGGAATTAGTCGAACTATTTTGCAAAGTCATCAAATCGATAGTCTTAAAACCGGAAAACTAAAGATAACTTATTTGGCTTTCATTTTACATGGGGGTTGTCTGGGATATTCGCGCTGCACGAAAACAGTATGACATTACAATAATTTCAATAATTGCGCAGGGTTGCTGCTTTTCATTAATGCATCTTCCCGGCTGACCATTTCGCTTTTAACTAATTTAGCTAAAGCTTGGTCCAGCGTTTGCATCCCTTCCTGCGCACTGAGCTGGATAACATTCGGTATTTCATGACTTTTTCCCTGACGGGTCAGATTTCTTACACTGGATGTGGCAATCATAATTTCGAATGCGGCTATTCTTCCTTTCCCATGAAACCGGGGCAGCAGACACTGCATCAACACTGCTTCTAAAACCTGGGAAAGTTGTACTTTGACCTGTTCCTGTTGATTTGCCGGAAAAATGTCAATAATACGGTCTATTGTCTGCGCTGCGCTGGTCGTATGTAATGTGCCTAGTACCAGGTGCCCGGTTTCGGCCGCTCTGAGTGCCATCGATATTGTTGTTAAATCTCTCATCTCTCCAATGTAAATTACATCAGGGTCTTGACGCAGTGTATGCAATAGTGCAAGCTCAAATGATTTAGTATCATCACCCAAATCTCGCTGCGCGATAATGCATTTTTTATTACGGTGTAAATATTCGATCGGGTCCTCGACTGTGATAATGTTGCGGCTTTCCGTCTCATTCAAATGGTCGATCATTGCCGCTATCGTAGTTGATTTTCCGCTGCCTGCGGAACCCGCGACTAAAATCAGCCCCCTTGGTTTTAGAACCAGTTGTTTACAGATTTGAGGCAATTTTAAATTATCAATAGTGGGTATATTAAACGGAACCAACCGGATTGCGAAAGCGATAGTTCCCCTTTGACGCAGAACATTCACGCGGAACCGCCCGATTCTCGAAGCGCTATAAGCACAATCTAGTTCCAGGTTTTCTGCGAATAAATTTTTGTGCGTTGGTGTGGTTATTGATTCAAATATTGATTCGCTGTCTTCAATCGTAAAAGAAGGCCAATTTTCGAGTGCGGATAGCTTCGCGAATATTCGCACCATCGGTGGACTTCCTACACGTAAATGTAGGTCAGATGCATTTTTTACGACTACAATTTTCAGAAGCTCGTTAATTTGCATGTATTTTTCTTTTACTGAACATCCTTGTTTTATCCCGTTGCCGGTCAATTGTTATTATTATGTCCTCAGTTCAAGATAGAAAAAATGGAATCACCTTAGTTATTATCGTTAAGGCCTAAAAACTGCTTCTGTCTATCGATAGTAACTGCATCAAACAATTCCCGGAAATTGTTTATGGTTTATCGTTCTTTGTCGTTTAGTGTTTTAAAAATTCCGCCAATCTGGGTAATCGATGCATTGCTGGCTTTTAAAAGGATCTGTAAACCTTAAGATTCTTTTCCTTGACTTAACTGTTTTTTCTTGCCCCTATTTATTTTAGATTGGAGTGTTTAGCTAAGTTTTGCCAAACTATCAGGAATATACTTCCTCGATTTTGTTTACTTGACCCTTTAGTCTTTCAATATCCTCTAGACTGAACAAGCGCCAGCCGTTTCTATCCCTAGTTTTTACATCGATATAACGGCCTTCGCGGATCCACCTCAATAATGTATTTCTGTTTGTCCTGGCCATGGCACAAGCTTCAGCAATCATATAATATGTCTGATTATTTATTATCACCGACATTTATTCAACCCTCCTCCGTGTTGTATTTCTCCTTAAAGATTGTTTTGTTATTTGTTTGCAGCACCGATGTAGGTCTCTTCATTTTCCATATTATTGGAAATATTTTGTACGCTGAGCTAACCGTTACATAAAGCCAGTGTCACTGCGTGTGTTCGGTCGTTTGCGTGCAGTTATTTCAGCGTGCTTGAAAAATGGTTTTTTATGGTGTTTTCACTGAGTCCGATTATTCCCGTGATCTGTTTGTTTGATTTACCCATCGCAGCATAATTCAAAACTTCCATCTCGCGAAGGCTCAGTGGCCCATTACTGTCGATTCTGTCCAGGAGATTATGTATCTTGCCCTTAATGAATTCCTGGATGGATGCTGGTTCATCTGCAGAATTATTGCCGTTTATATCATTGAGGTCTCTTTTCAATATCAGCATCATATTTTGCGCATTATCTACTAAATAGACATAGGGGTTTCCGCTTTTGTCCATATCTAATAGGTTTAGGTTATCTCTTTCATTGATACAATTCATTATTACCATTTTTAATACTCCCTTGCTGGAAAACTTGATTTAGTTAGTTTCGCCAACCGTAATCGAATACTTTATAACATAGTTGAATATGTGCATTATGTTTGTTAAAGTAAGTCGAGGCAATCACCTAAATTGACTAAATTGTTGCAGTACCATAGTACTAGGTACTATTTGAGTTACTCTTTGACAAGTTTGCTTGAAGAGTCTAAGATATAGACAAAAATATTGAGGGGCAATCCCTAAAGGAAGTTACCAGATGAGTACTACCAAAGTAGTAATAATCGATAAACAACCTTTATTTAGGACAGGTGTAAAGCAATCATTCACGCAACAACCTGATTTTAAAATTGTGGAAGCCAGTCCTGACGATAACCTTTCAATGATTATCGAAGAAGATTTGCCGGACGTAATTTTATTGGATATTGATGCCCCTACACTTAGCGGTCTTAAAATTGGTAAAAGTCTTATTCAACGTTATCCTGCTATTCGTTTGGTAGTCATGACCTCCGAAATTAACAATGATGAACTGTTTGAAGTAATCCGGATTGGTGCCGCTGCTTATCTGGATAAAAAATCGAACATCCATGAACTGGAAGGTATTATCCGGCGCGTCGCGCGCGGAGAATATCCAATCAACGACAGTCTTCTTGCTACCCCTACCGTGGCAGAACATGTCTTGAAACAATTCCAGGAAATGGTATCGATGGGAATGTCGGTAGAATCGGTTACTGCTCCGTTGACAAATCGGGAAACCCAGATATTACGGTATGTAGCTGACGGAAACTCCAACAAGAAAATTGCTCAAATTCTGGATATTAGCGAACAGACCATAAAAAACCACGTCAGTTCCATTCTTCGCAAATTAAACGCAAATGATCGGGCTCATGCAGTGGTTCTGGCAATACGCCGGGGCTGGATTTCCGCCAATGATTGAAGCATGATTTCAATTGCAGACCGCAAATTCTTATCATTATAGATAATCCTGATTTATCTCTTCGTATAAATATCGTGATAGATAAGAATATGTTTGGGTCTGTCATTATTTCTGGTAACTGAAAGACTCAATTTACCATCTGATTTCTCAAGTTGCTTCTTTGTGTCAATTATAATCACGTTGGTACATCATCTCCTTTCTATTTTTGCTGTTATGTTCTTCATGCGATTCAACCTTCGCTTGTGCTTGTCAGGATTGTTGTAATTGTCACTCCCCTGATATCCTTCGGGTTCAAAGTCCTTGTAAATCCTAAATGTTGTATAATAACTGGTGTTATTAAGTTGATTCGATAATGAAGAATCTTATAATGAATCTATCAATATTATCATTATAGAGCGGTTCGAGGGAGCAATAGCGACAAACTTTAACAGGAGCTAGCCAGATGACGAATCATCCGTATCGTATCTTTGGAATGGGCCTTATGCTTGCCGGTGCTATCTTTGCCCCTGTTGCCTATTTTCCTCTCAATTCTATTCCCTTAACCTCAATTGCGCTCTCCTCGGTTATGGTGGGATTCACCGGTATTATCCTGGCAACATCCCGTCCTCAGATTTCTCCCGAAGCTGCCCAACTACTCCTTGAGACAGGCATGGAGAATATTGCAGCTTTACTTGAAGAATTGGGGCTAAGCAACAAGGCTGTTTATCTCCCGTCATCAATGAGAATCGGTAATGCCCAGGCTCTGATTCCTTTGAGCGGGGACATCGATATCGGCCGGATCAAAGACAAAATACCCAGGAGATTGATTGTCCGGTGGGGAGATAATCCGGGCGATATGGCAATTGCGGTTACTGCTCCGGGTGGTACCGGCCTCAACAAATTGGAAATCAAGCCGGGGCCGACTTCATCGGAAATCGAACAGGCAGCAGCTTATGTTTTAGTCGGGTTGCTGGACCTGGCCGATTCAATCGAGGTCCGCTTTAACGATAAAGAGGTAAATATTGAAGTTACCGGGCCTGAATTACATTATGAAAACGTCTGGTATTATCGCTGTCTCGGCAGTCCGATTGCGTCTATTGTCGCCTCCATTGCCAGTGACGGTATTGGAAAACCGGTTAGAATCGCGGAAGAAAACTACCGGAAAGGGAAAAGTATTATCCGGCTTGAGGTACTTTCTTGAGAATATATAACAGATACCTTTTATTCCTAGTTTTAGCCTCTTGTCTGATTGATGTCATTCTCACTTTCACCAGACAAACAGATATCGCAGTATGTTTCACAGTTCTTGTCATCGTTTATCTCATCATCACTGTTCTATTTGTTTATTTTAGTCCCAAAACTCGAAAAGCGCTGTCCTTGGTTTCTATCGTATTTTTAACCGGTTTTATGGTTGTGGTTGTCCTTAAGATTATGGAGGTTATGGGACTCAAATGATATTAGGGCGGGATTTTTTCAAAAAGATAGTAATCATCGTCTCTATCACTTCATGTTTTACGCTGGCCGGTTTGCCGGTTTTTGCTGCGAGTTCTCAAGAAAACCCCGATACTGCGGCAGTGGTTTTTAGCGGTGTATCCCTTTTCCAGCTTTATGCCGGCACGCTGGATTCGGTGTTAGCCAAAAATCAACAGAATATTGAGACAGACATTCAGGTCTCGCCTTTCGCCAATGTGCCGCCCGCTGTCGAAGATTCTTTTAATAATTTTCTTTCCTCTGCCGGCAACCTCTGCAGTCTGATATTAGGTCTGGACAGTAGCGTTAGTGATACGAAATTGCTTTTACAGGAATCCCGATATACGGAAACAGCATCGTTATATACCGAAGCTTTTACGAACTTAGCAATCGCGGAAGAAAACCTTGATTCCATAAAACAGGCAGCGGCGATTGCTGGCAATCAATTTATGGTTACCGGTGTCTCCGCTGATAGCGGTATTAGCGTTGCCTATACTGCCGTGCAGGATGATATCCAGCGGCTAAACGACTTGCTTAGCTTATATCGAACCATTCTGCAAGAACAACAAACTGAGATTTCGAATCAAAGTTTATTACCGTCTTCAGACATCACTATTAGTATTGATCAATCCGAGGCGTACGTTGGAGATACGGTGAGTGTTGGGGGAATTCTCTCTGCAAATGGGCAGTTGCTTGGTAATCGCCGGATAGAAATTTTGCTTGATGGTTCCCTATATTTAACTGTTAATACTGATTCCCTGGGACATTATCTTGGTTCATTCCAGGTGCCTTACTGGTACGTGTCGTTAATTAACATACAATCACTGTACTTTCCTCAAGCCGGCGATGTCAGCAACTATGATTTAGCATTAAGTCCGTCAGTAAGCCTGAAAATTTTGTTCTATACTGCCGTTTTAACCCTTCAAACAATGACAAATGCTTATTCCGGTAGGGATACATCTGTTATCGGTCAATTTAATTATGGGTCAGCTCCGGTTGCAGATGAACGGAACATCGAAATTTCTTTAGACAATGCACCGTTTGTAGAATCGGAAGTTCCCGCTGCTTTTACGCAAAAAATCTCCTTACCTGCTGATACTGCAATCGGTAACCACTTAATTACAGTCTCGGGATTGGCTGACGGTCGGTATAGTCCCGTGGTGGCCAATGTCAATTTAGCCGTAGTAAAAGCGGTTCCGGTGCTACTCACTACAAAGTTACCTTTTGCTGCACTGATACCGGGTAGTTTTAATGTACGTGGTAAATTAATTTCCTCCATCGGGCCTGTGTCGCAGGCACTCGTCACAATAACGTTTGGAGGAAAACAGGTGAATGCCGTTAGTAACAACGATGGCACATTCAGTGCCGTAATCAGAAATAGCATGGGTTTTGGACTATTCGGGTCTCAATCGCTGCAGATTACGGCCACCCCGATGGAACCATGGCAAACTTTTGTCACTGCTTCACATAATGTTCTTACAGTGTACGTGGTGAACTGTAGTGTGTTTTTCCTGATTCTTGTATTTTTAGGCATAATTTTACCGCGCAGGTTGAAATTCAGAATTGTCGCAATGGCTAAGAAAAAATTACCTCAAACAGTTGTAGTCACAGCTCCTGATTTGTCGGCTTCAGCTGTTTCGTCTATTGCCGCGGACCTCGTGGCAGGTATTGGTCGTCGGGATGAAAGTACACCGGTGGGTAGGTTGTTTTACTGGTACCGCATCGTGATTCGGCTGGTGCAAAAAGTCTCCGGATTGCTTTTAAAGCCCAATCAGACTCTTCGGGAATATATTAGTGATTCCGGTCAAGCCACCGGGTCTACCGGCAAAATCATCCTTGAATTTACTCAGATTGTTGAGAAAGTTTTATATTCTCCGCATCAGGTTACCGAGGATGACATCAAAAACGGCCAACGATTGGCACGTAAAGCACGGGAGAACCTCGGAAAATGAAAATCCATCATGCTCTTATTATCACCATCTTGATTACGTTCATTATTTCTTTAATATGTGTTTCGTTATTCCCGTCGGTTCAGGCTTTTATGCAATACAATACTCTGTGGAATGGCCTCCATCATAGTCTCAATGTACTCAATGCAAATACGGTTGATACCTCCAATGGTTTACCTCAAATAGATAGTAATAACGTATTAGTCTGCATCCCGTATCTCCAATACAGCGATAACGAACTGGCTCAGTTAAAAGATTTCGTAAACAGCGGCGGGACGCTGATGGTAATGGACGATTTTGGCTATGGAAATGACATCCTGACATATCTCGGTATCGATTGCCGCTTTTCCGGCACTCCTTTGCTTGACCCGTTATATTGCTATAAAAATCAGTCGTTCCCTGAGATCATGGATTTTAGTCACTCGGTAAGCCGGAATGTCAAAGAAGTTGTCTTAAATCACGCTACAGCATTGCTGAATATTGATAATTCACTGGTAATTGCCCGGTCTTCCGCCAGCAGTTACCTGGACCGTAATGGGAGTGGTTCCTGGGATGAGGGGGAGCTGAAAGGCCCCTTGCCGGTGGCGGCTAAAATGCGGCTGGGCACCGGAATAATTATTCTTGTATCCGACCCAAGTATTCTCCTGAACAGCATGCTTGTCAAAGATGACAACCTGTTGTTTATTAAGAACCTCACTGGTTCGGATATAAATAGCGGAGAAATTCTGGTGGATACCTCGCATCTAATCAGGGATCCGATGGAAATAACTAAAACGAAACTTCTCGCCATCAAGGGGATTTTATCCCAGCCCTGCGCTCTTTTAGGGATTGTGTCCTTACTATTTATTTTCGTATCAATCTATATCTTGAAAATGGGAGGGTCAATTGGAAGAGAATCATAGTTTGTCAGATTTATATGGGAAAATCCGCGGCGAGATTTCCAAAGCAGTGGTGGGCAAGGGTGACATTGAACTTACCTTGATGCTTGCGATTATTGCCGGCGGTCATGTTCTGATTGAAGGATTACCCGGCACTGCTAAAACCAAGCTTGCGCAAACTTTCTCGGAGGTAATTGGCGGCCATTTCAAGAGAATTCAGTTTACCCCCGATATGATGCCGGCTGATATTACCGGCTTCTATATTTATTCACCTGATGGCTCTTCCAGGTTCATCGAAGGGCCGATATTCTCCCATATTGTTCTCGCCGATGAACTGAATCGGACCACTCCACGTACGCAGTCTGCGCTGTTGGAAGCAATGCAGGAAAATCAGGTTACTATCGAAGGTAAAAATTATCACTTGGAAACACCATTCATGGTCATTGCTACCCAGGTGCCGTCAGGATCAGAAGGCACCTATGTATTGACCGATGTGCAGTTGGATCGGTTTTTACTCATGGCAAAAAGTGAATATTCTTCTAAAAATGACGAGCAGAAAATAGTTGCCGCTATCGATACTATCGATGAGCCTGATATTAAACCTGTAACCGGCCTTGATGAAATAAAACTTTGGCAAAAATTCGTAAAAACAGTCCATGTTTCGCCGGTTATTACCGAGTATATTGTATCGCTGACATCTTCTGTTCGGAGTGATCCGGATGTTTCCTGGGGGCCCAGCACCAGAGCAAGTATTGCCCTTTACAAATGCGCGCGGGTAATGGCGCTGATTGATGGTCGGGATTTTGTCATCCCGGATGACGTTAAAAGCCTTGCACACAAAGCGATTGAACACCGCATTCGCGTGAAACCGGAAGCAGAAATGGATAATATTACGCCCCGCATTGTTATCGAGCGAACGTTGGATAAAATAACGGCGCCTAAAATGAATTTATGAGTATTTTACGTAACCACATTGTTGTTAATACACTAAAACTCTATGTTTGTGTCGCGTTGTTAATCACCGCCATCATTTCCGGTCCGGTGACGGCAGTTGCGGCTGTTCTGGTCTTGCTTGTTTTTCTTTTTTTCCAATTACGCTCGGTTAATGTCTTTATTGGCTTAATCGTTAGCTATTTCGTATTTTTCGCCGTCGCCATATTAATTGCGCCGGTTACAAATTTTGTAATATCGAATTTGATATCGCTGCCGGTATTATTTCTCGTTACTGAGAATCTGTTAAATACTGCCGGCTTTTTACCGGTAAGAAAATCCCGATATTCACGTAATTTTACTCAAATTGGAATAGGGCTGCCGTTTATTGCCATCGTAAATCTCATCATTGCTTTGTTCCTGGGCAGTTTAGCGCTTATTTTGGCCGGTTCGGTGGCGATAATTTATCTGGCAGTTCTAAGTTATGTGTCCTTTAGCAGACTCTCCGCTAAATCGCTGGTGGTCGAAAAAATACAGGAACGTATCGTTGCCGGCACTACTGCTGAACTGCAGGTACACTTGCATCCGAAAACGAAAGTAGGTGGTGTGTTATCTCTTGAGTCGCCTTATCAGTGGCTAAAAATCCATTCTCCAGTACTGCTGTTCAATCGGGATCCAATGATTTTAAAATTGTCATTGACCCCGCTTTTATCCGGACCTTCGGACGTAGTAGTAAATGCACTAGCGATCGATTGTTGGGGATTAATTCAGGTCCGGTTTCAAATAGCTCCGGTTCAACTTTATATTATTCCCCGGGCCCGTTATGCGGCTTGGCTTGCCCGGAAATATCTCGAAGCAACAAAACCCGGTATGCTGCCGATGATTTCAAATGTCAGTGCTGTCACGCCTCAATTCGGTTTTCGCCGGGGGATTGAATATTATAACAGTCAATTGTACCAGCCTGGCGATGAATTGAAGAATATGGATTGGAAACACTCTGCAAAATACAACAAAATGATCACCAAAGAATTTGTCGAATTTCATGGTCAGCCTGCCGTGCTGCTTGTGAATCTTGCAGTCGGTAGCGCTGAAGAAGCCGATGAATTGGCACAGAAAACTATTGTTACGGCTCTCTCTCTGGCGCGGGAACAAATACACACGGTAATCGCTGCTTATGACCAATCCGGCGTTAAGTTAGTCACACAAACACTCCAACCGCATCAAATAGTTGTGCAATCACTGGAAATTACTCAGGAAATAACAATATTCGAAACCCCAAGCAGATATTTGTATCGTCCGGATATCGGCAAACTGAGAGCTGATATCAATCGCCTCACATCGGTTGCAGGGGAGCCGTCAAAAGCGCTCGCTCAATTGATGAGTGTGGAGTATGCAAATATTTTGAATAATGTTGCGTTTAATCCGGCCACGAAAGCCATCAATAAAGCGATGAAGAATACCAATCAGCATTCTACATTCGTTGTTGTCTCCGGATTAAATCATGATGCTGATGCTATTGAAGCCAACCTGTTTCTCATGACGAGAAAGGGTTATGTCGTTGTTGCCGTTTAGGCGTTATTACCTTAGTGCGAATTCCAACCGGGAAACGGTATTTAGGCAGGTGGTTATGGAAAATACGCAGTCCTCCAAAAATAGAACCGGGTGGAAAATGTTTGACATAATTAATAAATTCCAGCCGCTTTTCGCCATACCTTTATACTTTACTGTTCTTATTAATGCGCCCCCTTTTTGGCTTAGTCTGATTGTAGCTCTGATGCCTTTGGGGTTACGTTTCCTGATTACCCGCCGCTTCATCCGGCGGACTCCGTTTGATTTACCGATAATGATTTTTGTCATCGCAATGTTAGTAGGGCTTATATTTGCCCCTTATAAAGGAGTGGCTCTCGGCACCTTGTCCTCCACTCTGGCTTCTATTCTTATCTTTTACGGCCTTGTCAGTAATAGTGAAACGGGAAACAAATATTGGCTTTGGCTGGCTGCTGTCATTTGTGCCCTGACATTAACAATGTCTGTATGGTTCTTTGCTCAAGGGCATGGGAGGGAATTCTTCTTTAACCAATGGGCTTTTCATTTCTTTTCCGGGTTAATTGGGGATAAAGGCCCGACGCTTTCATGGAATAGTGTCGGTGCGTTATTGGTGGTGATTATTCCGCCTTTATTCAGTGTTGCGCTCTTTAAGAATAATCCATTTCTTCGCGCTGCAGGCTTGATTGCCGGACTTGTTTTCACCGGCATACTTTTCATGACCGATAGTGGCGGCGGCTGGATTGCGGTAGTCTGCGGTCTGGCATTAGTATTTATTTGTTGGCGCATTTGGATGCTGTGGGTTGTCATCCCTTTGATTGGCATCGTCACCTCAGTAATCGTGATCGTTTTTAATAAAATTCCATGGTTGATGCGTACCTTTTCATGGGATTCCTTTCTCTATCGCACGAAAGAATGGTCGAATACGTTTCATTTACTGAAAGGCTCCTTATTCTTTACCGGTCTTGGCCCGGGAAATTGGGTCGATGTTTATGATAAGCATTATCGGGCCGGAGATATTATTCTTCACAGTTCCTATTTCCAGTTTTATACCGATGCCGGTATAATGGGCATCGCCGCCTTGATCATCGCGGTGGTGGTATTTGTGCGGCTGTCGCTAACAATACGATCGTCACCGCCGCAGAATCCCTGGCAAGGGGTGGGAATCGGGTTGATGGGCAGTATCGTTGCCGGGGCCGTATTTGCCTGTTATGACGTCACCTTCACTGGGACACTGGCCGCTGCTGCGGGCTATATTTATTTCAGTATCCCGTTGCTTTGGATTATCGTGGCTTTATTTGTTGTCTCACAACAAAAACTGATGGTTTCTCAGCAATTGTTTCACTCAATGACCGGAAAAATAAACACAATTTAGTCTTTTTTGGGAATATGAACAAAATTAAAACAGTGCTCAAGACGGTAACGGGATGCGCCAAATTCATTTCGGAAACAGTTGGCAATGTTTTCCGGATTATACATTCTCCCGCGAAAAGTGTTAAATGGTTTTATGGCGTCTCCTTTTATCGGAATTCGGCCTATCTTATCGCGAATGCGGGTCTTACCTTGTTGCTGGGGTTTATTTTTAATGTTTTAGTCGCCAGAATTTATTCTGCTTCTGATGTCGGATATGCTGCCGCTTTGATTTCAGTATTAAATTTTCTTGGTTTTACGGGTACGCTCGGCTTTGGGTATTATGTTGTCCGTTATCTCCCCGCGGCAAACGAAAAAACAAAGTTGCTGAATTCGTTGATTACTGTCGCCGGTATCATGGCTTTAGCGGTTTGTTTAATTTTTATTGCAGGGATTTCATGGTGGTCGCCTAAATTGCTGTTTTTGGTCCGTGAATCATACTTTTTTGTCACCTTTGTCATCGTTGGTGTAGCCATTACTGTTTATACAATTGTCACTCAGGTTTTTATCTCCTTCCGAAAAGCGGGTTATACTTTTTTCAGTCAGGGTGTAATTGCCAGTGGGCTGGAATTAGTGCTGGTCGTTATTCTAGGTTCTTTCGGTGTCTTCGGTATTGTTTTCTCGCAGGCTGTTGGATTGCTTGTTGCCTTAACCGTCTGCATTTTAATCTTTTTACCGGCGGTAATTCCGCATTATCGCCCAATTCCTGCCGTTCAATGGCTTGCCACCCGTGCAACCATGTCGTATTCATTCGCGAATTATGCCGCTGACGCATTGATGAATCTGCCTGTGTGGGTATTATCTTTGTTAATCCTGAATACCTATGGCGCTGCTGCCAATGCTTACTTCTATCTGGCATGGACAATGTCTACTGTCCTTTGGGCTATTGCTTACGCTATTTCTACTTCGCTATTCGCCGAGGGTGCCCATGAGGCCGGTAATGTTAGTGGCGATATTGTTCGCAGTCTAAAACTTATTTTGTTGATTGTTCTGCCGGCTATGGTAATTATGGTGGCTTTTAGCGATAAATTGCTGCTTCTCTATGGCGTTGCTTATTCGAAAGAAGGGACAACGCTTTTGAGGCTGTTCTCTTTGTCCTCTCTCCCTGCTGGCATTAACCTTCTTTACATCAGCTTAGCCCGAATCGAGAAATGGCTGAAGCATCTTCTTTTCGTCAACGGTGCCATGGCGGTATTAACTATCGTCTCCACTTATTTACTGCTGCCTCATTTTGGTATTGTTGGTGCTGGCGTTGCCCGTCTGTCGGTTCAGACATTGCTGCTTCTTATTACCGTGCCCAAATTGGTGCAGCGCATCAAAACGCCCCATATTGATATCAATCGGTAAAATATCCGTCTATTAGAAAGGTTTTTAGTTTTCTTTGTTTGAAAAGAAAATATACAAAGTAAGCGACTATCAAAAATCCGGTCGCTTCAAATATCAACACTATAGGGTCGCCGATTAGCAAAGACCACCAGCGGCTCAGCCAATCAGACGGGTTACCTGCAGAAAATTCACGGCCGTAGATCGGCCAGAAAAGGGTATGGGTATTTTGCCACATTGAATCCAATATCAGATGTGCCAAGATACCGGCTGCTAGCACCAATATCCTTTTCCACTTGCGGGCAGCGTATAGTATCAATCCCAATAACGTAAAAATCAATAAGAACAGCAGCGTATGGGAAATCGACCTGCCGCTGCCGATGTTGAATAGTCCCAATGGTTTATCGATAATATCCGGTAAAATGGCGCCGATTAATAAAAATCGGATATCGATATGTTTACCCAGCGTTTCCGTAATATTATTTAGTGTAAATTTAGAACGCCGGGGCGAAATTCCTGATTTACTTTTGTCCGTGGAAATCACGTGCCCGTTTGTCGAATTTCTATCAAAAAATTGTTTTGTCCCTTGTGCCGCTATTGCCGCCCCCAGCGTAATCCCTAAATGTCCGAATAAAAGCATCTTTTCACCTTCAGCTAATATTAAGCAATCCCATGGAAATAATCAAACCTTCAGATAAACCAAATTATTCATATGGTCATTTTTTAGTTAGACCTGAGAAGGAACCATGGAAGAGAGATTATTTATATGTTTGAATACAATCAGTTAGTATTAATACTATCATTGTATAATCTAACAGGATTATTACTAAAGTTGACTTTATGTATATGAATATGTATTATGTGTCTATAAATATCAGTAAATCCTGAATAGTATCAGTCGTTCATAATTTACCGGAATACTAAAAGGAGTTGAGCGAAATGTGTAAAACTGCGTTCATTACAGGCATTACCGGACAGGACGGTTCATATTTAGCGGAATTACTCCTGGACAAAGGCTATCAGGTCTATGGCCTGATCCGGAGATTAAGCATCCCGAATCTTAGCCGGATATCTTCAATCCTGGACCGTGTCATTTTGTTGGAGGGGGATTTAAGCGACCAGACAAGCCTGGATAATGCCATCCAGACAGCCGCTCCGGATGAGATTTATAACCTGGCAGCGCAATCATTCGTTGCAACGTCTTTTAAACAACCCATCGCGACTACCACCATCACCGGCATGGGCGCTGTCCGGGTTTTTGAATCTGCCCGGCGTATTTGTCCGAAAGCGAAAATTTACCAGGCTTCAAGCAGTGAAATGTTCGGCAATGTCATCGAAAATCCGCAAAATGAAAAGACAAATTTTAGTCCTCGCAGCCCTTATGCCTGCGCTAAAGTATATGCCCATCAGACCGCGCTGGTTTACAACGAAGCCTATGGTATGAACATTTATTGCGGAATTTGTTTTAATCATGAGTCTCCGCGCAGGGGACTGGAGTTCGTTACCCGGAAAATCACGGATGGCGTGGCTCGAATTTATCATGAAGAACAGGACGAACTGCACCTTGGTAATCTGGATTCCATTCGAGATTGGGGATTTGCCGGCGACTATGTAAAAGCAATGTGGATGATGCTCCAGCAGAATGAACCGGATGTTTATGTTGTTGCCACCCATGATAGTCATTCCATCAGGGAATTTGTGCAATTATCTTTTGA
>Ga0182021_10002989_pt1 | contig 19922 bp, 22 predicted proteins | sample 612E3MmetaG_FD_120493 | JGI IMG/M metagenome (GOLD analysis project Ga0182021, IMG submission 120493) | Permafrost microbial communities from Stordalen Mire, Sweden - 612E3M metaG (Illumina Assembly) | ecosystem: Environmental > Terrestrial > Soil > Wetlands > Permafrost | place: Sweden... | reverse complement strand
CTTTTTTTCTATCTGCTAAAATAACGTCGTAACCTTTAGACTGGAAAAAATCGGCGAACCAAACACCCATCTTTCCAGCCCCGATTACGGCGATTTTCATTGCTTTGCTGCCTCACAGATTTTATCGAGGCCAACCTCGATTTCGTTATCTGGCGCTGTCAGAGATATTCGGAAGTGTTCGCGGTAATCGCCAAAAGCGGTGCCTGGAGCTACAGCTACGCCTTTGTCGAGGAGGTTTAGAGTGTATTTTTCTGAGTCTAAACCGTCGAGTTTTGGGAAGACATAGAAGGGTGCGTCTGATTTTGTGAATTTGAAGCCTGCCGCTGATAGTTTGACACTTGCTAGGTCTGCACGTTGTTTGTATTTGGCTTTGATTTTGGATGCGATTTGCTTGTGCAGTTCTAACCCTTTGAGGGCGGCGTCCTGGATGAAGACAGGTACGTTGTTGATGGTGATTTGGTTAAGTTTGGTAATGTTGTCGATCAACATTTTGTTGGCTACTAAGTAGCCTATGCGCCAACCCGTCATGGTGAAGGTTTTTGAGAAGCCGTTTGAAAGGATGTGTTTGCATTCGCCGTCATAGTCGAGGATGCTTTTGGTCTTGACGAAGCTGATTGCGCCGTAAACCTCGTCGGAGAGAATGGTGACGCCTTTTTTGTTGGCTAACTCAACTATGCCGTCGAGTGTTTTGTTGTCTATGACTTTGCTTGTGGGGTTGTTTGGGTTATTGAGGATAATCATTTTGGTTTCATTGTCAATTAATGCATCGAGCTCGTCGAGGTCAATTGTCCAGCCGTCTTCCATTTCGGTCCGCAGAAGCTTGGTTTTGGCCCCGAAGCTTTTTGCGATTAAATCGTAAGCTGTCCAGTACGGCGTGGGAATGATAACGTTGCCACCGTTTTTGAGCATCAAAAACATCGTAGCGAATATGCCCCATTTTGAGCCTGGAGTAATAACCACGTTTTCTGCTTTAACGCCATGTACCTCAGCGATTTTCTGACGCAATTTAAGCTCGCCATAGGAAGAGGAATACTTGGTTTTTCCCGCCTTCATAGAAGCGTATGCAGCTTCCACTATTTCAGGCGGCGTAGCCATGTCTGGGTCGCCGAGGTTTAATCGAATTATCTTTTTTCCTTCACTTTCCAATTTGAGGGCTTTCTCGTTTATCTCGTAGAGCATACAGTTTTGGACTCTCCGTTAAGAGCGCTTTATTCTTGAACAGCACTGCACATATTAACTATTTCGCGGTAAACGGCTTCAACTTGCCCAGCATCAAGACCCAATTCAACCCCTTTTGACCGTATACGCTTGAAAACTTCGTTCTCTCTGGAGAGGTCACGGACAGGTTTTCCCTGCTGTTTCTTCGCAGCGCCGATTGCCCTGCAAATCTTCACGCGTTCACAGAGAGCGGTTAGGATTTGATCGTCGATTTCATCCACGTTTTTTCTGAGCTTTGGAATTTCAGTCATGTTAATGCGCCTTGAGGACTTGTGGGATGTAGCCAGAACGAATGAGGTGGTCAGCTAAGGTTATGGCGACCGAGGCTTCGATGGCGGGTACAGCTTTGGGAACCACGCAGGGGTCATGTCTGCCCTTAACGCTTATGGGAGCTTCTTCCATTGAGGAAAGGTTAACGGTTTTCTGTTCTTTAGCAATAGACGGAGTAGGCTTAATCGCCACACGAATCATAATTGGCATACCGCTGGATAAACCGCCCAAAATACCTCCTGCATTCTCCGTGGAAGTTATAATTTTCCCGTTCTTGAGCAGAAAAGCATCGTTGTTCTGTGAACCAGTCAACTCAGCCGCCCGAAACCCCGCGCCAAACTCAACACCCTTCACAGCGGGAACCCCAAACAATGCTTTCGCTAAATCAGCATCCAATGCATCAAACAATGGCTCGCCAATTCCAGCAGGCATGTTGAGTGCAATGCATTCTATGACTCCGCCCAAACTTTCGCCTTCTTTTCGAGCATTCACAATGGCTTCCTCCATTTTTTCAGCGCATGCCAAGTCGGGGCACCGTGTTGCAGCAGCATTTTTATTTTTGCGGATTTCTGCTGCGCTGAATTCTTTGTCGGTTCTAATTTTCCCTATCGATTGGGTATAAGCTAAAACGTCGATGTCGTATCTTCCGAGAAGTTTTTTGGCTATGGCTCCAGCCATGATGAGACCGACGGTAACTCTGCCTGAGAAGCGTCCACCGCCTCGGTAATCGTTGAAGCCGCCGTATCGGATGCGGGCTGGGTAGTCGGAATGCCCGGGGCGTGGCAGGTCTTTAATGTCTTCATAATCGCTTGAGTTGGTTTCTTTGTTCTCAACTGTCAAAGCGATTGGAGCACCAGTCGTGAAACCATTAAAAAATCCGCTGAGAATCTTAACAATGTCCTTCTCGATACGGGCAGAAACAATTTTGGGCTCCGCTGGAATCCTGCGGTCAAGCTCTTCCTGAAAATCTGCCTCTGAGAGCGGCAACCCAGCTGGGCAACCGTCCACTACTACGCCAACAACTTTGCCGTGGCTCTCACCAAACGTGGTAACTACGAATTCTTTACCTATTGAATTTCCCGCCAACTAAGTTAGCTCCTAATTGTTTTAGATGAGTGAAGAACTGCGGATAAGACTTTCTGACACACTCAGCGTTCTGAACTGTTGTTTCTCCTTCGGCGCCTAATGCAGCAACTGCACTTGCCATAGCGATACGGTGGTCGTTATGAGGGTCGATAACGGCTCCATGAAGACGCCGTCCACCTTCAATAATTAACCCGTCTTCAGTGATACTTATGTCTGCACCCATCTTTCCCAGTTCAACGTAAAGCGATTGAAGCCTATCCGACTCTTTTAGCCTGAGCCTGTGTGCCCCAAAAATGTGCGAGGTCCCCTCTGCGTAGCATGCAAGGGCTGCGATTGCGGGAACAAGGTCAGGGATATTTTTAGCATCAACTTCTAAGGGTTTGAGTAAACCGCCTGAGCCTTCGATTTCAATGCTGTCAGCGCAAACTTTCCCGCTGATGCTCATATGCTTGAGGATGCCCATTATGGCTTTGTCGCCTTGAACTCTGCTGTATTCAAGGTTGTTTATTTGAACTTTCGAAGTGGTTATTGCTGCAGCAGCAAGAAGAAAAGCGGCTGAAGAGAAATCGCCCGGAACCCTTCCGTCCGCTGGATTGTAGCTTTGGCCTACTGGAATATGGATGTGATTTTCATGTGCAGGAACCTTAATTCCGTGGTCAGCAAGAACTGCCTCAGTCATCTTAACGTAATCCTCTGACTCCAAAGGTGAAGTCAACGTTATTTCAGAGGCCACTTTAGCATTTGGGCAAGCAAACATCAACCCTGAAATGAATTGTGAACTTATATCGCCGGGAATAGAAGTTTCGCCCCCAACGATGCCACCACCCTCTACAAAAACGGCGTCTTTGTCACCCAATTTTCCAACATGTGTTTTGGCCCCGAGTTCACTGAGGCTGGCCAATAATTGTTCTACGGGTCGCTTCTCGATTGAACCCCTAAACACCAATGTTGAAGGACCCTCTGCCAAAGCAACCACGGGTGTCATGAAACGCAATGTGGCACCCGATTCTCCACAGTCAATTGGCTCTTTTGCACCTTTAAGCTTCAATGCGCCTTGGATTGTCCAGCAACCTTCAGCAGTCGTGACTTTTGCACCCAAAGCTTTGACAGCCCGCAGGGTGGCTTCTGTGTCCTCCGATAATAGAGGGTTAGATATTTTGGAGGAACCAGCCGAAAGAGCAGCTGCAATAATCATCCTCTGTGTATAAGACTTAGACGGTGGAGCACAAACTTGACCGCTTAAGTGTTCAGTTTTCTTAACAATCACATCTACCATGCTATTGCACCTTGGCTTTTTTACAATTTAGTTGTGTCTGCAAGATTTCGCCTTCATATTTTTGCAGGGCAGCCTTTACAGAATCAACCTTGTCTTTGGGAACCACCGCGGTTACGGCGGGACCTTTGCCGCAGAGCCCAGACGCCACCGCTCCAGCAGCTAATGCGTCGATAGCTATTGCTGTGTTGAAGTTGGAGGCTGAAGAGTAAATTAAGCCGTTGAGGGTTAGTGCTTCCCAAACTTTCCCTTCTAAAGCCTTCTCGAAAACGATTTCCACAAGGGGTTTAACGGATTTGAGCCGGTTTATGTCGGAGTCGATTGTGTAGGCTTTTTGGGGTGGCACATGGAAAAGAACCTTCAAATCCTCATTCAGCGGCATTTGCTTGATTAGTTCCCGTTTTAGGTTATCGGTGATGACTATGCCGCCAAAGTATGAAGCACAAGCATCATCAAACGCACCTGTAACCGTAACTTTGGAGTCAAAAGCCGCTTCAACGCCTATGTTGATGATCTCTAAGTCGTTGAGTTTTTTGCCAAGCGCAGTTGTTGTGGCGAGTGCAGTTGCATTTGCGGCTGCGCTACTACTTTTGAGTCCCTTTGCGATGGGGATGTTTGAAGTGGTTTTTACTTTTACTCCGAAACTTTTCTCTAAGTTGAAAAGTTGCAGAACTCTTGCCGCTGTTTTTTCAATAAGTAGCACGCTTTCGGTTGGGTCAGAAGCTATCTCAGTTATTATAACGCCTGGTTCATCAGTTAATTTAACTTCAGCTTTAGTCCACAAATCAACCCCGAACGCGGCGCCTTTTCCCAGTGCAATCGCGTTCACGATTGTTGCAGCTCCATGAACAACAGCCACAGCTTTCCCAGCCACAGTTTACACCTTCTGCAAATGATTAAGCGCTGCCTGCCTCATAACTTCAACAGGCGCAGACTTCCCGGTCCAGATTTCAAATGATGCCGCACCCTGATAAATCAACATTTCAACTCCGCTGACGACTTTGGCGCCTGCGGCTTTGGCATCTTTTGCTAGTTGGGTTTCGATTGGATTGTAAACGATGTCTATTACTGCCAAATTGGGTCCAATCAACTTAGGCGGAATAAGGCTTTCTTCGGGTTTGGGTTTCATCCCAACGGATGTTGCGTTGATTAGAATGTCTGAGTCTTGGAGGTTATGCTTTATTTCCTTTGGCGAGAGGGCGCCTGAAATTATTTTCTTGTTAGCGGTCTTTTCCAGCAGTTTAGCTAATTCTTGGGCTGGTTTTAGGGTTCGGTTCAAAACTGCCAGCTCGTCGGATTCTCGGACCATCGTGTAGGCTATGGCTCTTGCCGCTCCTCCTGCACCGAGCAACAGAATTTTCCTACCTTTGGGTTCCACATCGTTTTCCCGTAACGCTTTTAGTGCGCCGACTCCGTCGGTGTTAAAGCCAAAAAGCTTGCCGTCACGATTTAAGATTGTGTTAACTGAGTTAATTATTTGTGCTGATAAGTCTACTCTGTCTAAATATTTTAGGATTGAACTTTTATGGGGCATGGTAACGTTTAGCCCTCTTATGTTCAGGGCGCGCATGCCGTTCACCGCGTTTTCCAGTTCTGCAGGCTTCACTTTGAATGCTAAGAAGGTGTAATCGAGTTTAAGGGCTTTAAAAGCTGCATTATGCATTATTGGGCTTAAGGTGTGTTCTATCGGGTCGCCGATGACTCCGCAAACACGTGTTTTCCCCGTTATATCCAATGCTACGTTACCCCTAAAAGACCGTAAGCAGTCCTCATTTCACCTATGCTCATCTGGCCAGCGGCGGTTTCGCTGCCATTTTCCAGAGAAGCGAAAGTAAAGAATGCCCCAAACATTGGCGAGAGAAGCCTTGAAACCTTACCTTGTTCACCCATGCAGAAACAAACCAGTTTAGCCTTGCTGGATGCAAAAGAAACAAAGCTTAGAACGGGAAGGTTGTCCTCTACACGATTGGCAGTTGTCACAATCTTGCAAATGCTCGCTCCACTCGCAAGCTCCTTATCAAGAATATCCTCCATAGCTGTAACGCTGAGTGCCCCATCGAATTTGTGATATGAAACGATTGTTTTAGCCCCCAACTGCTTAAGTTGGCTGATTGTTTCTATATGTTTTGGGCTTGATAAGTTAACGTCAACATATTCAAAACCGCTCTTGGCCGCAAAAAGTAGTGTTTGTTGCCACTCAATCTCTGTGCCTGAGAAGTATCCTTTTTCGCTTTGAAGTTTGTTAGCGGCTATTAAAGGGATTTTTGTACTAGCCGTTATGTCTGATAATTTTCTGGAAATTTCAAGCCAATCCAGTCGGACCTCAATAAAGTCTGCTTTGGCTTTCTCTGCCTTCTCAATTAGACTTAGTGCTTCTAAGTTGTTTTTTGGGAGAATCGAAACGCAGATTCTCGCAGTCACTTTTCAATCACCGTTTCTTCAGGCACAGATATGCCGAAGTGTCTGCCTCCCTTCGCTGCTAAATGCACGATGACTTCGTCGTTGGGTTTGAGTTCGGTGACTGGTTTTGAGGCTGTTAGCGTGACTAAGCGTATGGTTTCGGCGTTTTGGAGTATGGTTTTTATCAATTTGCCTTCGACCTGTGCTTCTACTAGAATGAGAGGTCGGATTTCAATTTTTATGCGTCCCACGTTGGTCGTGCGAGTTTTCCCTTCACGGTTGACGATTATGACTTCGTCGCCAGCCTTGAACTCTTGCAGGTACCTTGTGGTTTGTAAGTTGCCCAAAGTGTACATGGATAATGTTCCGGCGTTTACTCTAAAGGGACGCGAGGCAACGTAGAGGTTCTCATTGACTTCAGCTTCAATCAGGAATAGGCCTGCACTTTGGCTTCCAACCAGCATGCCTTCGCCCTGCTTCATCAACTCGCAGGTGTCGACGCAGACGCGTGCGCCTGTGCCGATTGGTTTTGTGGAGATGATTTTGGCGATTGCCATTTCCAGTTTTAGGGCTTCTGGCTTCACTGTGGCGATGGTTTTGAGGAGCTCCTCTGGATTTGAAGTCTTGAGCAAAACGCCATCGGTTCCTAACTCTAGCGTTTCAAGCGCCACTTTCGCTTCTTCAGCGTTGATGACTTCAGCGATAATCTTGCTCTTCCCCTTAATACGGGCAATTAAGTTTTCAAGCGGAATAACACGCCAATTCGCACAACTGATAAGTAAGTAACTTGCACCTGCCTCCGCTACTTTAACGGTTAAGTTCTCAGTTGGCTTATCGCTTAGGCAGATTCTTGCAACCTTCTTTGCCGCATCCAACTTTTGAGAATCTACCGATGGAGAGACAACTTTTAGGATGTGGTTGTTTGCCAGAAAAGTGGTTTTGTCACCCTCAACTATGGCATCAGCATATTGATTAACAAGCGCTGATAGGGCTTCTTTGTTGTCGGTTTCTACCCATAGTTCCTTCAACGCTTTTCACCAAGAACCTTAAGCGTCTGCTCTACAGACGCGTTTTCATGAACGATCGCTGAAAGTGACTTTGACAATAGTGCTGGTTTGTCGCATTGGAATACATTTCGCCCGATTGAGAGACCCGCGGCTCCAGCTTTCATAGCGTCACTTGTAGTTTGCAGGATTTCCTCTAAGGTTTTACACTTTGGTCCTCCAGCGATAACAACTGGCACTGGACAGCTTTCGGTAACTGTTTTGAAACTGTCTATGCTACCTGTGTAGTTTGTCTTAATGATATCGGCGCCAAGTTCAGCGCCGATTCGGGCAGCATGAGCAACAACGTTTACGTCGTGTTCATTTGGTATTTTTGGTCCCCGCGGATACATCATGGCTAAAAGCGGCATCCCGAAAACGTCACATTCGTCGGCAACTTTGCCGAGGTTGTGTAGCATTTTGTCTTCATCCTGCGAACCGACATTAACATGCACACTAACGGCATCTGCGCCGACTCTTATGGCGCCTTGAACGCTGCAGACTTGGACTTTACCGTTTAAGTTGGGGCTAAGATTCGACATGCCAGAGAGCATTACAATTAAGCCAGCGCTTCCAACGTCGACTTGTTTGGCTATGCCCTTGTGGACAAGGATAGCGTCGACTTTGCCCTTTACTAGTTGATCAATGATTTGCTGCATGTTGGTTATGCCTTGGATGGGTCCGACGGTGACGCCGTGATCCATAGGCACGATTACTGTGTGATTGTCTTTTTGCATGATTCTTCTTAGTCTACGGGTTTTTCCTGAATTCATCTTTTTCCACCTAGTGTGTTTTAAGCGAGTTTTTAATTAACTTTAATGCCTTTTCCTTATCATTCCAATCTACAAACAACAAAATACTCGATGTGATGGTGAGGATACCTGAGATGTTTATGCCGTTAACTCGGAGGTCTTCACTGATTTTGCCGATGATGCCGTGGGTTTCTTCCAACCCGACTCCGCTGGTCTTGAGGAATACAAGGTCTTTTTTCACAGCCATAGCTATGGTTTCCTTGTTGCTTATGGTTATTTTGTGGATTTGGTTGAAAAGTGACTCTATGTTTTTTTCCTGGGGAACGTAGAGAATGATTGAATTAGTGTTCATGGACATGCCGAGAAGCATAGAGTTTTCTTTGACTTTCTCAACCATTTCGGTAACGACTTGTGGGTTAGCTGATATGCCGTTTCCAATCACCGTTATCTCCGAGACGGGGGTTGGATGAGCGATTTCAGCGTCAAGCTCCGAGGCTAACCCACCTTTAATGAGGGTGCCTGCCCTGCTTAAATCGCCATGTGCATTACTGATTACTTTAACATCAATGTCTTTGGGTTTATACTTGAGGGCTTTGCTATGAATGAATTTAGCGCCTGAATCCGCTAACCCAATCAGTGTGGTAACGTCGATTTCTGGGAGTAGTTTGGGGGACGCAATGATTTTGGGGTCACTAGACAGTATGCCATCAGCATCGGTTACCAACACAACTTGATTTGCGTTGATACCATGTGCGAGTATGAATGCGGTGGTGTCGCTTCCGCCTCTGCCTAAAGTGGTGATTTTGCCGTCTTTAGTTTTGCCTACGAAACCCGCGATTACGGGTATGGTACCTTTTTCAACAAGTGGCAGGATGCATTCTTTGATGTTTTTTTCGCATTCTTTGAGTATTGGGTTGGCGTTTTGGAAGGAGTCGTCGGTGATTATTGGCCATTTGTTATCCATGGGGTCGAAGTAGCATGCGTCGACACCATTGTTTCTCAAGGCTGCCGCGAATATGCGTACGCTAGTACGTTCACCCATCGATAGAATGTCGTCTAATTCGTGTTTTTGCAGTTTTCCATTCGAAGTGTTTTTGGCAGTGGTCATCAAAACATCGGTTGTTTTGCCCATAGCCGAGACTACAACGGCGATTTTGGTGCCTTTTTTAGATTCATTCACCACAGCAACTACCGCTTTGAGGAGCCTCTCATGGTCAGCAAGGCTAGAGCCACCGAATTTAACAACTATAGTTTTGCTAGTTTGCATTTGGGTACCCCCGTTTTTCGCCCAGAACTATTCTCAAAAAATTTGTTAGTCCTGGGCTTATGGAAAATGGTAATAATAAAAATAGTAGTCGAAGCTATGAAACAGTGACGCAGTGATGTTGATTTTGTTTTTGGCGTTAAGCATCGCTTCGAACCTGCCAATCAGTTCATCTCTCAAAAAATATAAGCGTTTCGGATTCAAGCTAAAGGTTAACCAATAATTTTTTTCAGTAGGACCATTTTCTTGCCTGTTTTTTTCATTCGATGGGTTATTTGAATCCATTTGGAATTCATTGCAGAAACCTAATTGAGATAGTCTATATAGGCATTTTTCAGCTCAATTGTATGCGCTCAGCAGATTTTTATTCCCGATTCCCCTAGAGTACAAATCGGTTTTGGTGGACAAATATGCAAGGATGGACAGGTTTTTTCTTAAAAGTTGATTTAACTAAAAGCACGGCTGCTGCTGAACCTTACGGTGAAGATTTAGCTTTGAATTTTTTAGGCGGCAGAGGCTTTGCAATTAAAATTCTCTGGGACACTCTCAAACAAGGAACTGACCCTCTTTCACCCGAAAACAAACTAATCTTCGCCACAGGACCACTAACGGGGATCGGACTGCCCAACAGTGGCAAACTTGTTATTGCATCAAAAAGCCCTTTGACCGTCGGTTACGGCGACGGCAACTCTGGCAGCTGGGCGGCTGTGAATATACGCAAAGCTGGCTACGACGCACTTGTAATCGAAGGCAAAGCATCCCAACCAGTCATACTTCATATCAAAGATAGAACGTGGGAGTTTCTGGATGCGGGGGATTTGTGGGGCAAAAGCTCCTTTGAAGTCGAAGACCAACTCAGAAAAAAATACTCCAAACTAGCCGGCATCTTATCCATCGGACCTGCAGGAGAGAACCTCGTCAAGTTTGCAACGGTGGTTTCGCAGAATGGACGTGCGGGTGGCCGACCGGGAATGGGTGCGGTCATGGGCTCGAAAAACCTCAAAGCCATCGTGGTCGAAGGGACCCAGTCAATCTCACTTGCTTATCCTGAAGAAATGAAGCGGATAGCGATAGACGGCTACCAGGAACTCTTAACTAAACCACTCTACAGCTTCTGGAAAAGACAAGGCACCATGTCCACGGTCGACTGGTGCCAAGAAAACAGCTGTCTACCCACACGCAACTACAGCCAGGGCGTTTTTGATAAGGCGGAAGGCATAAGCGGGTTTAACATGGAGAAAATGAAAGTTTCCAACCGCGGCTGCCCCCAATGCAATATGACCTGCGGAAACGTAATTAAAGACAGCGAAGGAAAAGATTCAGAACTGGATTACGAGAACGTAGTTATGCTTGGCTCCAACATTGGGTTGGGAAACCTTGCGCAAGTAGCGACCTTAAATCGTTTGGCAGACGAATTCAGCTTTGATGGTATTTCTCTTGGGAGCGCGATTGGGTTTGCCATGGAAGCTTCGGAGAAGGGGCTAATTCCCGAGAAGATTGGGTGGGGCGATTTTGAAGCGATTAAGGCGTTGATTAACGACATTGCTTACAAGCGCGGTTTAGGAGCGATTTTAGCTGAAGGCGTCCGATCCGCAGCCGCAACCATCGGCAAAGGTTCCGGCGATTGGGCGATGCATGTCAAAGGCTTAGAAGTCTCCGCTTACGACTGCCATATAGCACCAGGCATGGCTCTGGCATACGGAACCAGTTCGATTGGAGCTCACCACAAAGATGCGTGGATAATCACTTGGGAACAGAAATATGGCAGAGAAAAATATGACGAAGCAAAAGTCGACCATTTAATCCAAACCCAACTCCTACGAGGCGGCGCATTCGAAGCACTCACCGTTTGCCGTTTTCCAAACGGCTCTTTGGGCTTTGAGCTCGAATGGTACCGCAAGTATCTGCGGGCTTCAACTGGACAGAACTTTTCTATGGATCAGCTAAACCAGATTAGCGACAGAATACTCAATTTAATCCGTGCTTTCTGGGTGCGGGAATACGGTGGCGAGTGGAGTCGCGATTTGGATGTTCCGCCCATGCGATGGTTCAAAGAGCCACTAACGGAAGGACCTATGAAGGGCGCTGTGCTTGATTTGGAAAAATACAAAGAGATGCTGGACATTTACTATCAGAAGCGCGGCTGGAGCGAAAATGGTGTTCCAACAAAAGAAACGTTGGAGAGGCTGGGGTTGGCTGACGTAGCAAGTCAACTTAAGTTAAGCTAGAGGCTAGTAAGACCTTGCGAAATACGCTGTTTCCTTAGCTTTCTCTCCACAGACGATACAGTTAGTGGTTGGCTGCTCTATCTGAAAAGGTCGAATACGAATGGTAGCGCCGGTTTCATCCTTTATCTTTGCCTCGCAATCTGGACTTCCGCACCATGCTGCCTTAATGAATCCGCCTTTTTCTTCTAGCACCTTTTTGAATTCATCGTAACTCTGCACGGAAGAGGTTTTTTCTTGGAGATTGGCTTTGGCTTTAGCGAGCAGGTTGTCTTGGATTTCCTGTAGCAGTTTCTCTACGGTTACTGAGATGTCGGCTTCCTTAATTGGGGTCTTTTGGCCTGTATCACGTCGGACCATAACGACTTGCCCTGCTTTGAGGTCTCTTGGTCCAAGTTCTATGCGTATTGGGATGCCTTTGAGTTCCCACTGGTGGAATTTCCAGCCCGGCGTGTACTCGTTGCGGTCGTCAAGGATTACGGTGACACCTTTGGCTTTGAGGGTGGCTGCGATTTCTTTGGTTTTTGCTACGATTGCTTCAGCTTCTAAGCCTTTAAATGGAATCGGAACTATGACAACTTGAGTTGGCGCAACTTTGGGCGGCATCACTAAGCCTTTGTCGTCGCCGTGAACCATAATCATAGCGCCGATTAGCCTTGTTGTGATGCCCCAACTAGTCTGCCAAACATAATGGTCCTGTTTGTCTTCTCCGATGAATTTGACGTCGAAGACTTTGGCGAAGTGCTGGCCGAGGTTGTGGCTAGTTCCCATCTGAAGGGCTTTCCCGTCAGGCATGATGGATTCGAGCGCTGTAGTGTAGAGAGCGCCCGCAAATTTTTCACTGTCACTCTTCGTGCCAATAACGACAGGAATAGCCAAGTAATTTTCGATGACATCTTTGTATTCGTTTAGGGCGTACATGACTTCGGCTTCAGCTTCCTCTGCGGTTGCGTGTGCGGTGTGGCCTTCTTGCCAAAGGAACTCGCGGGTTCGCAAAAACAGCTTCGTCGCCTTGGTTTCCCAGCGCACGATGTTGCACCACTGGTTAATTTTAAGCGGCAAGTCGCGCCAACTACGAATCCACTTGCTGAACATAGCGTACATTATGGTTTCGCTGGTGGGTCGAACCGCCAGTTTCTCTTCAAGCGGGGTATCTCCGCCCTGCGTAATCCATGCAACTTCTGGAGTGAAGCCGGCAAAGTGTTCGGCTTCTTTTTTTAGGAATGCTTCGGGGATGAACATTGGGAAATAGGTGTTGCGGTGGCCTGTGGCTTTGATTTTTTGGTTGACCACTTCCTGGATTTTTTCCCAAACCGCGTAAGCGTCGGGGCGGATAATCATGCAGCCTTTAACAGGCGCGTAATCTGCAAGTTCAGCCTTCAAAACGACTTCAACGTACCATTCGCTGAAATCGTCACATTTCTTTACGGTTACTCCAGTATCAGACATGAGGATTCTCTTCTTGCTTCTTGTATGCCTGCATCTGGATATAAAACCGTAACGGGAACAATTCCTCAAAAACCGATTCCCCTAAGGAGATAGGATCTATTGGATAGAAATCAGCCCAGTAATAGGTTGAAAATCGGTAGTTAAAAATCTGGAAGGATTAATGGAGTGAAATACAAAAAATCTAACTAAAAACAAAAAAGAAAAAAAGTTATTTTTTGAAGAGCCCCTTTTTTTCGGGGTAGTCTTTGCATTCGTAGATGCGGAGTTGTCTTTGGGGTTCGATGCGGCATCGTTTGCGTGCGTTCTTGCGCCTCAAAAGCGGCGCGAGTTGAAAGAAGGGGCATTTGCTGCAGAGTGTACTCATTGTGGTTCTCCTAACGTGTCATCATTCTTCGGAAGACTGGCAGTGCAATCGCTATCATGACTATGCCGAACACGATAAGGACTATGAGATCTGTAGATATCTGCGGTATGCCAGCGCCGAGCACCATGACTTTTCGTAGAGCATCGGAAGCATACGTTAGCGGTAGCGCTTTACTGATGTCTTGCATATACCAGGGCATCTGCTGTATCGGGAAGAATACTCCGCTGAGGAACATCATCGGGAACATCAGGGTCATCATGAGCATCTGTGCGGTTTCTTGGTCTTTAGTGAAGGATGTTATGACGATGCCTAAGCCGACGAAGCTAAAGACACCAAGTAGTAGCAGCGCGAACACGAGTAAGATGCTGCCTTGTATGGCGACTCCAAATATGCCGATGGCTAATGCCAAGATTATTACGCCTTGGATTAAGCCTCTGCCCGTTTGAGCCATCGTCTTGCCCAACAAGATTGAGAGACGGTTTACTGGTGCAACCATCATGCCGTCCATTGTGCCGATTTCTTTTTCCTGGGAGATGGCAACTGGCAAGCCTGTCATGACGCTCATCATGACGGTCATAGCCATGATGCCTGGAGCGATGAAGTCAAAGTAGCTTGGGTGACCTGAAACAACACCTTGGGTTTGTATGGTGTAAGGCTGCACAACTGCGAGCGGGTTTGTAGCGTTCAACGGCAGGACGTTGTGTATGGCGAGTTGTTGACCCATGGCGTTAAAGACGCCGGTTAATGCGGCTTGGATTGTGGCGGATATCTGTGGGTTGGATTCGTCGCTGACAATGATAATAGTGCCTTGTTGCCCAGACAGGAGGGTTTGGCTGAAGTTGCTTGGAATCACTATGCCCCCTTCAAGGTCTCCTCTCTGCACCATATCTTTGAGGTCTGCTGTGCTTGAGACATTGGTTATTATTAGCATGTGGGTTTGGCCGTTAATCTGTTGTAGACCTGTGAGGAAGCTTTGGCTTGCAAAAACGCTGTTGAAGCCTGAGTCCTCGTTTACCATACCAACTTTCAAGTCAGTAATCGTCCCGTTGGATGGGTAAATGAAGCCGACCATAACCATCATGAACAATGGCATAACGATTAGAAGAACCAATCCAAGCCTGTTTCTGAACAGTTCAGTTAAGTCTTTCTTTGCGATTCGGAAGCTATGTTGCATTACAGTTTTTACAGTCATCTTCTATCACCTTACCCTCCGAGGTGCTCCACCAAAGCGCCTTCCTGGACCCTGCTGCATCGGAATTTTTTGATCTGCACTATCTCTCACTTCGTGACCAGTAATATGCAAGAATACGTCTTCAAGCGAAGGCTGCAGGTTTGCCATGGAAGTGATTTTTCCGTTTTTGGTTCGGACAGTATCGATTATGTTGTCGAAGGCATCTTCACCATGAACAATAAGATGTACACTTGTTGAGTTTTCTTGGGTTACAGCGTCAGCACAGTTGAGTGCTTTTATTGAGGCTACTAAATCGGGTGTTAGGTTTGCGATTTCAAGTTTAATAATCATGGTGTCTCCTCCTGAAATTATCTTTTTAAGGTTAGTTGAAGTGTCCAGGGCTATGATTTTTCCGTGGTCAACGATGGCTATGCGGTCACATAACAAGTCCGCATCAATCATCATGTGGGTAGTTATAATGACTGTAGTTCCTTGTTCCTGATTGAGTTTCTTAACAAAATCCCTAATTTCGACCGAAGACTGGGGATCTAAACCTAATGTGGGTTCGTCTAGGAACAGTACTTGTGGCATGTTGAGTAAAGCACGCACTACGTTCATTCTTTGACGCATGCCAGTCGAAAAAGTGCCCACTTGAGCATTCTTCCATTTGGTGAGTTGGACGAGTTCGAGTAATTCGTCGATTCGCTTATTTAGGGTATCTTTGGGGATGTTGAAGAGACTACCAAAGAACCAGAGGTTCTCTTTAGCAGTGAGACGGTTGTAGATAATCATTTTTTCCGAGACAATGCCAATCAGTTTGCGGACTTCCATGTCGTTTTTTACTGTGTCGTATCCGCCGATGGTGGCTGTTCCTTTTGTGGGTCTTGATAGTGTGGAGAGCATTCGCAGGGTGGTGCTTTTGCCTGCTCCGTTGGGGCCTAGTAACCCGAAGATTTCGCCTTTTTTGACATTGAAGGATATGTCATCTACGGCTGTGAACTTTTTGAACATCTTTGTGAGATGGTTTACTTCGATGATGGATTCATTTGCCATTTTGGTTCCTCGTAACTTTGCAATATTATTCAGTGCAATATATAGCGGTAAAATATAAGTATTACCCACATACAATATAGTTTTGAACCAAGATGGCATCAGAAAATGAAGACGAGACTACTACAAACTGGATGAAAGAAGCCCAGAAAGGGTACATACGCATGGGAGTTCTCATCTTACTCAACAAAAAACCATCCCACGGCTACGAAATCATGAAAGAAATCAACAGTCGCACCAAAGGCTTTTGGCAACCAACCGCAGGAGGCGTTTACCCCATCTTGCGCGACCTTGAAAAATCAGGATACATAAAAGGACACTGGGAAACCCAGAAAAACCGAAGATTGAAAGTGTACAAAATTACCCAGTCAGGCGAACTCATCCTACGACACGCCATTTTAAAGCAAACGGAAATTTTCAATAACATTGGGGTTCTGTTCCGCGAATTTTCTCGAGATGTCCTCAAAGTCGAAGCTACCGAGAGTTCTATGCCTTCTATTCCATCTCCTTTTACGCCTTTCCTTGAGGAAGAAGTTGACGCAGACAAAAACATCACACAACTTGAGCACAAAAGAAAAAATATGCGTGAAACTGTAAAGGGGATGCAGGAAAGACTAAAACTTTTTGATAAACGAATTGCGGAACTTAAGAAAGAAACTAAGCCAAATTCCGCTTAAAAAGCATAGTTTTTTCAAATTAGAAAACTTAATCACGTTTTTTTGGGTGAAACGGTTTGGCGTTGGTGTAAAGAATTAAATCTGTGACTGTCTAATGTTTTAGGAGAGAGTGAAGATAGCTTGTTTCGTGTTAGAGTCAACAAAATCGAATCTACCCGCGACTTAGACGGTAACCTTGGAAAAAGAATCGAACTACTTGAAGAACGCGAAGTTAACCCATACATAGTAAGACCCCAATCTGACGAAGCCAAGATGGCGCAGGATATTATGCAGGCGCTTCAAACACAGATGCCCTTTCTGCCCCAGCGCACTCAAATGGCGACGCCGAAAATAATTCTGTTCCTAACTGAACAAGAATACGATAACTTGGGCATAACCTTTGATGTCAACCAGGTTTACGAGGTTGCTCTCGAGAACCAAGCAATTCGTTTTAGAAAAGTTTGAGAAGTTCACTTCTCATTCCTTTTAGCACTGAATGCTTGGGATGAAACGAAAGAACAAACATCATGTTCCTGATTTTATCGCTTATTTCTTCAAACCCGGACATTTTGCCTTCATCACAATAGAGTGGTATGGGTTCGCCGTCATTCTCTTCGTAGTAGACGTAGATGGGTGAAGGTGCCTTGTCGAGCCGAATCATTTCAAAATCTAAATTCAAACGTTTAGCAGTTTCTTTTGCAGCCATCCTGACTGATTCTAACCTTTTCCCGCTTAGAATACCAGTTGAGGCATAAACCATCAGTTTCCCACAATTTTCCTTAAACATGCTAATCATCAAGCTCCCTATCGATGAAATCTCTTTTAAGACAAACTCACCAAAGACCGTTTGTATCAGGGGAGGGCTCAGTGAAAGTGAAACCCTTTGTAAGCATGGATTGTTGCTGTGCAAGGGCAATCACAACGGCTTAAATTCCAATTAAAAGCACCGTTATTATGTAGAGGTGAAAAATAAATGGCGATTGGCGAAAAACTATGGGAAGGTAAAGGCAAAAGTGGAGCAAGCTTCATAAAATCCGTTGGAATAGAAGGCGTAACTTCGATGTACACGTGGACTGCTCAAATGAAAGGCATGGGAAAAGCTAAGGGCGTAAACTGCAACCTAAACGTGACAGGCAAGAGCATGACTCCTCCAAAAGGCCTAGCAACATCAATGGACCAAGGCATGCTTATGACTATGACAGGGGATATGGCCGTGTTAAAAGGCTTTGATCTCATGAAGATTGTTCCAGGCGCAAAACCCACAAGCGTAGGCTTATGGAGTTTCATGACGATGTCCGAGAAACTGGCTTGGCTGAACGATACTGTTGCTCTGGTTACTTTTGAAGCGGCTGACCCAATGTGGATGGAACTAAACATTACAATCTGGGAATGGAAGTAGGCTTAATTTATGCAAGAACACGAAACATGGAAGATGCCTGATTGGTGGTGCCGAAACGAAAAACCAGCTAATGACAACGTTTATTTTGAGAACATGTGTAGAGTGATTTTTCAAGCAGGTTTAAACTGGCAAGTCATCGACGGCAAATGGGCAACCACAAAGAAGGCTTTTTCAAATTTTGACATCCAAGAAGTAGCTTGCTTCACAGACTCAGACGTTCAAAGACTCCTGCGTGACCCAGGCATAGTTCGCAACAAAGGCAAAATCAAAGCCATAATCCAGAACGCACAGAACTTTGTAGCCATCGAAAAACGTTACGGGTCATTCCAAAAATACCTCGATAGCCTCGACAAATCAGGTAACTACGCAAATGCAACCAAAGAGTTGGTCAACAGCTTCAAGTGGTTAGGTCCACCTTCTGCAAGTCTTTTCTTGTATACCGTGGGCGAAAAAATCGAGCCATGGTAAAAACATCTTTTCCTTTTTTGTTAAAATTATATTTTTAAACATAAGCGTCTATCTTAGCTTGAGAAAGAATCCTAAACGTAAGAGCACAGGTTTTTGTCAGCGGCAGAGTGCAAGGGGTTTTCTTCAGGCAAAGCACTCTACTGCAAGCTCAAAGTTTGGGAGTTAAAGGTTGGGCAAGAAACTTATCAGATGGAAGAGTGGAAGCTGTTTTTGAAGGCGACAAATCAGCTGTACAGAAGTTAGTTGATTATTGCAGGCATGGACCAACTGCTGCAAAAGTAGAAAACATTGAAATTAACTATGAAAAGTACAAGGGCGAATTTTCAGGTTTTGAAACATTTTAGCCTAAGCTTTTTTCTTGGGCACCCTAAAATGCGAATCTTTTCCAGCGCTGATGTATTCTCCACCCATGCCGCGAACTGCCGAAGCGATTTTAGCAAAGTTTTCGGAACCTAGAAACTGTTTGGGCTTGATTATGATGTAATCTCCTTTTTCGTCAAAGCTCAGGCGACTTTCGAGTTCTTCTGGGAACGACATGCGGATGTCGTCGAGGGTTCTTATCTTCGAGGATTCACGCGGCGCAACTGTCGGTGGTGGTGCAACTGGGGTTTGGGGTGCTGGCGAGCGGGCTTGAGACTGAGTGATCTGCCCAACTGCAAGAGACTTCAGGGATGCGGAAACTGAACGGAGCTCCTCAGAAATCTTGTTTATTGAAGCAGACATTTCGTCAACTTTTTCCAACAACTGATTTAGCTTTTCCTTGTCAGTGCTCACAAATGCTTCCTCTTAAACTCCTAAATAACCCCAGAAGCTTATTAATTGTTTGCAAACAAGCCAAAGTGGAGAAACTGCATTATGGAAATTGATGGGAGCCAAAAAAGTGGCAGCGGCACAATCCTACGCCTCTCAGTAGCCTTGGCAGCCATCTCTAACCAGTCCCTTCACATAACCAACATCCGCCAAAACCGTCCCCAACCAGGCTTAAAACCTCAGCATCTTGAGGCTGTATTGACTGCAGGAAAACTCTGTAACGCCAAAATAGAAGGAGCCCATTTAGGCTCGAAAGAACTCTGGTTTACCCCACAGGAGATTAGGGGAGGCAACGTTGAAGCTTTAATTGAAACGGCGGGAAGCATCCCTATGCTGCTGTTGGCGACGTTGCCGATTTGTTTGTTCGCCAAGAATCCTGTACAGATGCATGTGGCTAAGGGCGGAACAGACACCACTCACGCGCCAACCATAAACTACCTACGTTTTATTTTTCTTCCAGCGCTTAAACGGATGGGCGTTGACGCTGAAATTACCGTTCAAAAATATGGTTACTACCCGAAAGGCATGGGAGAAGCAACAATGACAGTTAAACCAAACTGCCACCTAAAACCCATAGACATAGAAATTTTCGGCAAACTAAAAGACATTGACGGCGTTTCCGTCTGCACTTTCCTGGCTGATAGACAGGTAGCTGAGCGCCAAGCAAGAGCAGCTCAAGATTACCTTTCCCAGAACGGCTATTCAGCAGATATCGAAGTTATAAATGACCAATCTAACCCCATCCAAAAAGGTAGTTCAATCGTCTTATGGGCAGAAACTGACAAGAATGTAATCATAGGTTCCGATGCTATCGGAGAACTCAGAAAAATGAGCGAAGCAGTTGGAAAAGAAGCCGCACAAAGACTCCTCAACGAACTCTCTGTTAAACCGACGGTGGATATTTTCCTTGCAGACATGCTTATTCCTTATATGGCGCTGGCAGTGGGCAAGTCATCTTTTTTGTGTCGAACCATTTCTGAACACATCGAATCGAACATTTGGCTCACGGAAAAAATGTTAAACG
>Ga0182021_10002988_pt1 | contig 19926 bp, 13 predicted proteins | sample 612E3MmetaG_FD_120493 | JGI IMG/M metagenome (GOLD analysis project Ga0182021, IMG submission 120493) | Permafrost microbial communities from Stordalen Mire, Sweden - 612E3M metaG (Illumina Assembly) | ecosystem: Environmental > Terrestrial > Soil > Wetlands > Permafrost | place: Sweden... | reverse complement strand
GCCGACGTCTCCGCGGTCGCCCTTGAGGCCCGGATCGCCTTTGAGACCCGGATCGCCATTGGATCCCGGGTCGCCCTTGGGTCCTTGGATTCCCGCGGACCCCCAGTCGCCTTTATCGCCCTTGAGGCCGGCGAGCCAGTCGGTCAAACCGCCGATGAAGCCGTTGGCCGTAGCGAGTTCGAAGGCGCTGGCGCCGTCTTTGCCGGGGAGACCGTCGACGCCTGGAGCACCCGATGAACCGTCCCGGCCCGCCATGCCATCGGCACCGTTGAGACCGGGCAAACCCGGTAGGCCGTCCTTGCCATCGGCACCGGGCAAACCGTCTTTGCCATTCAGTCCGCCTTTGCCGGTGAGGCCGTCCTTTCCGGTGAGGCCGTCCTTTCCGGCGAGACCATCCTTGCCGGCGAGACCATCTTTACCGGGCGTTCCGTCTTTACCATTGGCGCCGTCCTTTCCGTTGGCGCCGTTCTTACCGTCAATACCATTCTTGCCAACGGCACCGTTCGTGCCGTTGGCGCCGTTTTTACCACTAATGCCGGCCGGTCCCTGAGCGGCCACGATGAGCTTCGTCCACCCTCCGGCGCACTTGGCCGCGGCCGACGACAGTCGGAGCTCATTGGACTTGTTGACGCACACATACGTCGGACCTCCGGCCGTAGTGGCGCCGGCCGCGCCGAATATGCCGACGGTAGCGACCAGCGCCAGAATGACAACGACCGAGCTTCTGGTTCCGGGTAAGCGTCGCATGGCGACTCCTTCGGATCGAGAAAAACAGGGAGGGGGCGTTGCGTTACCCGCGTCTTGTAACGGGCAACGTTATAGACCATACTACGCCGTTCGATGTATGTCAACAAAAATTACAGACTTTTTTGATACTTTATACTATCAACGCCCGATATATAAACAATCCGTTTATAAGATTACTTGACAACGAAGCTAACCAGCTTGCGTGGCACCACGATAGTCTTGACCAATGTGCCTTCAGCCAAATACTTGGCGACGTTGACATCGGCTTTGGCCTGCTCCGCGAGTTCATCGTCCGAGTTGTCGGGAGAGGCCACGAATTGGCCGCGCAGTTTGCCGTTGACCTGGACGGCGATAGTGACCAGCTCGTCTTTGATCAACTCCGGATCATATTGCGGCCAGGCGGCGACGTGCACGCTACCCTCTTCGCCGAGATCGCGCCAGATTTCTTCGGCCAGATGCGGCGTCAGCGGCGCGAGCAACAGCGTCAGCTGGCGGATCGTGCGGCGCGCCAACGCGGCGTTTTCCGGCCGACTCAGCCGCGCCTTAGCATCGGCGCCGGCCAGATAATTCACCAACTCCATCAGCGCGGCGACGGCCGTATTGAACTTCAAATCATGCAGGTCGTCATGAACCTTCTTGGTCGCTTTGTGGACGGCGCGGTCGACGTTCATAGCGAACTCGCCGCTGTTTTCTTCAAGCGGTCCGACTACCTCGGAGGCGTCCATCAGCTCCTGTGCCAAGGTCCAAACGCGCCAGACGAAGCGCGACACGCCGCTTAGGCGTTCGTCGCTCCAAGCGGTCGACTCGTCATAGGGCGCCATAAACAATATGTACAGCCGCAAAGCGTCGGCGCCATATTTGGCGATAACATCAGTCAGATTAATCACATTGCCCCAAGACTTGCTCATCTTGCGGCCGTCGGAAGCCAGCACTATTCCCTGCCCGCGACGCGCTTTGAACGGCTCGGGCGTCGGCACCAGGCCTTCATCGTATAAGAACTCATGCCAGAAACGAGAGTACAAAAGGTGCAGGGTGGTGTGCTCCATGCCGCCGAGGTAGAGGTCGACTTGACCCCAATAATCCAAATTGGCGCGGCCGGCAAAGGCCTGGTCGTTGCGGGCGTCCATGTACCGCAACCAATACCAGCTCGAGCCCGCCCAGTTGGGCATGGTATCGGTTTCGCGCTTGGCGTCGCCGCCGCACTTCGGGCATTTCACGTTCACCCAGTCGGCCACGGCCGCCAGCGGCGACTCGCCGGTGTCGGTCGGCTCGTAGTCGGTAACATCGGGCAAAGTCACGGGGAGCTGATCTTCAGGAACCGGGACAACACCGCATTTCTGACAGTGAATAATCGGGATCGGCTCGCCCCAATAATGCTGGCGAGAGAAAATCCAATCGCGCAGTTTGAACTTGGTAGCGCCGCGGCCTAGCCCAGAGTCGAACAGCCACTTAATGACGGCGTGCTTAGCCGCGTCGCCGGCGAGGCCGTCGAATTGGCCGGAGTTGGTCAAGACGCCATCGGCCGCTAACGGTAGTTCGCCGCCTTCAACAACTCGCTCGACAGGCAGCTTAAACGCGCGCGCGAAGGCGAAGTCGCGCTCGTCGTGGGCCGGCACGGCCATAATGGCGCCGGTGCCGTAGCCGCTTAGGACGTAGTCGGCCACCCAGACCGGCATGTCTTTGCCGGACAGCGGGTTTTTGGCGACGGCGCCGGTCCAAACGCCGGTCTTCTCGCGGTCGGTGTTTTGGCGATCAACCTCGGACTCGCCCTGGGCTTTCTTGACGTAAGCCTCGACCGCCGCGCGCTGGGCGTCGGTGGTGACGACCGCCACGGCCGCGTGCTCGGGAGCTAAAACGAGGAACGTGGCGCCGCCGAGAGTATCGGGGCGCGTCGTGTAAACGGTGATATTCTGCGCCTTAGCGCCCTTCCCCACCGTGAAATCGATCTCCGCGCCCTCGCTGCGGCCGATCCAGTTAACCTGCTGGTCGGCAATGCGCGGCGGAAAGTCGAGGCCGTGCAGACCGTCGATTAGCCGCCCGGCGTATCGCGTGATGCCCAGCATCCATTGCTTGACCAGCTTCTTCTCGACGGGCGTGCCGCAACGCTCGTGCAAGCCGTTGACCACCTCTTCATTGGCGAGGCCGGTTTTCTCTTTGGGGCACCAATTGATCGGCATTTCCGCCTGATAAGCCAAGCCTTTGGCCAAAAATCGTAGAAACAACCACTGCGTCCATTTGTAATAATGGGGGTCGGTAGTGTTAACTTCGCGGGCCCAATCGATACCCAAACCGAGCGAATCCAGCTGGCCGCGGAACATCTTGACGTTCTCGGCGGTGGCGTCTTGCGGACGCATTTTGTTCTTTATGGCGTAATTTTCGGTCGGCAGTCCGAAGGCGTCGAAGCCCATCGGGTAAAGCACGTTGTAACCGAGCATGCGCTTATGCCTGGCAATAACGTCGCCGACAGTGTATTCGCGCGCGTGCCCGGCGTGCAAGCCGGCGCCCGACGGATACGGGAACTCGGTGAGCATGTAGTATTTTTGGCGCGTTTTGTCGCCGTCGATAGCCGCGTAGAGTTTGGTCTCGGCCCAGATTTGTTGCCATTTTGGTTCGATAGATTGGGGATCGTAGCGCTTCATAAGTCAAAATTATAGGCTATTCGGCCTAATAAGAAAACCGTCCCGAGTCCGACAGAGCACCATGCATTGATTTTGGAGATAAAATGTGTTATATTATAGGGCGACAGTCGTCAAAGACCCCTTGCGAGAGGATCGTCATGCTGCGAAAGATCACCTGTACCCCGTTTAACGACGTCAACGAGAACACCGCGGTGTTCGGCGGCGTCGCCACCGGCAAGCCATGGTTCGAGGGACGGCGCCACGCTTGGGTCGTCGACGTCAAGCAGCCGTCCGGCATTGTGCTGGCCAAGACCCTGGCAGAAGCTCGGGTCGAGGCGCCCCTAGCCGTGGCTCCCGACAAGGTGGTCGAGGGAACGCCTCTCGCCTGCGGCTATGCCGTCGGGCCTGTCACCGCCCGTCTGGGCATGCCGGTCGTCATGGTGCGCGCCACCAGCGGCGGCAAACCCGGACTGTGCTGTACCGCCATGTGCGCGGCCTGCACCTGATATCACGGCGTCCGCCGACCGTCCCGCGGTCACTCGCCCCGCCCCGCCCCGCCCCGATCAACGATGATCGGGGCCCTTTCTTTTTAACCCAGCGCAAAGCTGATTCACAAATTATCACCTTACGCAAACTCCTATTATGCTGAATTGCTCAAGGGTGAGGCTATAATAATTATGAATATCAGATCGGAAACCCGGACACTACGCTTACGAAATACCCAACTTTGTTTCAAACTTAGTTGGGTATTTCGTCCGGAGTTACCCCTTAATTCGCGGGTGTGGCCGGCGCTAATCGCGCGCCAAAAACACCGTGGCGGCGCCGGTGGCGTTGATGTATTCACGCACGTACGCGGGGTCATACAGCCGCTGCTCGTTACGGCCGTCGGGATCGAGCACAGTCACCACGTCGGCGCCCCAATGCGTAATAATTACCACGTGAGAATCTTGGTTGGTGGCGAAACCGGCCTTAACGCTGACAATGGCCGGGATGCCGAAACCGGTGATTTCTTCGAGAGATCGACCGGCGAGGCGTTCAAGGAAGAAGCGTTGTTCGCGCTCGGAACCGATGTAGTCGGCGGCGGCCATTCGTGCGAGAGTGTCAGCGGTCGGCGCGGACGAGCCGAGCTGCCAGGAAACCGTGCTCCAGCCGCGCTCGCGGAAGCTGGCGCTGAGGCGCGGACGGATCCAACCGCGGTCAATGTGGTCTTTGTGCCAATTGAGGCCGGCGCAGAAGTCATCGATGTTCGGCGCGGTCGCGCGGTTCAGATAACCGTAAGCCAGCGCCAGCATATAAAAGGCGGTCGGCACGCAGGTGACCTCGGACGGCTGGGCGACGTACGGAATGACGACCGGCGCGGTCGGCAGGCCGGCGAACTGGCGGCGTTTGCGCGCGACCCAGGCGGGCGCCTGGCGCACAAGTTGCTCGGCGTCGGCCGGCCGCGCCAGTAGTTGCTTGGCCGCCTCCTCGGCGAAGACGCCGTTTTGCGAGCCCTTAACCAGCACCGTGTCGTGCGTCTTCAGCCGAGCGGCCAGCCAGGCGCCGGCGGCGAACGGCGACGCGAACGCGCGGACCCGCGCGGGCTCGAGGCCGGCGGCCACGGCCGCCGGGGCCAGCCAGCGGGCGGCCGCGTCGCCAATGGTCACCAGCAAATCCACGCCCGCCGCGGCCGCGCCCACCTCGCGATGGTATTGGGCGCTCAAGTCCCCCATTTCGTTCATACTGCCCAATACCGCGACACGGCGGCCGCCCTGGTCGCTGTGTAGCAGCGCCGACAGCGCCGCCGCGGCCGAGTCCGGACTTGAATTATAACTATCGTCAATAATCAACGAACCTTCGACGCCCGGCAACGGGTTCATGCGGCCGCGCATGGGCTTTAACGCCTCCAACCCGTCGAACAGCTCGCCCTCGGTCAAACCCATCAAGCGGCCAACCGCATAGGCCGCGGCCGCCGACTTGACGCTTTGGCGGCTGTATAAAGCCAGCTGGATGTCCTGCATCCTCAACGCCCGCTCGCCGTAGACATCCACCATGGCCCCGCGGCAGATATCCACCGACAAAACGTCCAGCGCGAACTCCGCGCCCTGACCCAGCCCATACCCATGCAAGTCCTTGTGCCCCTTGGCGTATTTGTCCAAATATTCGGCCGCCACGTCATCGACATTGACCAAGGCTTTTTTCGAGCCGCCAACCAACGCCAGCTCTTCGGCCGCCACCGCGTCCAAAGTATGGAAAAACTCCATATGCTCGGCGGCCACCGCGGTCACCACGCCGATGTGCGGCTTGAGGTAAGTCATAAAGTGCGGGATTTCTCCCGGATGATCAGTGCCGAGTTCCAACACCAGCACATCATACGGATATTCTCCGCGGATCTTGCGTTCCATTTGCCAAAATCGTTCCAGCCAGGCCAGCGGATTCAGCAAATTGGCCGGTATGTCCAAATCAAAAGCCGCCAGCGGCAGGCTAATGTCCGCGTTAAAGTTACCGGGGTGCACCAGTACCCGATATTTCTGGCGCAATACCTCGGCGATAGCCAGCTTAGTGCTACTCTTGCCCAACGCCCCGGCCACGGCCACGACCTTGAGTTTTTTGGCCTTAACTAATCTTTTAACTTGGCGTTCAAGAATAGGGCGCACTAATCGGCGAAAGGCGTTTTTCATACTCCTATGATATCACGCTAATGTTTTGCCCTAGACCAAACCCCGCTCCAGAATATTCTTTCGCGGGGTTTTGTTCGGTTAATATGTCGCCGTAATCACAAACACCTGATGCGCATTGTATGTACCGCCGGGGGTAATCGGCGCGATGTTGGCGAGGTAACTCAAGGTGTATCTAGCGCTCGCGGCGTTGGGAGCGGTTTTCGACACTAAAACGGTACTCGAGCCCGTGTCGTTGTAGCTGAAGCGGTCAACAGTAGCATAATCGACGTTGGTCAGGTCAGCGACTAGCCCGTTGCCGTCCGGTTCAAAGCCGATGGCAGTGTTGGCGCGCAGGTTAAATCCGAACTGCTCCGTTCCGATAATGCTCGTAAACTGATTGGCGGCCAGAAACTCGTGAGCTCCGTTCCAAAAACCTTTGATAGCCCCACCAAGAGCGGCATCGTAATAGCTAATGACGAATCCGTCATCGGCGTTAGTGGTGACGCACATTTGAGCGGTGGCCACGCTCGAGACCGACAGAGACATAGTATTAGGCACAAGAGTGACTAAGTCGGAGGCTCCGTCGTTGGGGTCGGCTATGTCTGTTTGCGAAGAGCAGTCGGCCGCGACGGCGTTGGCCACGCGGAAGGTCAGGTTTTCAGCCACATCGGCTATGGCTGTTAACTCGCGGTTTGTCGAAGCGCCCATTGAGCCTGAGCTCAGAGCGTCGCCGGGCAACGACGCGGTGGTCGAATAAGTGGTAACTCGATAGAAGAACGTGCCGATGACGGTGGGATTAATAAAGCCGGCGATGTCTATGGTAGATACGCCGCCGACAGTCGTAGCCGCACCGGCGGCGTTGGTGACAAGTATTTCATGGTCGTTCACCACGCTCAAGGACCAGCCGGAAGCTCCCAGCTCCCCGCCGGTCGCGGCTAACGTAACGGTCGTCATATCGGATCCGACCGGTTTAACACACGGGTTACCGAAAATGCCGTCGCCACAAGTTTGAATGCGGATACCCTTAACTGTGGTCACCGAGCTTGAAGACCAACGATAATGCACACTCGGATCGACAATTCTTGAGTCACTTAATTTAGCCGAACGTCCGGTCAGCGGAGCGTGTGGAACGCCCGTCGGCGAGGAGCCCAACACGTTAAAAGAAGCGTTCGCGTTGATGATTCCCGTATCCGGGCTGGGAGTAACCGATTGATCGGAAGCGGTAATCATATAAGTGCCGGGCGTGGCGTCTTTGTAGTAAAAGCTCCCGGTGTCCGAACCGGCCAATATGACAATGCCGGTAGCCGTAAACAAACCGCCACTCGTCGCCGCGAAGAACCCGGTACCGGAAGACGAATACAAGTAAACCGTGGTATTGGATGCAACCGTAACGACATTGCCGTAGGCGTCGTGCGGAACAACATTGAAGACTGTCGAGGCGACTCCCGCGGCGCCATTTGAAGGAAGCGTTGTAAACACATAGCTGAATATCACACCGGGGTTAACCGTTACTGAGGCCACAGCGTCAGTGTAGGTAGAATTGTGAGCGGTGAGAGCGTATATACCGCTGATAGTGTGCCGATAGTAGACGACGACATTATTTGTGCCGGACGCTATAGTGGCAGTTGAGATCAAACTGAACGGCGAAGAAGTCAGCGAGAACTGACCGCCGCCACCGCCGTCACTTAGAGACAGGACCGTCGCAGAGCCGACACTAACCGGATTATTTAGCGAGTCCTCGGCCGTAATGGTTAACGCCGAAGTCGGCGTGCCGGCCGAAGTTGACAGCGAGGTCGGAGAAAAGACAAATTTGTTGAGGGTGCCCGAAGTAACGGAGTAGCTAGTGGTCGCGTCGACGATGCCCGTCGCGCCATCCGGAGCGGAGGCGTTATCAGAAGCCGTAAGGGTGTAGGGAGAACCGCTAGTCGAGTTGTTCTTGTAGTAGAAGTCGGTAGTAGTGCCACCCGAGGTAATAACCACCGTCAAAGCCGAAGTGTAAATACCACCCGAAGTGCTCGAGAAGATACCGGCCGGAGCTGAGGAGTAAAGGTAGACGTTGGTGTTAGAAGCGGCAGTCACAACGTTACCGAAGGCGTCGTGGGCACCGACGGTGAAGACCGTCGAGGCTACTCCGGCCGTACCCGAAGCCGGAGCGGTGGCGAAATAGTAGTTAGCGATACCAGCCGGGTTAACGATAATAGTTGAAGTGCCGTCAGTAAACGAAGCGTTATGGGCGGTTAGAGTGTAAGAACCGGAAACATTGTTTTTATAGAAGAAGGTGGTTAGAGAAGAACCGGAGTTAACCGTGACATTCAAAGTCGAGCTATAGCTACCGCCGGAAGTGGTCGAGAAGGCGCCGCCGGTGCCTGTTGAGGACAGGGCGAAGGTGGTATTAGCGGCGACATTAGAAATATTACCAAGCGAGTCTTTAGTGGTAAGAGTAATGACCGAGGACGGGCTGTTCGCGGTGATAGTCTGGGTGGCGGGAGTAAGAACCGCAACCGAAGCTGTGCCGGCGGTTACCGTATAGACGGTGGTCGCGTTTGTGATACCCGTGTCGGGAACAGGAACCGCGGCCTGATCGGAGGCGGTCAGAGTATACGCGCCGGGGGTACTGTCTTTGTAATAGAAGCTGGCAGTGGTATTGCCCGTCGCAATGGTTGTCGAGACGGCCGTGTAAGGACCGCCCGATGAGGTGGCGAAAGTGCCGGATCCCGAACTGGAGTAAAGGTACACGGTAGTATTAGAGGGTACGGTAATGACGTTACCCAATGAGTCGTGCGTAACCACGTTAAAGACAGTGCTGGCGGATCCGACGACGCCGGTCGAGGGAGCGGTCGTAAAGACATAGCTGGAGCTCGTACCGGAGTTTACAGTGACGGACATGCTGGCATCAGTGTAACTACCGTTATGAGCCGTCAACGTGTAGCTTCCGGCCGTATTGTTTTTGTAGTAAACGACCACCGAGCTAGCGCCACTGCTAATTGTCGCCGTAGAAACCGCGCTAAACGGGCTTGAAGCCAGCGAGAATGTGCCGCCGTGGCTACCGTCGCCCAACGTCAATACCGTTGACGAACCCACATTGAAGGCGTTGCCATAAGTGTCTTCAGCGATGATAGCCAATGCGGACGTGGGGGCTCCGGCCGTCACCGAGGTTGAAGACGGTGAGAAGACAAACTTGCTCAGCGCCGCCGCCGTCACTGTGTCGGCAAAGGTCGCGTTAGAGAAACCGGTGACCGCACCGGTAATATTGCCTGAACCGGCCGTGGTTGCCCTGAAATAGAAAGTGGCCGTACTACCGCCGATACCAATTGTAGCCGTAGTTATGGGCGTACCACCGGACGACGTCGGATAAAAAATACCGTTCGTAATGTTGTTTGTCAGATTAATGACAACATTATAGGTAGCGGTGGTTACGTTACCGCCGGCGTCGTGCAGGGTGGCCGTAACGGGAGCGTAGTCACCCGCCGTTTGCGTGTGCGAACCGCTAAAAACAATGCTGGTGGACGGGTTCGGCGGCGGTGTGCTGCTATTGAGGAAAACTACCATTCTGGCGCCGTCTTCAACCAATAGATCCGGCTTGCCGTCAGCGTTAACGTCAGCGATGTCGAGGTTTTGCGGACTATTCGCGACCGGCGACGTGGCGGCCGCGGAAAAGTCCACCCGACTCGCGAAAGTTCCGTCACCATTGCCGAGTAACACTGAAAACGTATTATCGACAATACTGGTCGTAACCAAATCCACCCAGCCATCACCGTTTAAGTCGGCGGAGTTAACGGAAGTCGGCCGCGCCCCCACAACGTAATCGACCGCGGGAGCGAACGTTCCGTTGCCGTTATTTAGTAAAACGGTTACGGTGTTGGAAGTTGGGTTTATGCTGTCTGCCACCGCTATATCCGGATGATTGTCACCGTTAAAATCCCCGGTGGTCACATAAACCGGGCCGACCGAGGTCGTATAAGCAACCGGGGTGGCAAAGGTAACGGTCGTCGACGCCCCTTGAGTATTGAGAATTACGGTCACCTTGGAGCTGTCGTGGTCGCCCACGACCACATCTGACCAACCGTCGCCGTTGAAGTCGGCGCTGGCCAAACACCATGATGCTCCGCCGCCGCTCGGCAAGCTGTTGAAGTCTAATCTGGCTCCCCAGCTAATGCTGGCGCCGCCGACCGCACTAGTATTACGGTAAATTGAGAACAAGTGATTCGAAGAACAAACGGTGGCCAAGTCAGGCTTGCCGTCATGATTGAAGTCAGCGGTAACTATGATCCTTGGGCCGCAACTTGCCGGCGTAGCTATTACTGTACGAGTAAAGGCGCCGGCGCCGTTACCCTTAAAAATCGAAATGGTGTTGTCCGCATAGTCCACCTCCGCGACGTCGAGGTTGCCGTCAAGGTTAAAGTCGGCCGAGATAATCGATGTGGGCTGACGGCCGGCCGCGGTATCGGAGCGAGTTCCGAAGGCGCCCCCGCCGACACCCGGAAAGAACGATATAGTACCCACAGGAACATTTAGGTTGGCTGTTACCGCGTCCTGAACGCCGTCATTATTAAAGTCGCCGGCTACGACGTCATAGCCACCAACGGCAGTAGTATAGGAGGTAGGCGACGAGAAATGTAAACTACTAGTGTCGGCGCCTAACACAGACGGATGGTTAGGGTTAGGGGTCGGGTTCGCCGCGACCAGCTGGCCGTTCGCTAGGGTAGCGTAGTAGTTAAAGGCGTTATCGGTAGAGAGATTGGTGGAGCTGGAGCTGGAACCCGCGGTGGAATTGGAAGAGGAAGCACCGGAGCCGCCGGAAGACAACAGTTGAGCGGTAGTGTTTTGAGTGCCGGCCGAAGGAGCCGGAGTAATGGTGGAAGCCGGGGTGGCGAGAGTGTTGTTAGCGGCGGTTTGGGTGGAAGAGTTAGTAGTGCTAAGGCCGTTACTATTTCGGAATTGGAGGGCAATAGCTAACAGTCCGACGCCCAAAACAGCGGTCCAAACGAAGAGCATTAAGAAACTTGTTACGCCTGTAGATTGCTTACGCGAACGCGGCGACCGGTACGGTTCCAGATTTGGCTGCGGCTGCTGCGACGGCGGCGGCGGCGTTTCCGACAGTTGCTCATCCATTTAGTATAATTCTCCCTCTTGTACACTCATAACCAATACCATTATTCTAATGGTTAAATGGGATACACGCAATAGCGCGGGGTTATTTCAAGATGTTATTATAAAGATATGAATAAAGTCCTCTCCGTCACCGGCGGGCGGCCGCTGCGCGGCGCCGTCCGCGTCGCCGGCGCCAAGAACGCCGCCACCAAAATGATGATCGCCAGCCTGCTCACCGACGAGCCGGTGGTGCTGAAAAACTGCCCGCGCATCGGCGACGTGGAGATCACCGCCGAGCTGATAGCTCAGCTCGGCTGCAGCGCCACCCGCGACGCCGCCAACCCCGACTGGCTGACGCTGCACGCGCCTGAGATTGCCCAGGCGCGGGTGGCCGGCCAGACGCGCAAGAACCGCCTGTCGGTACTGGCGATCTCGCCGCTGCTGCACCGCGTCGGCCGCGCCGAGATGCCGTTTGTCGGCGGCGACGACATTGGCGCGCGGCCGGTTAACTTTCACCTCGAGGCGCTGGAGCGCATGGGCGCCGTGGTCGAGCACACCGCCGACGGCTACCGCGCGACCGCGCCGCACGGCCTGCACGGCGCCACCATCGCCCTGCCCTATCCGAGCGTCGGCGCCACCGAAAACATCATTTTCGCCGCCGTGCTGGCGCGAGGCCGGACGCTGATCCAAAACGCCGCCATCGAACCGGAGCTGTTGGACATCGTCAAGCTGTTACAGCGCATGGGGGCAATCATTGAGTACGGCGCCAACCGCACTATCACCATCGACGGCGTCGAAAAGCTGCGCGGCACCACGCACCGCATTTTGCCCGACCGGCTGGAAGCCGCGTCTTGGGCCTGCGCCGCGCTCGCCACCGACGGCGAGATCATGGTCGAAGGCGCCCGCCAAGACGAACTCATGACTTTCTTGAACACCATCCGTCGCGTCGGCGGCGACTTCACCGTCAACAGCCGGGGCATCAGCTTCCGCCGCGCCGGCGGCGGTTTGCGCGGCATTGAACTGGAAACCGACACCTACCCCGGCTTCTCTACCGACTGGCAACAGCCTATGGTGGTCGTGCTAACCCAGGCCGACGGATTGAGCGTGGTCCACGAAACGGTCTTTGAAGACCGTTTCGGCTACACCGAAGATCTCCGCCGCATGGGCGCCGACGTCGGCGTCTTCTCCAAGTGCCTCGGCGAGCTTCCCTGCCGCTTCCGCCGCCAAGCCGAGCCCCACAGCGCCATTGTCCGCGGCGCGGCCGCATTGAGCGCCACCGACATCGCCATGCCCGACATCCGCGCCGGCATGGCCCAACTGATAGCCGCCATGACCGCTACCGGCACCAGCCGCCTGACCAACGTCGAGCACCTTGACCGCGGCTATGAAGACCTCTGGGCTAAGCTAGAGGCCGTAGGCGCCCAGTTTAAGCTCGCTTAACTCCAGTTGTCTCTCTTCGGCTTCGCGCCGCATCGCCAGCCTATCCCGACCCGACACCACAATGTCGGCCAGCCGTTCTATTTCGGTCTCCAACTGTGTCTCCCCAAACGGCGTAATGCAATAGTTCCGCCCGACTCTACGGTTAGTCATCTCGCCGACCGCCGATACCATGCCGATTTCCGCCATTCTCTTGAGCGCCTGCGTTACCGATTGAGGAGAGGTCGTTATTTTCATGTAAATATCACAGTTGATCGAGTAAGCAATGTCATACGAGTTGGAGTTATTTAGCGCCAACGACATTAAACAGCCCGTTTCAATGCCGGTCAGCGGTCGTATTATCCATAGTCTGTCTTTATTACTCATATCGATACATCATATATGCTTAAAAAATTTATACAAGTAATTTGTACAAACAGATTGTATAAAATAAAAAAGATACCCCTCTCCCCATGAACGGTCGATATATTGCGGGCGGGTGGTCCGTAGCGTATGAGGCGTTCGTTGTCGCCGGCGGCGAGTCGGGCGGGGGCGGCGGGTCGGCGAGTCGGCGGGCGGAATCCGCGCCCACCAGCGGCAACCAAGGTATTGCCAACCAACCCGAGTTCTGATAACCTAGAGAACGTCTGGGGCTGTAGCTCAGTTGGCTAGAGCGCCTGCATGGCATGCAGGAGGTCCAGGGTTCAAGTCCCTGTAGCTCCACCAGATATTATAAAAAAACGGCCTAACGATAGGCCGTTTTTTGTTACCGCTACGGTTAGTGGTTACTTGTTGTCGTTGGTCGGTTGGTTGCCGCCAGTCGGCTGATTGTCCGCCGACGGTTGGTTGCCGCCAGTCGGCGGTTCAGCCGCCGACGGTTGAACCGTATCGCCCGGTTTGATCTCGGGCATCGGCGCGAGCGCCGGCTCGGGGGCGGGCACCGCGGCGGGCGCGGGCTCAGGCGCGGGCGCGGCGGCCGAAGTGGCCGCGGCGGGCGCGGGCTGAGACCCGGCTACCGGCATCACCGCCGGCGGCACCGAAGTTCGGCGCTCGCCGGGAATCGCGCCCACGTAAGCCGGGCCGGCGACAGCCGAAACTTGGACGGCGGAGGCCTCCTGCTCGGCGTGCAAGTCCAAAGCCGCGCGAATGTGCGCCAGCTCGAGCTCGTGTTCGTACTTGCGGCCGCAGTTGTGACCCCAGAGGTAGGCTGAGAGTAATAACAAGATGAGCAGAGCCAGCGGCCAGTAGCTCAACAGGCTGCCGGGCAGGTCAACCACCGCGGGGTTAACAATGACGCTAACCACTTGGGTAGTAGCCACAGCGCCGTTATTATCCACAGCTTTAACCTTAACGGTGTAGATGCCGGTAGCGTCATAAACATGGCTCAGTTCGGTCTGGCCCTCGGCCTTGGCGACCGAAGTATCGGTTTTGCCGTCGCCCCACGCCCAAGTTAGCGTGTAAGGCTCAGTGCCGCCGATGATGATCATGTGACGCATTAACATGGCGGAAGGAGTGGAGTCGACCACGCCCTCGACGGGCAACAGTCTAAAGATGCCAGTGCCACAGTTGGCGGGCACGTCCAGATACACGGTCACAATGTTGGACCAGAGGTCGCCCTGGTTGAGTTCGGTCACGGCCTTGGCCTGCAAGGTATTTTTACCGACGAACAGCTCGATGGGGATGGCGAAAGTACCGCCGTCGTTACAGCGACCCGAGGCGCGCAGGGCGCCGTTATCGTAAATACTTACCAGCGAACCGGCCGGACAGACTCCCGACACGACAAGGTTGGCGTCAGTAAAGTGTTGCTGATCCGCGGGGTAGGTGATCTTGATCACGCCGGTTAGCTTCGAGCCGACCACTTTTCCCACCACGCCGACGGCCGGCTGGTCGGAAATGACGACGCTGGGCGCGGCGTGAGCCGTCGGAGCCGCGAAGACAAAACTCGCCGCCGCGACCAGGGCAAAAGCCCCGATCGCCAGCAGCGAGCCGTTTAGTTTATTCATTTTGACCGATATCCGTCGCACCCTCATGCAGCGCCTGCTACTTTCTACTCTGTCTTACTTGCTTAATAATGCTCGCTCGGTAGTGTCGCAACCAGCCTCGCAGCAGGTAGAGACCTATCAATAAGCCGAGGACAACCATAACGATGAGCTGCCATGGAATGACGACGAAGTGCATGGTCCGGTTCAGCTTCTGGCCGTTAGCGTAAACCAAGGTCAGGTTGGCGGTATAGACGCCGAACAAACTTTTGTTGGTCAGCTGCTGGTCGTAACGGCGGATGCTACCGGGCAGAACGTTACCGCTCTTGTCGTTAACGACGACGGTACCCACCTTCCTGCCGAACATATCGGTAACGGTGATGTTACCTTCCGGCTTCTCGTGAACGCTACCGGAGTTCTTCAAACGGACCACGAAGTTGATGGGGCCGCTGTCGAGCATCGGCGTGCGGTCGCCCTTAGCGTTCAAAGTGTAGAAACCATCAATGGACAGCTTTTCAACGATATTACCGGTTACGCGGATCAAAAACAGCGTACCGATGGAAGCGCCGAGCGCCACCTGGGTGTTATTACTACCGTCGGTGTCAGCGGTCAGGGTAAACAGGATGGCGCCGTAGTGGCCGCCGGCCTCAGCGTTGAGCGGAACGGTGATGGATACGGGAATCTTAACCGCTTCACCTTTTTTAATGTGAACGTCAGGAATATCTTGAACCCAGTCGCGCATCGAAAACGAGGTGTCGGCCTCGGTGTCCTTAAGATCGATCTGCGGCGTGCCGGTGTCGTCACTGGAGGTGAAGTTGTGAATGGCAGCGGTAGCCGTCACGTCGGACGTAGTCAAGTTGCGCAAAGTAATGATCTTTTGGAAAGACTCACCCGGAGAGCGAACTTCATCGACGGTTAGCGGAGAAATCTCCATGCCCTTCCCGGTACCCGCATAGACCGGTGAGGCGAAAATTGGTAGGATTGTGGCGGCCGCGAGCAAGCCTGTAAGTGCACCAAAAGTAATACGTTTCATAGAATCAAGTTTAGCACATACCGGACAATTTGTTACTAGCTAAAATTGCGACTTATTTTATCTTAACGCCCAAAAATTCCAGCGCGCTACCCGGACTAACAACCAACCATTCGGTTTCTCGGCCATAAGCCTCCAACCATTCGGCGGGAGCCTCAACGAGTTTGTCCTTCCATTTCATTTCGTAGCCGAACAGCTTCCCTTCGCGTTCTTCTATTAGATCGATCTCGCTCTGTTTCCACGTACGCCAAAAGTACTGATTAGCATATAACTTGGTGTAGGTTCGCATCTTCATGCGCTCCACCAATATAAAATTTTCCCAAAGCTGGCCGACGTCATTGCGGATTTCCAACGGGTTAAAGTTATTGATCAACGCGTTGCGCACGCCGACGTCATAGAAATAATATTTAGCGGTCTTCGTTACCTCGCTACGCAAGTTACGGCTGAACCCGCCTAATCGAAAAATAATGTAAGACTTCTCCAATAGGTCTAAGTACCTGGCGATTGTGTTCTTGTCGATACCCAGCGCCGAACCCAGTTCGGTCAATGATACCTCGTTGCCAATTTGGTACGAGAGCATCACCAGTAGCTGTAAAAGTACGCGTGAACCCTTAACTTCCTGGTAAGCAAGTATGTCCCGCAATAAATAAGAATCCACTAACTCTCGGAGAAACTCGGCGCGATCCGCGTCATCCGAAGCGGTCAAAGCGTTCGGGTACATGCCATACACCAGAAGTCCGGGAAGCCGCGTCTCAAATGCCTGAGTCGGCACGGCGTCTTCGGCCAGTAGCTCAGTCAGAGCGATAGGGAAAAGATAGCGAGTCGTTTTGCGCCCGGTCAGCGGCTCACCCACTTGTCCCGCCAGCTCAAAAGACGACGAACCGGTCACCACCACGGACAGCTCAGGCATGGTGTCATTTATAATCTTTAACGTCTGCCCGATTCCGGGAATAGCTTGGGCTTCGTCAATGATTAATACTTCCGCCGCACCAATGCGAGGGCTCAAGACGGCGCTATCGGCCACACTAAAAGCTTGCTGGGTGCTGAGCTCATCGCCACGGTACAAAACGATCTTCTTTTTGCTATGCGCAACAAACTCATTGAGTAATGTGGTTTTACCAACCCGGCGTGGCCCGAATAGCACCAAAGTTTTCCCTGGCACCAATTCAGATTCAATTTGCAGATATCTATCTATATACATGCTCTAAATATATGCCATATTCACCGTAATGTCAATATTACGGTGAATTGGACTCACCGTAATATCAACATTTCAGTGAGTACAGACTATCCAGAATTTCCGGATAATCATGACAATTGACATATTCTATGCCATTTGCTAACATAATTTTGTACTTGTGGGGTTCGCCCTATTCGGCCAAAATCAGAAGCTGAAGGCAGGTACAGTGACTAATAAAGCTAAGAGCCCCTCGGGGTTCTTATTGTTTTAATCCAGGTCTAAATCTCCTTTTGATCTACTAACTACCTTAAAGCCTTGCGTTTTAGTAGTGCTCCAGCCCGGTATTACACTCCAAAACATATGCGGCCCATTTTCAATTCTACGAACTACAACCTTTACTTCTTAACTGAATAACAACCGAGCTCGCAAAGTTATATTCATCGTAGTGTCTTTTGAGCTATTCGGAAATTCCTAACGGTTCCGGGTTTAATCGAACTGCTCGAATTCTTCGAGCAGTTGTCCGGTGAATATTCCATGGATCAAAGTAATCTAAAAACTGAATCAAACAAAAAATAACCGCCCCTTTCGGGGCGGTTATTATCTACACTCGCAGGGTTTATCTGCGCTCGTTCTAAGTTAATTACTCTTAGAAGGTAGCGGTACAGACGAACATCTGTTGCGCGCGGTAGGTACCACCAGGAGTGGTAGCCGATACGTCAGCGCTGTAGTGCAAGGTGAAGATGTTGGCTACGGTAGCAGCAGCAGCAGAAGCTAGCGTGGTGGGCGTACCCGTGTCGTTGTAGCTAAAGAGGGTGGCGCTAGCGTAGGGACCGGTAGCGACACCGGTACCGAGGCCGGCTTGCGAGACGTTGAAGCCGACCTCCTCAACGCCGGGAGTGGCGACAGTGGCGGAGCGGGGAGCCGGGAACTCGTGAGAGCCGTTCCAGAAACCGGCGTGTCCGATGTAGCTGTTAACGCCCCAGTCAGCGTAGGTTACGATGTAACCATTCTGAGCGTTGGAGACGACACAGAACTGCGCGGTGCCGGTGGAAGTACTACTGGTAGTCATCGGGTTCGGTGAAAGAGTCACCAAGTCCGCAGCGGCGTCGTTCGGGTCGGGGGTGTTGACCTCGTTAGAACCGTCACAAATGGAGATGCTGTTGGCGACGCGGAAGATCATGGCTTCACCGACGTCAGCGGTCACAGTGATGGCCTTGGCGGTCGACACGTCCATGGAGCCGAAGTCGTGGTCGACAGGACCGGCGGTCTCGGTCAAGACGCGCACGTAGTAAGTGGCGTAAGCCTACGGGTTGGTTAAGACTGACAGCGTGATGGCGCTGTTAGCAACCGAGCTTGTGACACCCGTGCCGCCGCTCAGGTTAACAATGTTGAAGCCGGCTCCGGTAACAACCGGGGTACCTTCACCGGTGTAGGTACCGGTCGCACCTGATACGGTCGTACCGGTGGCGTTGAAGCCGCCCGGCGCGATACATGTGGCGTCTGCGCCATATGACGGGGTGGTACAGAACGAGATCTTAACGTTAGTAATGGTTGTACCGGAGATGGCATCTCTGGTGGAGATGGTCACCGCGGTCGGGCCGTTGACCTTTGAATTGGTCAAGGTGGCCGAACGTATGGTCAACTGTCCGGTCGGAGCGGCAGCAGCGACGCCAGGAAGAACCATGGCGGCGATGGAAGCCACACCCGCGAGAGACAGCGAGCGACGAGCGATCGTCTTTAATGTTGATATGTTCATATAGGTTCGAACTCCTTTTATTTACCTACATTAACTTTAGCTTAAGCGGTATTAGGTAGTCAATAGCGCTTATGCGGATTGATATCTTTATATAGGTTTCTCAGGTATTTATAAGATAAGAGCCGCTCAAAAGATTATTGGAACTAACCAAAAATACCACCCCTTTATGGCGGCTTCAATGACGATTATCCACAGGCTAATTTTGGGTTGGATATATTCTTTATCTTTTTTTGACTGTTCGGTCTACGTTCGATATAATGGATCTATGAACGAAAATGAAGTTGAAATACATAGGCAGGAGGCCAAGTCACGAGCTCCGCGTCCACTACGAGAGCAACTATTGAGGATTGTATACCTACGATATGCCCCGGAAGTTATAACTGAGGCCAAATCTGTATACAATATCAGGATATCCTCAACCGGCAGAATTACTACTTACGCCCTAGCGCACAAGACAAGATCCGGAGTGGTTATAAGAGTAATCTTGCAGAGGGTTGGTGACGGTGGATTGACCTTTTTGAGCGTCATGCCTCATAGTCGCGATGGTTATAGTTTGGACCGCTCTCACTCCTGAATCACCTCTCAACTCGGCTCGAGCCACAAAGCTTAACTTGTTCCCGCAGGCCGTTAAACTCGGAACGGCCGACTGTGTCGTCCAGTTTTCATTGAACCTCGCGCATATCGGTTTTAAGCGCGACAATCTCGGCCTCGACTTGATCAAAGCGGAAACTCATTTCATTGAAACCCTCGCCGACTCTAATGGCAAGGTCGGTGATTTTATCGTCCACCTGAACGGCTAGGTCACTTATAGCCTTGCCAATAACCTTTTCAGCAACTTCGGTCGCGGTTTCCGTGGTAATTTGTCGAATGGCCTGTAGATCGGCTTTGGTTAATGACATTTTGTTTGCCTCGTTTGAAATACTATATCAATATTAGTATTAATATACTCCCATACCAATACCAAATGCAATACTAATGTGCCGCGGGCTAGAGCGTGGCAGTCGCGATTAGACAGGCTAGAACGTAGCCGTACAGATCAACATGAGTTCGGTCGAGTAGTTGGCGCTAACGTTGGTGGAGCCGCTAATGTTGGCGATGAAGCTAATGGTGTAGTCGGTGTAACCGCTATCTCGGGGCGAGCTGGCGATGACTTCCCCGCTGTTGTAGCGGAACAAGTTGGGCGTGGCGTAGGCGGCTGTAATGCCGTCGCCGGCGACGCCGAAGCTGAAGGCGGAGCTGGGTACCTGGAGCGGGTTGGCGCCGACCAAGGGGACGGTATTGGCCACGACGTTCATGCCGAACTGCTCGGTGCCGGCTGAGCTGGCGGTATCGGTGGTCAGGTTAGTTAGGTAATGGCTGCCGTTGTATAAGCTGGTACCGACAATCTTAACCGCGTAGCCGGAAGAGTTGTAAGCCAGGACGTTGAAGCCCGCCGTGCCGAAGCGAGTGGCCGCGATGTCGAGCTGGCCG
>Ga0182021_10002986_pt1 | contig 19932 bp, 20 predicted proteins | sample 612E3MmetaG_FD_120493 | JGI IMG/M metagenome (GOLD analysis project Ga0182021, IMG submission 120493) | Permafrost microbial communities from Stordalen Mire, Sweden - 612E3M metaG (Illumina Assembly) | ecosystem: Environmental > Terrestrial > Soil > Wetlands > Permafrost | place: Sweden... | reverse complement strand
CCCCGTGGTTGGGAAGGTGATCTTCACGGCGTGGTTGGGGCAGGCCTCGACGCATCGCCCACGCGTGCGAGGAGCCGAACGGCTACACGTTACTCTTCAGCTTCTGCTCAAGCGTCTTCAGCTCGCCGTGCTCAGCGAACCGTATCTGCGTGTTGAGCCTGAGCGGGAGCCCTATCTGGCGGAGGAACATAGCTAAGCCGCCACCATCTATCTTCTCCACGATCTTCCCCTGCTTGACCGCGTCGATGAGAGCCTGCTCGACCTGTGGAATGACCTTAGGGAACTGCTCCCTCGCGGCCCTCCACACCTCCCAAGCGCGGTCGCCGAAGATGCTATCCAGCACCTTATCCGTCGAAGCCTTCTTTGGCTTATCCTTCATCGATTCCTGAGCGGCCTGCGTAGCCTCGTGGGTGGCGATGCGCCTCTGCATCTCCTGCATCTTTTTCCGCTTGAGGCGCTCCAGCTCGTCGTCCGACATGCCGTAGAGACGGATGAGAACCCCGCCTTTAACCTTTAGGCTCGGTGCGCCCGACCCGATTAAATACGCCAAAGCGGACACACCGGGCTTGGCCAAAAAATCGTTTTCCAGTGGCAGCTACTATGTCCGCTCCGGCTTTATCCTGCTGAGCCTCAGAGCGTTCAGGATAACCGCTAGGCTCAACCCCATGTCACCTACCGCGACGGCTATCCAAAGCGTCACGAAGCCGGGCAACGCCAGCAGGGCGACGCCGAGCTTCACAACGACGCTGAGCGTGATGTTCTCCCTTATCCGCCGCATCGTGGCGCGGCTCAGGTCCACCGCGTAGGGGACCCTGTCGAGCCGGTCCTGCATGAGGGCTATGTCCGCCGTCTCTAGCGCCACGTCGCTCCCCATGGCACCCATCGCTATGCCCACGTCCGCCTTCGCCAGTGCTGGCGCATCGTTGACGCCATCTCCGACCATGACGACGCCGCCTAGCGACCTGAGGGAATCGATCGCAGCCACCTTCTCCTCGGGTAGGAGCCCGGCTCTGTATCCGTCGACCCCAAGCCTCCCCGCTATCTCGCGGGCAGTCTCCTCGTTGTCCCCCGTCAGCATCTCGATGCGCAGCCCACGCGCCTTCAACGCGGCTATCGCCGCCGACGCCTCGGGCCGCACCTTATCCGTGAGGGTGAGCGACCCGATAATCGCCTGATCTTTGGCGACGAGGATAACGGTCTTCCCGGCGTCCTCAGGCTTGAGGGTACCCCCGTTAGCTATGCCAAGCTCCGCGAATAGCCTCAGGTTCCCAACGCAGATCGTGTTCTCTCCGAGCTGCGCCTGGACTCCCCGCCCGGGGTAGTTCTTGAAGCCCGTCGGCTCCCCCCTGGCCACATTCTCCTTCTGCGCCCTCTCGACTATCGCCTCGCCGATGGGGTGCTCCGACTTCGCCTCGAGGGCGGCTGCACATCGCAGAACCTCGTTGGGCTCAGCCCCGCGGACCTCACTAACCTCAAGCTCGCCGCGAGTCAGCGTCCCCGTTTTGTCGAAGGCCACCACCTTCGCCTTCGATAGCTCCTCGATGTGTATGCTCCCCTTAACCAGTACGCCGTTCTTGCTGGCGCTAGCTATCGCGGAGACCATAGCCACCGGCGTGGAGATTGCTAGCGCGCAGGGGCAGGCGACTACCAGCATGACCATTGACCTGTAGACCCAGTCGATCAGTGATTGCCCCAGCAGCGGGGGGACGGTCGCTACTATCAACGCCGCGGCTATGACAGCCGGTGTGTACCAACGCGAGAACCTATCAACGTAGGCCTCGGTCGGCGACTTGCTCTCCTCCGCCTCCTCAACGAGATGGAGTATCCGGGAGAGGGTCGACTCCTCCGCCATCGTCGTTGCACGCACCGTGATGAAGCCGTCAATGTTCATCGTTCCCGCGTAGACGTCGTCGCCGATGGCCTTCGCCACGGGCACCGACTCGCCTGTGATGGCGGACTGGTCGACGCTTGACTCCCCCTCTGAGACCTCGCCGTCGAGGGGGACGCGGGCACCAGGCTTGAGGACGAATACCTCCCCCGGCATCACCTCACCTACGGGGACGTTCACCTCTACGCCGTTCCGCCTTACAACGGCGACCTCCGGCCTGAGTTGAACCAGCTCCTCGATGGCGTGACGCGCCCTTTCACCCGCATAGTCCTCCAGCCTCTCCGCGAGGTTGAAGAGCAAGACCACGGCAACACCCTCCTCCAGATGGCCTATGAGGCTCGCCCCAATCGCGGCGACGGTGATGAGGAGGTCGATGGACACCCTCCCGTGGATGAGGGACTTCACACCCGAGACTGCTATGCTGTAACCCGAAACCACCATCGAGGCTAGCAGCAGTATATTCGAGAAGATGCTCGGGCCAAGGATAAAGCTCACAATGAGGCCGACGGCGAGGGCGGCACCGGAGAATACGAGTCCCCATACGCTGGCGCCGCCCCCTTCCTCGTGGCCGTGAAATCCCTCGTCGTGGTCATGACGTCCGTGTCCCTCAGTCAAATCGTGAGCCCCAGATTCAAAGTTGGTTATCGGAAATCAGTTATTAACATAGTGCTAAGACTGGGCCTTGTTTTATTAATTATTAATAATATGTTTGGATTTTATAGTAATTAGGCCTCATACAAGCGGTGCAGAGTCTATCAACACTTTTAATCCCCGATGCGCGAGAATCATACGAAATGTCCGGGCAGAGCCTCTACGCCGTCATCGGAAAGGATACACCGAGGAAGGACGGTATCTCAAAGGTCACGGGGCAGGAGCGATTCTCCAGCGACCTCGCAATACCGGGGATGCTACACGCCCGCATCCTCAAGAGTCCACACCCACACGCACGGGTCATACAAATAGACAAGGAGGAAGCAGAGAGAACCGGCGCGGTAGTCATCACCCCCGACGACGTACCCGACGCGAGGTTCTGCCCCCGCCTCGTCAGCACACCCGAGGTCACTTACAAGGACTGGCACATCCTTGCGAGAAAGCCCGTCTACGTCGGCGAGCCCATTGCCGTAGTCGCGGCTGAGACGGAGGAGCAGGCCCAGGCCGCACTGGAGCTACTCAAGGTGGAGTATGAGATCCTCCCCGCCTCCTACGACGCCATCGAAGCCATGAAGCTCGGCACAATGCTTCACGACGAGATCACCCTCAAGGAGAACCACCTCAAGATCGAGAGCAACATAGCCTGCACTCTCGATACCAGAGAGGGGGACGTGGAGGCCGGGTTCAAGGAGGCGGACGTCGTCATCGAGCACACCTACCGCACGAACCGCCGATACCACACTCAGCTCGAGACGAAGAGCGTCCTCGTCAAGCCCGAGCCCGACGGAGGAGTCACCATCTGGAGCACGACCCAGACCCTCCACAACACCCGGCTCCTCCTGCACGAGATATTCGGTCTCCCCATGGGCAAGATACGCGTCATGAAGGCGAGCCTAGGCGGCAGCTTCGGCTCAAGCATCCAGGTCAACACGGTTGTCCCCATCGCCGTCGCGATGGCGCTCAAAGCAAGGAAGCCCATACGCCTAAGCCTCACACGCGAGGAGGACCTGCACGACCATGTCAGCTATAGCATGATATTCAACCTCAAGATGGGGGTCAAGCGGAGCGGGAAGCTCACCGCGGGGCATCTGGACGCGTGGCTCGACATCGGCGGACACCAGATCCAGGCCCACCCCCTACTCGGCTGCATAGTCGGTTGGTGGGTGAGTCTCTACAAGCTCCCCGCCAAGAGCTACCGGGGCATTGCAGTCTACACCAATAAGGTTCCGAGCTGCGCCTTCCGCGGTTACGGTAACCCACAGATGACGTGGGCCACCGAGTGCATGATGGACGAGCTCGCCGAGGCGATCGGCATGGACCCGGTTGACTTCCGCCTCCAGAACTACATCGGCCAGGGCGACCTATTCTGGGGACAGGGTCCGACCGTTAAGAGCATAATCCAGAGCTGCGGCGTTGAGGAGATACTCACCCGCGGCGCGAAGGAGATCGACTGGTACAACCGCCCGAAGGCGGGGAGCCAGGCGGGCCGCTACAGGCGAGGCATCGGGATGGGGCGTGGGTACCACACAAGCAGCGCCGGCGCACCCATACCAGGGACCGTCATCGACTTTGGCGGAGCCCTTCTCAAGCTCAATGAGGATGGGACGCTCGATTACGTCACCGCGTTGATGGACCACGGCGGGGGCACCGTCGAAGCGCATGCCAAGATAATCGCCGAGGAGTTATGCGTCCCCCTCGATAACGTCAATATAATACAGGCAGATACGAGCACCACTGTCTACGACGTCTGCACACATGCCAGCAGGGGCATCTACTCGGGTGGGGGAGCCGCCCTAAAGGTGGCGAAGCAGGTTAAAGACAAGATCAGGGAGAACGCCGGAAAAATACTCGACGCTTACCCGCATGCGCTTAAGTTCAGGGTGGATTCGGTGAAGAAGCAGGGGGTCGTCTACGCGGAGGGCGTAGCCGGAAGGGAGCTTACCTTCAAGGAGATCGCCTACACGATGAGGCATAAGAACTGGGGCACTATAGCCTCAGTCGACAGCTACCGTCAACCCGCCTGCCCGCCACACTTCACCGGCTACTTCGTTGAGGTCGAGGTCGACACCTGGACTGGAAAGGTCCGCCCCATAAAGATCATCGCTGGCGCCGACATCGGAACTGTCATCAACCCGACCCTCGCCGCGGGGCAGATACACGGAGGCTTCGCACAGGGCTGGAGCATGACCCTCCTAGAGGATATGCAGCACGACCCCAAGACCGGCGACCTATACAACAGGGGCTTCCTCACCGACTACAAGATACCCACGACGCGGGACATGCCCCACCTTGAGGACTTCAAGGTCTTCTTCGTGGACACCTACGAGGATACGGGCCCGTTTGGGGCGAAGGGAATCGGTGAGGGGGCGCTCAACCCCGTCGCTGGCGCAGTCGCCAACGCTATCCAGAATGCCCTCGGCGTCAGGTTCTACGACCTACCCATAACCCGCGACAAGATACTCGCGGCGCTACACAAGAAGGAGGGACAGCAATGAGCATCAACACACATGACACACATATCCTACACGGCTTCCAGTACCACGCACCGGCTAGCGTCGCGGAGGCGGTCAAGCTCCTCGACGAACACGGCGTGGAGGCATCAATCCTCGCCGGGGGAACCGACCTCATCCCCAAGATGAAGCAGGCGTTCCTCAAGCCACGCCACGTCGTCAACCTCAAACACATACCCGAGCTCGCGGGCGTCCGCGAGGAGGCGGAGCAGATCAGGATCGGCGCCTTCACACGGCTCCGCGACATCGAGCGCAGCATCATAGTCACTGAGAAGCTCCCCCTCCTACACGAGGCGGTCTCAGCCATCGGCTCCGTCCAAATCAGGAACATGGCGACGGTCGGGGGAAACATATGCAACGCGTCCCCCGCAGCGGACAGCGCCCAGGCCCTCATCGCACTGGATGCGAAGGCGAACATAGCAGGACCATCCGGGGAGCGAAGCATCGAGCTGGAGAGCTTCTTCACGGGCCCCGGTAGGACCGTCCTCGGCAGGGGCGAGTTCCTCGCGAGCCTCACCCTCCCCTACCCGGAGGCTGGTGCCCGCGGCGCATTCATAAAGCTCGGTAGGACCAGCCTCGACCTAGCCACCGTCAGCATCGCCGTCAACGCCAAGATGAAGAAGGAGACAGCCGAGAGCATCAGGATCGTCATGGGCGCCATCGCCCCCACACCCCTCAGGCTGAGGAACGTCGAGCAGCAGCTCACCAAGAAGAAGCTGAGCGTCGAAGCCATCGAGGAGGCTGGTAGGCTGGTAAGCGAGAGCATCAAGCCCATCACGGACATTAGGGGCACCGCCGAGTACAGGCGCCTCGCCTCGAAGGGCCTCGCCATGGAGGTACTGACTCGCATCCTCGAGGACTCAAGGAGAGACAAGTGATGAAGATCACCATAAGGGTCAACGGTAAGCAGATGAACTTCGATGTGGAACCCAACACACTGCTCCTCAACCTGATCCGTGAGAACATGATGCTGACCGGTACCAAGTACGGCTGCGGCGTCGGCGAGTGCGGCGCATGCACTGTCCTCCTCGACGGCGAGTCAGTCCTCGCCTGCATGATCCTAGCCGTAGACGCCAACGGGAGGAACCTCGAGACAATAGAGGGGCTCGGAGAGTATGATAGTCTCCACCCGATACAGGAGGCGTACCTGGAGGAAGGCGCTGTGCAGTGCGGTTTCTGCACACCCGGCTTCGTCATGTCAACGAAGGCGTTGCTATCTGAGAAGACTCAGCCGACGGAGACGGAGATCAGGGAATATCTGAAGGGAAACATGTGCCGCTGTACAGGGTACGTCAACATCGTTAAGGCGGTACAATCCGCCGCGGCGAAGATGAAGGGACCCGGTTGAGGACAGGGGCGGTCGTCCTCGCCGCCGGGAAGAGCAGCCGGATGGGGACTAACAAACTTCTCCTGGAGGTCGGGGGCAGAAGCGTCCTCGACAGGTTGCTCGACTCGCTGACGCAGGCGGTTGACGAGGTCGTCATCGTGACGGGCAACAAACCAGAACCTATCAAGGTAATAGCAGCAGCCCACGGCATACGCGTCGCCCACAACCCCGACCACGAGAAGGGGATGACGACGAGCTTCCAGGCGGGGCTCAGGGCTCTACGCAGCGTCGACGCGGCCTTCCTGGTCCTCGGCGACCAGCTGGGTCTCGCACCTGAGTTCCTACGCAGGATGATCGCCGCGATGGATGATGTTCCCGGCGCACTCATGGTGAGCCCGACAGACGGCGGGAAGAGGGGACACCCCGTCCTCTTCCGTTCGAGCCTCTTCGGGGAGATACTGGCATTGACGGGGACACTCAAGGAGGTCGTCGACGCTCATGCTGGCGCACATGTGGACGTCGAGGGTGGGGAGTGGAGCACGCTGGACTTCGACACACCAGCCGACTTCGAGCGCGTAAAGCGACTCTATGAGCTTGGCAGGGATTAGACGCTTCTTTTGCGTAGATCCGTGCGCCAATGGAACCGTTTTATTGCTCCATTAAATGGATTAGGCCTTTTCTGAGTGTATCGCTGGTACCTCTTTCTCCCTCATGTTTAGGCTGCGTCCCTTGACGCCTTACGCGATACACCGAGTCTGGCGCTAGTGTTAAATCGCCTACTTTTCACTCCGTGACAGATGGACGCAGCAAACGGGGTTACCGACGAGTCGACGAAGTGCGTCATGGTCATCGACTCGGGGCTCCCGCTGGGGCTCAGGGTGAACACGGCGGGTCTCCTCGGCGCGACGCTTGGGAGGAGGTTGGAGAGGATAATCGGCCCGGACGTCGTCGACGCCTCTGGGGAGAGCCATGTTGGCATACTCAACGTACCCCTGCCGATCCTCTCCGCCGACGCGGAAACCATCAAGGCGATCAGGGAGAAGGCGATGAAGGCGGAGGGCCTCCTCGTCGTCGACTTTACCGAGACGGCTCAGAGGGAGGTGCGGTACGAAGACTACACGGGGAAGCTGTCGTCAACTTCCGCGGGGGAGCTGAAGTATCTGGGGGTAGCACTCTATGGGCCGAAGAAATCAGTCAACAAGCTCGTGGGGAACCTACCCCTGCTCCGCTAGCCGCGCTTTTTCTTTATAATCTCGGCGACGATACTGACGCCGATCTCCTCGGGGGTCTCGGCGTTTATATCGAGGCCGATAGGCGCGTACATGGCGTAGAGTGTCTTCTCGTCGAAGCCCTCGGATTTTAACTGCGCCTTATGCTTCTTCGCCTTGTTGCCACTTCCGAGTAGGCCGATGTAGGCGGGCCTCGCCTTGACGGCGTGGCGCAGGGCGGCTAGCTCGAATAGGGTCTCGCCATGCAAAACAGCGACATAGTCCGAGTGACGAATTTCCACGCCGGCGAGTGACTCGGGGTACTTGCCGTTTAGAACCTTCATTCCGGGGAAGTACTCCTGCTTCGCCGTCGAGGCATCGTCGACCACTATTATCTCGAAGCCGCAGTCCTTCGCGTAACGGGCCGTGGCCTGGGCTATCCAGCCCGACCCCAGGATTATGAGCCGTGGCTCAGGCGTTACAACGTCCATGAATATCTTGACCTCTCCACCGCACTTCGAGTCGATGGCAATCATCCCCTCGCGGGGGGGTATCCCCATGGCGAAGTGAAGTGTCCGGGGCTTTCCCTCTGCGAGTGCTTCGAGCGCTTGGGTGACGATGAGCCTCTCCATCCCCCCACCACCGATGGTACCGAGTGCCTTTCCGTCGGGTGTGACAAGCATCTTCGACCCCGGCTCACGGGGCCCTGAGCCCTCCTTAAAGATCAGCGTGCAGAGCACCACGCTCTGCCCTCTAGCGAGGAACTCGCCGGCTTTAGAGAATATCTCCGGGTCGCTCATCTTCTCAAACGATCCTCGAACCCATTAATAAGCGGTCACGCTAGGGACAACCTACGGCTAACCTCGAGGCCGTCCCAGCCAACTGAGACGTACCTGCTCTCATACAGACCCGATCGGCGGACCCTGTCAAGGTAGTCCGCCATGGCGCGGGGGAAAGCGCCAACGTTGTCGGCTATTATCACGCTGCCGGGGTGGAGCTTCGGCTCCATGAGAACGAGGTATCTCCCGTACTCGTCCTTCTCTGCGTCGATGAAGGCGAGGTCGATGGGGCCATCGACGGTGGGGATGAGCGTTAGAGCGTCGCCGACGAGGACGCGGACCCTCATCGCAAGGCCAGCCTTCTTTATGTTCGCCTCGGCCTCCCGGGCGTGCGCAATGTCCACCTCGATCGTCGTCAGGTGCGAACCCTCAGGCATGTGACTCGCGATCACGATAGCCGAGTACCCGATGTTCGCACCGACCTCCAAAGCCCGCTGCGGCTTCGCCTCATCGACTACCCCGGCCACTATCCCGGCCTTCTCCGCGCCGATTATGGGGAGCCACCTCCTCGAAGCCTGCCTCTCGATCTCTCGGAGGACGTCCTCATGGACACTCATGATCAGGCCTTCGACTTCGGAGGCTAAAAACCACTGTGAGAACGCAGGGGCTATCGTCTCAAGAGCAACCCACACATCGGAGGGAAGACCTCGTACAGGCTCTCGATCGCCAACTTCTCCTCCTCGGTGCAGCCGATGAGCACCTTGATCTCCGAGCCCATTTTCACAAGGTCGATGGTGCATACGATTGCGTCGATCCTCTGTTCGGGGTCGGAGCCGACGAAGACATCGATGCCCTCCCCATCCATTGAGGTGGTACCTTCCAAGTAGCCGTAGTCGACGGGGTAAACGAACGTGGATGAGTCGCCGTCGTGTGTCCCTCGGGGATTGTCGACTATAATGCGGCAGTCCGCCACTAGGCGGTCGAGGTTCATCCAGAACCTGCCATCTACCATGCCCCTCCATTGAACCATGGGGGAGATAAGCCCATCCCAATCAGGCGACGCCGATAACATTTTCAAGGGGCATACACTGAGCAATCAAAACACCGAGCGATTCGACATGGTTGTGAGGACGCTTCCCGTCGCCTGCCCGCTTGACTGCGGTGGTTGCCCGTTGCTCGCACACATCGAGGACGGGAAGGTCGTCAGAATTACGAACAACCCAAATGGCGACCCCCATATGGCGGGGTTCATAAAGGGGCTGCAGATGACCCGCGTCCTCTACGCCCCGACCGGCTTGTGAAGCCCCTCATCCGCACCGGTCCCAGGGGCTCGGGTGAGTTCAGAGAGGTGGAGTGGGGGGAGGCACTCGACCTAGTGGCCAAGAGACTCACTATAATCAATGATAGGTCGTGTACTTCCCCGCGGCGCTGCTGTAGCCGTCGGAGATGTCCGTGTACGCGCGCGCAACCAGATCGGGAAGGTCAGGATACCCGCGATGGTCACACCCGACATAATGGTGGGCGTCGTCTGGTGTCAGGAGGGGGCTTGGCCCACATTCGATGAGGACGGCGGGGAGACGAGCGGGTCACCAAACGTCCTCGCCCCCACCGAGCCCACGATGCCGAGCCGAGCCACCCGGACACACACAATCTTCGTGCAGGTGGAAAAGAGCGGCTAATCGGGAGCTATGCGCTCCGCCGCGTCGAGTATCGCCTCGATTATAGCGACGTACCCTGTGCAGCGGCAAATGTTCCCCTCTATCGCCGTCTTAACCTCCTCCTCCGTAGGGCGCCTGTTCTCACTGAGCAGCGCGTAGGCGCTCAGGAGCATCCCCGGAGTGCAGAAGCCACACTGGACCGCCCCATTCTCCATGAAGGCCTCTCTGAGCTCCTTCATCAGGGGATTGTCGACGAGGCCCTCGATGGTGCAGACGTGGCGCCCCTCGACCTGGGGGGCGAGTATTATGCAAGAGGTCATGGGGTAGCCGTCGACTAGCACCGTGCAGGCGCCGCACTCCCCCTGTTCGCAGCCCTTCTTGACGCTCTTCACGCCGAGCTCCTGGCGTAGCATGTCGAGTAGGGTCATCGTGGCGGGCGCCTCGACGTAGACGTCGCCGCCGTTGAGCTCGAAGTTCACCATCAGAGCTCACCTCCGGCGCGGCGCCAAGCCTCATGCATGGCTCGCTTGACGAGGACACCCACCATGTCCCTCCGGTACTCGGCGGTGCCTCTCACGTCGTCGATGGGTTTCGCCACGGCGATGGAGGCAGTTGCAGCTTCCTCGATCAAATCCTCGCTCATCCTCCTACCCCTGATCTTGTTCTCGACTGCTGGTGCACGTATGGGTGTCGGTGCGACGCTGCCGAGGGCTATTCTAACCTCTCTCAGCCTGTCTCCGTCCCTCTCCGCGTAGACCGCGGCGTTGACGACGCTAAGCGTGAATCCCTTACGCCTGCCTATGCGCTGGAAGCTGCTCCCTACCCCCTTCACCCAATGGAACCTGAGGCCGCCGAGTATCTCGTTCTTTTCGAGCACAGTCATCTTGGGCCCCTTGAACAGCTCCTGTAGCGGTATCCAGTGCCCCTCTTCAAGGCTGCAGATATGCGCCTCCGCCCCATGTACGAGGAGCGGTGGAGCCGAGTCCGCTGCGGGGGACGCGTTGCATATGTTCCCGCCTATGGTGCCCCTGTTCCTGATCTGGACGCTCCCGATCCATCGGGCCGCATCATGGAGCGCGGGCGCCGCCTCCTCCATCAGCTTCGACGCTAGTATCTGGGAGTGTGTCGTCGTCGGGCCTATGAGTATCTTACCATCCTCTTCCTCGATACCGTTTAGTTCCTCGATGAGGCCGAGGTCGATTAGGTGGACGGGCTTCGGGCCAAGGTCCCTGAAGGCGGGCACGACATCCGTGCCACCGGCGATGGGCATGGCGTCGTCTAGGGTGGACATCATCTCAAGCGCCCCGACGAGGGTCGGTGGGCGCAGCAGCTCGAATCCAGTCAGCGGCTTCAAATCTTGCCAGCCTCCTTGAGCGCCTTGTGCATGCGATCAGGCGTGATGGGGATCGTGTTGAACCTGATGCCCGTCGCGTGACTTATGGCGTTGACGACTGCGGGGACTATGCTGATGATGCTCGGTTCACCGACGCCTTTCGCTCCGAAGGCCGCGTGTTTGTACGCCTCCTCCACGATTATGGTGTCGTCTATCTCGGGTGTGTCGAGGGCCGATGGGATTACATAGTCCTTGAAGCCGGTGGTGGTGACGACGCCGTCCCTGAGCTGCAGATTCTCCATTATTGCGAAGCCGATGCCGTGGCTTATGGCTCCGTGTATCTGCCCGTCGATGATGAGGGGGTCGATGGCCTTCCCCACGTCCATCGCCGGCCAGATCTTCGTCACCTCAATCTGCCCCGTCTCGGTATCGACCTCGACCTCCGCCACCGAGGCGGCGAACGTGTAGACGGCGTAGTTGTGCCCTAGGCCCGTCTCGGGGTCGAAGAACCTTCTCGGGGAGGTGTAGAAGCCGTAGCTGCCCGGGTTCTCGCCCCGGATGTGCATCTGCTCAGCGATCTCCGCGAAGGGTATCTTAACAGAGGGCTTCTTCCTATTGTAAGCCTGGCTGTCGCGTAGCTCTACCTGAGCCTCGGGGCAGCCGAGCATGTCGGCGGACACTCGGACGAGCCGTTCTCTGAGCTGGATTGCAGCGTCGGCCGCGGCGGTGCCACCCATCATCAGGCCTCGACTACCGTGCGTAGGCTTGGAGTCGGGGGTCGTGTCCGTGTCAGGTTGCTCAATCTTGATGGATTCGATGCTGGCGCCGATTATCTCCGCCACAATCTTGGCGTGGCCGAATGGGCTACCCTGTCCTATCTCGCAAATACCTGTGCGGTAGGTGAGGCTCCCGTCCTCATGTATCATGAGGGCCGCGGCGCTCCAATCCGGTGTGCTGCGGCTCGTGCTGTTGCCATGGTAGGCGCAGCCGACGCCCCAGCCCCTGACCTTCGTCCCGACGCGTACCGGCTTCCTGTGTTTCGCCCAGTCTGAGGCAGCAGCGACGCCTTCGAGGCACTTGTCTATACCGACGCTGTTGTCGAGGAGCTGGTCGCAGGTAGTGTGTCCGCCGAGCCTCAGGATGTTCTTCATCCTGAAGTCGACCGGGTCCATACCCAGCTCGATGGCGAGCTTGTCGACCTGCTGCTCGGCGGCGAAGTGGAGGGCGAGGTTGCCGAATCCGCGGTAGCTGCCACCGTAGACCTTATTCGTGTAGACGGCGCGCCCGTCGACGGCCACGTTTGGGACCTCGTAGGGGCCGCAGGCGTGGGCGGTCTGCCTCCAGAGCCAGAACGGGGCCCTGTTGGCGTAGGCGCCTACCTCTAGGGTGATGTCGACCTCGACGGCCGTCATCTTCCCGCTCCTGTCGGCTCCAGACTTGTATTTGAATCGGACCGGGAAGCGCTTCGGGGTCACTGCCACAACCTCGCTACGATCCATTATGTACGCAGCGGGCCTGCCAGTCTTCACGGCGGCCATCGCGGCGTATGCGCTTATCAACGGGCCGGTGTCGTCCTTCTTCCCGAACGCACCGCCCGTCAGCGCCTGGATGATCCTTACCTGGTTGAGCTTCCAGCCGAGGACTCTTGCCACCTTGTCCCTGACGAGGTGGGGGCTCTGCATGCACGCTATGACTGTCACTTTACCTGCGCCGTCTGGGACCGCGTAGGCGGCCTCGGGCTCGAGGCACATGTGCTCTTGGTACGGCGACCAGTATGTGTCTTCGACGACGACGCTAACCTCCTTCCACCCCTTGGCTATGTCGCCCTTCCGGATCTTGGTGGTGAGTGCGATGTTGTTGTCCTTATGTATCACCGGCGCCTCGTCGGCGAGTGCGGCGTCTATGTCGAGGACCGAGGACAGAGGCTCGTACTCGATGACCACCGCCTCAGCCGCCTCCTGTGCAGTCACATCATCAACAGCGCAGACGAGGGCGATGGGGTCACCGACGTAATGGACCTTCACTCCGTTTAGGAACGCCTGCTCGGGGAGCGCGTAGCCTATCTCGTTTTCACCGGGGACATCCTTGGCGGTAAGGATTGCCACGACGCCAGGCATCCGCTGAGCCGTGGAGGTATCTACCCGCTTCAGCAGAGCGTGGGGGATCGTGCTCCGCACGACCTTCACGACCATCGTGTCCCTGGGTATGTAATCGGAGGTGAACCTCGCCTTCCCGAGGAGCTTGTCTAGGGCGTCGGAGCGAACCGTCCTCTTCCCCACCAGCAGGTACTCATCCCTGTGGAGGAGGTCGCTGAGAATCTTATCGTATTCCATGGCGCCAACCGTATACTGGTAAGCGGCGATGGTGTATTTAGAGTCTACAGCTTGGAGCAGCCACGGATTATATTCAGCAGGGCGTCTGCGTCCCCTGCCTCGAGGTTGAAGACCCTGTTCGCCTTGTCTTTAACTAGCTCGGCGATCTCATCTATCTTATCCTCGCGGCATAGGAAGACCGCTACACCACCCCTCTTCAGGCCCTCTGCGACCATGACTGCCCCTGGGTGGATCCCCTTTTTTTGAGACTCGAGCCTTCCGTACTCATCGACGAAGACGACTACGCCGTCCTTCATCTCCTCTGCGGCCCTTTGGAGGGCGAGGTTCGCAGAGTAGAACCCCTTCCTCGAGAAGATGAATACGGGGTTGCCGAAGGAGTCCCATCCCTCACCCGAGGTCTCATCAATCGGCTTCACGAGGGGGATCTTCTCGTTTGTGTCCAACTCCCAGAGGTCGTAACTCGGGTACTCTCTGCCCTTGATGACGCGTAGGCTCAGGATCCCCATGACCTTCAATCCGTCGGCCAGGGACCTCTCGGCCGCCGTCCTCGCGGTCGTCGTCTTCCCTCCCCCTATGGGTGCGTGCAGGATAACGGCGCAGCGCAAACCAGGAGCCCCACGGTATCCTAGGCGCAGAGGATAAGAACCCAGCGCCCGATAGATGCCCTGAAGGGACATGGACAGCTACGTCAGGAGCAAGATAGTCTGCACTATCGGCCCGGCGAGCAGGAGACCGGACATCCTGAAGGAGATGGCCGCAGCAGGGATGGACGTGGCGAGGGTCAACTTAAGCCACGGGAGCTTTGACGACCACCGCAACACGATCCGAGCCATAAGGAGCCTAGGGAACGTCGCCGTTCTCGTAGACCTCCCAGGCCCGAAGATCAGGATCGGGGAGCTGAAGGAGTCCGTTCAACTGAAGCAGGGGGACAGTGTCAGGTTCACTACGGAGAATATCGTCGGAGAGGGCCTAACTCTCCCGGTGAACTACGACAGGCTCCCCGCCGAGGTTCGCCCTGGGGGTCACATCTTCATCAACGACGGCCTCATCGAGCTCGACATAATCAAGGTGGATGCCGATTTCAAGGGGTTCGAGGCGAAGGTCGTGAGCGGAGGAGAAGCGAGTAGCCACAAGGGGGTCAACGTCCCCGGCGCGAGCCTCAGCATCCACCCCCCGACGGAGCAGGACGTTAAGGGCATCGAGTTCGGCGTACAGGTCGGCGCCGACTGGTTCGCAGCCTCCTTCATCAGGAGCAAGAAGGACGTCGAGGCGGTCAAGCAGGCCATCAAGGAGGCAGGCGGCGACCAGCCAGTCATAAGCAAGATCGAGCACGGCGAGGCCATCACCAACATCGACGAGATAATAGATACTAGCGACGGTATCATGGTCGCCCGAGGCGACCTCGGCATCGAGGTGCCCCCCTGGGACATACCGCTGCTCCAGAAGAAGATAATCACAAAGTGCTACGAGATCGGGAGGCCGGTCATCGTGGCGACGCAGATGCTTGAGTCGATGGTCGAGAACCCACGCCCAACGCGTGCGGAGGCGAGCGACGTCGCCAACGCGATCCTCGATGGCGCGGACGCGGTCATGCTCAGCGAGGAAACGGCGACAGGCGCTCATCCAATAGAGGCGGTGCGGATCATGGAGAGCATCAGCCGCGTCGTCGAAGTGGGGGGCGCTCTCAGGAAGGCGCAGAGGCCGCGGGAGGGGCAGCCCATACCCGAGATAATCGGCAGCCTCGCCTCACAGGCAGTGGAGTCGGTGAAGCCTGCGGCCATCTTTACCGTGACGCGCAGCGGCTTCACGACCCTCATGGTCAGCAAGTACCGCCCATCCGCCAGAATACTCGCCGTCGTCCGCGAGGCAAAGATAGCGAGGAGGACCCGCCTCTATTGGGGTGTCGAGCCCCTAGACGTCCAGTGGAGCGACGACAGGGATGAGTTGATAATTCGAGCCGTAAACAGGGCGCTGAGGGACGGCGTGATCAGGGAGCCCGACATCATCATGATCGTCTCCGGATCGACCCTTGAGGCGCCGGGACGCACGAGCACACTCGAGATACTCAGGGTCAGGGACATCCTCTACCACGCGGGGAGGAAGGATTAATGCGCCTCGGCCTGATATCGGACACACATGACAACATACCGAAGATCAGGGAGGCGATACGCCGGCTCAACGAGCATGAGGTCGACCTAGTCCTCCACGCCGGAGACTACATCAGCCCCTTCACGGCAAAGCCCTACGCCGACCTCAAGGCGAAGATGATCGGCGTCTACGGCAACAACTGCGCCGAGAGGGAGAAGCTCAGGGAGGTCTACGCCACTGTCGGGAAGGAGATAGTCGGCAACTTCGCTGAGGTGGAAGCCGGCGGAAGGAGGATAGCCTTGCTCCACGGCCACGACAATGCACTCCTCAACTCCATAATCGCGCACGGCGGCTACGACGCCGTCGTCCACGGACACGACCACAAAGCGAAGACAGAGAAGAGGGGCACAACCCTCGACGTGAACCCGGGCGAGGTTTGTGGATACGTCACAGGGAGGAGCAGCTTCGCCGTCCTAGACACGGTGGGACCCACTGCGGAGATAATTGACCTCTAAGAGGCTCAAAATGATCAGAAAGGCGTTCGTTATGAGTGTCTACCCCGGCTGCGAGGCCGAGTACGAGAGGAGGCACAGTCCCATCTGGCCCGAGCTCGAGAAGACCCTCCGAGACCACGGCGTCTCCACCTACTCCATCTTCCTACACCCGTCGACGAGGCAGCTATTAGCCTACGTCGAGTTCGAGAGCGAGGCTCAGTGGAATGCCGTTTCGAGGACGCCGATCTGCAGGAGCTGGTGGGCACACATGCGTGAGCTGATGCCCTCAAACCAGGACAACAGCCCCGTCTCCGAGGAACTGCGGGAAGTCTTCCACATCGAGAAGTCCTATGCGTAGAGGAGTCTGTAGAACTCCTCAACGGACTCACGCAGGTACTTCTCGTCGACCTTGCCGAGGGGGGAGGGGGTCTCGAAGACCCGCCCAGGGATCCTTAGTTCCTTCGCCTTGAATCCCTCCATCTCCTTGAAGCGGTTCTTCTCCCTGAGTATCTCCATTCCTATCCCATCCAGGGCGTCGGGTGCCATCTTGTGCCCAGCTATGGTGAGGGCCTTCGCTACGGTGTCTTTGTCGTAGATTCCCCTCGCGAAGAAGCAGACGACTAAACCACTCAGCACCTGGCGCCACGCCTCCTCCTTCAGCAGCTTCGCTGCGGCGTTCTTCGGGTCGGGTAGCTTATCCTTTAGAGCGGCCTGGTCAATGCTGTACCCGGCTGCGTCGAGGTGGCTGTGACGGCTCCCCGTGAGGTGGCCGACGTGGCTGACCGGCCCTGTGTGGTACCCGGGCATCTCGTTCCCACCGAAGGCGAGGGCGTAGTCCTCGCCACCGAAGCGCTTCGAGGCGAAATCGACGCCCTTCGCCAGCGCTGCATAGAACTCGTTCGGCTGCTTCACGATGTACTCGACGGCCTTCGCGTAGGCGGGCTCGTCCCCGAACTTTAATGTGAGCCCGAGGGTCTCGTTCTGGGTGATTAACCCCTTTTCCTGGGCCTCGGTGGCCCACGCCAGCACGACGCCGGTGCTCATAGCGTCCAGCCCCCAGATCTCGACGGCGTCTATGAGGTGGAGCATCGCCTTCTCGTCGAAGATGCCAACCATCGAGCCGAGGCCGTAGATGAGCTCATAATCGTATGGGATCATGGTGGTCTTGTAGAAGTAGGGCTCCTTCTCGTAGGGCTCGCGGAGGGCGGCGATGTGTATACAGGCGACGGGGCAGTGGGCGCAGGCAACTCGGCGCCCCAGGTAGTTCTCGGCGAGCCTCTCACCCGAGATGTGCTCCGCTTCGGTGGAGGTCGTCGCCTTGAGGTTCATCATGGGAAGCCCCTTCTGCAGGTTGAGGGGCATGATGTTCGAGGCCGTGCCTATGTCGTGGTACTTCTTCATAACCGGCGAGGATACGGCACGCTTGTAAATGTCGTCGTAGGTCTCGCGGTAGAGTTTCCTGTCGCTGACCTCGATGCCGTGGTTGCCGGAGACAGTGACGGCTTTGAGTTTCTTGCTGCCGAAGACGGCACCTAGTCCGAGGCGCCCGAAGTGGCGGTAGGTCTCGGTAGTGACACTCGCGTACCTGACGAGGTGCTCACCGGCTCCGCCTATTCTCATAATAGTTCGCGTCCCCGCGCCGACCTCAAGCTCCCTTATCACTCTACCCGTGGTGACCGTGCTGGCAATCCCCCAGATTCCGGAGGCGTCCCTGAACTGGACGCCCTTGTCATCGATCGAGAGGTATACAGGGGACTCACTTGCGCCCCTGATCACGATGGCGCCGTATCCGGCGCACCTAATCGCCACAGCGCTGCGGCCACCGGCGTGGCTCTCACCGAGGTTTCCTGTGAGGGGTGACTTGAACATTGAAACCGTCTTCGACGCGAGTGGGTAGAGACCCACGAGAGGTCCCACAGCGAAGACGATTGGATTATCCGGCCCAAGTGGGTCCGACCCGACCGGGCAGTTCTCCTTGAGCAGGTTTATGGCGACGCCAGAGCCGCCGATGTAGTACTGGAATAGGTCTGAACGGTCCTCGACCGTGAATCGCCGGCCCGTCAAGTCAACCATCAGCACGCGCGTAGGCAGCCTCACACCGGCTCAGCCTCCTTCATAGCCAGCACCTCATGCGGGCAATAACCCACGCAGTATCCACAGTGGACGCAGATGTCCGGCTTGTTCACCTCATCATCCCAGAAAACGGCGTGTACGGGGCACGCCTCGGCGCACCGGCGGCAGCCTATACACTTCCCCTCTTTGAGGACGACTCCGCCGCCTCTGCGCTGCTCGAGGGCGTCAACCGGGCACACCTTCATGCATGGTGGGTCGGGGCAGGCTCTACACGCTACGACTACGAAGCCCCTCTCGAATCCCCCCACGGAGCGGACCCTTATGGCCGACTTCGCCAGCCCACCCTCGCCGTAGCGTCTATTGCAGGCGAACATACAGAGCTGGCAGCCGACGCACCTGTCGGCGTCAACCACGGTGAGTCTCGGCATCAATACATGCTCACTACTGCCGGTTATTCTAGTTTCTCTATAAATATAGGAATCGAAAATTACTCTAAATTTTAACGCCACAGAAGCGGCGTAGAACCAACTCCTGCACCCTCGCCGCGTCCATCACGGTGTCGAGGTCAACCCACTCGACGGCTGCGTGTGCGCCCTCGCCTGATGGGCCGTATGCGACAGCGGGTATGCCCTTCTCCCACATAATCTGAGTGTCCATCCACCCGGAGCCGCCTACAAAGGCTGGGGTGAGATTGATCGCCTCCTTGCTGCAGGCGACGATTGTCTGGCAGATGTCCGCAGTCTCCGGGACATCCATGGGGCCGCGGTAGAAGGTGATCTCGTAGCTCGCCTTGAACTTAGGGTCCTTCTCCGCTATGCCCTTGAGGAGCACCTCCATCTCGGCCTCGATGTCCTTCCGCTCCTCCCCGGGGATGGTGCGCCTCTCTATCGATAAAAGGCACTTGTCGGGGTAGGTGCTGAGCTCTAGGCCGCCCTTGATGGTGCCGGCATGGACGCTGGCGGGCCCGAGGACGGGGTGCTTTTTCTTCTGCAGCTTGGCGCCGATCGCCTCGAGCCCAGTAAGGACATTGCCCATCTTGGTGATGGCGTCGACGCCGGTCTCCCACATGCTGCCGTGGGCAGCCAGGCCCTTCGTCTCAACGTCTATCCACGCGAAGCCCTTGTGGCACCTCTCGATCTGCAGGGCGCTCGGTTCACCGATAATCGCAGCGTCTACACGCGTCTTCTCCATCAGCCTCTCGGTACCGATGCTCGCATACTCCTCGTCACATACCCCGGCGACCACCACGTCTCCCCTGAGCTGGGTGCCCGAATCGACGACCGCTTTCAGTGCGGCGAGGCTGGCGACAAGGCCACCCTTCATATCGAATGTGCCGCGGCCGTACATCCTCCCATCCTTGATCACCGGCTTGAGGGGCTCGATGGTCATGTAGTCGTAGCCGACGGTGTCGATGTGGCCGTAGAGCATCAAGCTCTTGCCGCCACCGGCTCCCTTGAGGGTGCCAACGGCGTTTGCCCTCTTCGCCTCTATCTTATCGACCTTTGCCTTGAGGCCGATGCCCTTCAGCCAGCTAGCGACGTACTCGGCGATCTCCTCCTCCCCCTTCGCCCCAGGCACGAGCGTCGGGTT
>Ga0182021_10002985_pt1 | contig 19938 bp, 18 predicted proteins | sample 612E3MmetaG_FD_120493 | JGI IMG/M metagenome (GOLD analysis project Ga0182021, IMG submission 120493) | Permafrost microbial communities from Stordalen Mire, Sweden - 612E3M metaG (Illumina Assembly) | ecosystem: Environmental > Terrestrial > Soil > Wetlands > Permafrost | place: Sweden... | reverse complement strand
TCCTTCGCCTCATGGGCTTGTTCGACCGGCCCGCCACCGGCGATTGCGTCGCCGCCTTGCTCAAGGCGCCGGCCATTGCGGGACTGACCGAGCCACTCGTTGGGTTGGCGGAAGAGGATTGGAATTCGAGCCTCAATGCGCTCGAGTCGGCGAAGCTGCTCGCGGTGCACCGGGAATACGGTTCCGGTGTCCTCGTCGCGCTCGACGCCCATCCTCTTCTGCGGGAATATTTCGGCCAACGCCTGCGCGAAACGCAGCCCGAGGCGTGGCGGGCGGCGCACCGGCGGCTCTACGAGCACCTGTGCGCGACGACCCAGGAAGGCGACGAGCCCACCCTCGAAGATCTCCAACCGCTGTATCAAGCCGTGTCCCACGGCTGCCAGGCGGGGTTGCAACAGGAGGCGTGTGACAAGGTTTACTGGGACCGGATCGCGCGTGGCCAGAAAGCCTACGCCGTGAAAATACTCGGCGCGTTCGGTTCCGACTTGGGGGCCGTCGCCTGCTTCTTCGAGACCCCGTGGAGCCGCGTCTCGCCCGCGCTCTCGGCGCCCGCACAAGCCTGGCTGATGAACGAAGCCGCCTTCCGTCTGCGCGCCTTGGGCCGGCTGACCGAGGCCGTCGAACCGATACGGGCCAGTCGCGAGATGTGCGTTCAACAGAAGAACTGGAAACAAGCCGCCATCCGCGCTGGCAACCTGAGCGCGCTGGAGCTGACGCTGGGACAGGTGGCCGGGGCGGTCGTGGACGCTGAGCAGTCCGTGACCTACGCCGACCGCAGCGGCGATGCGTTTGAGCGGACAAAACAACGCGCAAAGCAGGCCGACGCCCTACACCAGGTGGGCCGCCGGGCCGAGGCAGAGGCGCGCTTCCGCGAGGCCGAGCAGATGCAGGCCGAGGACCAGCCCGAATACCCGCTGCTGTATTCCCTGGGAGGCTTCCGGTATTGCGACCTGCTCTTGACCGAGGCGGAGCGAGAGGCGGGGAAGGCGGAAGGAGAAATGAGGAAGAAAGAACTCCTCACGATGTGCCACGCCGTTTCCGAGCGCGCGGTACAGACACTCAAGTGGGTGACCACGCAGAACTGGCTCCTCGACATCGCCCTCGACCACCTCACCCTGTGCCGCTCTGCTCTCTACCCGGTGATTTTCAAATCTCGCAGCCGCCGACATGAGTCGGCGCACTCCCCGCCGCCCACGCCCGAAGAAAGTCAGCGCGTATTCACGTCCGTGGCTAGGGAGCTTGACCACGCCGTGTCCGGCCTCCGCCGCTCTGGCTACATGGACCACCTCCCCCGCGGCCTCCTCACCCGCGCCTGGCTGCGCAGCCTCACCGGCCGGGCCACCGGCCCCGACAGCGCGCAGAGCGATCTCGACGAAGCCTGGGAAATCTCCGAGCGCGGCCCCATGCCCCTGTTCCTGGCCGACATCCACCGCTATCGCGCCCGCCTCTTCCTCCACGCTAAACCCTACCCCTGGCAATCCCCCCAGCACGACCTCGCCGAAGCCCGTCGCCTGATTTTCAAACACGGCTACCTGCGCCGCAAGGAAGAGCTCGAAGACGCCGAATTCGCCCTAGAGCATTTCCGAGACGCATCCACACCATGAGCGATGCCAGCTCCATCTCGACGTGACCACCCAAAGAACAAGCGTAGAATTGAGCCTCAGTCACGCATGCCGGCCGCATTCCAGGAGCGGACAATGATTAAGATCACCCGCGCACGACATGGGGAAGCATCAACGATCGAGTTGTGGTTTTCCGACGACACGACCGGCACATACGACATGGCTCCAATTCTCGAGCACGACACGGTGCTTGCGCGTCCGCTACGCGACCCTGCGTACTTTTCCTCGTTCTACCTGGAGCTAGGTGCACTGGCTTGGCCAAACGGTCTTGAGTTCAGTCCGGCAGCCCTTCACGCGGCTTCGCTTGAATCGGGACGACTACTGGCGCTGCCCCGGTTGGCTCACGGGAGCTAGTTCCGCCCGTCAGAAGAGCGGCCATGTTTCGGCCGCCGAGGCGCGCCGAGGGCGCATACGTGGACGCATGTAACCTAGAAGCAACGAAGCCGGGCGGATCCGTCTCTGTGGCCTCTGTGGCCTCTGTGGTGAAAAGAGCAAACTACGTCCCGGCCACGGTGATACGCGATACTCGCAACGTCGGGCTCTGCACCGAGCTGCGCGTGTCCAGGTCGTTGCCCACCCCATCGATGCTCTTCCAAAGATCGTCGAAGTTGATCGAAATGGTGATCTCGCTGACCGGATGAGCGCGGCTGCCGTTGTCGATCCAGAAACCGTTCGCGCCTTGCGACCAGTCACCCGTAACCGGGTTGAATCCAAAACCCATCAGATCGGTGACATAGAGCCCCTGTGGCAGGCGTTCCAGATCGGCTGCTTCTGTCTTCCCCGGAAGCAGGATGAAGTTCGACGTGCTCACATGCGGCCCGCCGCCCACGCCTCGTCCCGCCGATCCGGTTGAACGACGGCCGAGTTTGCGCGCGGAATACACATCGCAAAGAAAACTGCGCAGAACACCCTCGGACACCACCACATTGGGCCGCGCGGCGAGCCCCTCGCCGTCGAAGGGCCGCGATCCGGGCGCGCGTCGTCGCAGAGGATCGTCCACCACCGTGACCAGCGACGAGGCCACGGCCGTACCCTCGCGCGCGGCCAGGTAACTGCTCTTGCGCCACACGGCCCCGCCCGAGACCACACCCGCCAGTTGTCCGAGCAGCGCACGCGCCGCTTCGGGGGCGAACACCGCGGGAACCTGGCAGGTCGCAATCTTGCGTGATCCCAACTTGGCCAGAGCGCGCCGGGCCGCCTCCAGACCGACCGCCTCAGGGTCAAGCAACCCCGAGGTAAAGCGCGAAGAGGTCCAGTAGTGACCGTTGCGCTTCTTGCCGTCGGCGTCGTCGCACACCGGCGCAACCACCAAGGAAAGCCTGGTGCCCCGATAGCCACCCGAAAAACCGGCCGAGCTGGCAAAGGCCGTCGCGCCCATCACGCGACTTGCAACCCCGCCCTCTGAATTGGTCACGCGGCGATCGAAGTGCAGCGCCGCCTGCTCGCCCTGCTTGGCCAGACGCAAGGCCTGGGCGGCATCGAATGACGGCGCTGTCTCGTCCCACAAATCCAGGTCGGGAACTTCGCGCGCCATCTCGTGCCGGTCCGGCAAGTCGGCCAGCGGGTCCGGCTCGGCCAGGCCGCACAGCTCGACCGACTCGCGCGCAAACTGCCGCATTGCCGCGGGTGCGAAGTCCGAGGTGTAGGCAACCGCCACCCGATGGTCGCGCAGGACGCGCAGCCCGAGCGCCCGGCTGCCGGCGTCCTTGACCAGCTCAGGCTCGCCCAGGCGAACCTTCACCTCCAGTTCGGATCCGTCCCCCACCAGGACCTCGGCACTATCCGCGCCAGCAGCCAGAGCGTGGGACAGCATCTCCTCGGCCCATTCCTGGCAGCGCCGCGCATCGGGAAGCTTGCTCATGGCGTGCGCGTGCCTCCGACCGTGATTCGCGCAATTTTCACCGTCGGGGTCCCGACGCCCACTGGCACCGACTGCCCTTCCTTGCCACAGGTCCAGGTCCCCTCGGACAGCCTGAAGTCGTGCCCCACCATGGTCACCTGGCGCAGAACCTCGGGGCCGTTGCCGATCAAGTTCACCCCGCGCAAAGGCGCGGTGAGCTTGCCGTCCTCAATCAGATAGCTCTCGGTCAGTGAGAACACGAAGTCGCCGTTGGAGATGTTCACCTGCCCGCCCGAAAAGTTCTTGGCGTAGACGCCTCTTCTCACCGAACGAACAATGTCCTCCGGGTCGTCCTGGCCGCCCAGAAGAAGTGTGTTGGTCATACGCGGCAGAGGCTGGCAGCGAAAGCTCTCGCGCCGGCCGTTGCCCGTGGCCTCGCTGTGAAAGTGGCGAGCCGAGATGCGATCCTGCAAGTAGCCCCGCAGGATGCCCTTCTCGATCAGCAGGTTGCGCTGGCCCGGGTTGCCTTCGTCGTCCACATTCACGGAGCCCCGCGCATGAGCAACGGTTGCGTCGTCGACCACGGTGCACAGGGGCGACGCCACTGACTTGCCGATCTGGTCCGTGTAGTTCGAGGTCTTCTTGCGGTTGAAGTCTGCCTCCAGGCCGTGGCCAACTGCCTCGTGCAGAAGGATGCCGGACTCGCCCGGCCCGAGCACGACTTCCATGGGTCCGGCGGGTGCCTCCTCGGCGTGCAACATGTCGAGCGCGATTCGCGCCGCCTCACGGCCGTGTCCCTCGGGCGCGTGCCCGGGCAGGGCGAACAGCTCCAGCCCCCGGCGCAGGGCCGTGCCCGAACGACCACCCTGACGCCGGCCTGCTTCCTCTGCCACGGCGTGAACCCCCAGACGGAGCATGGGCTGGCGGTCCTGCGCCAGCCTTCCATCCGATGTGAAGACCAGAATCTCGCGCCACTCTTCCGACAACGAAGCTTCCACGCGCACGATGCGCGCATCCAACGCTCGTGCCGCGGCATCGGCCCGGCGAAGCAGTGCCACCTTGTCCGGGCCAGGCCGGGTCAGGGATGACTCGGGCACGGAATAGACATCGCGGCAGGAAAGCGGGGTCAGCGCCACCGGCGCCACCCGACGGCCGGCCGCCGCGATCTGCCCAGCCGTGCGCGCGACCTCGCTCATGCGCGCCGAAGAAAGCTCCTCGGTGTAGGCGTAGCCGGTGGCATCCCCACGCAAGACGCGCACACCAAGACCGACGGTCAGCGCCCGGCCCACGCTGCGCACCTGCGCCTCCTCCATGACGAAATCGGCTGCGCTGCGGAACTCGAAGTACAGGTCGGCGTACTCCCCGCCCGAGGCCAATGCCTCGCCCAGAAGTCGTTCTGCCACGGTCTCGTCGATCCCGGCGAGCGGACTTGGGGCCGGGCGGTCGGCTGATCGGAACGCGCAACTCACTCAGGGATTGCCTAGCCCGAGTGCCTCGCTGTTCTTGCTGCGGATCTTGACCAGACCGCGCACCTCCACCTGGCGAATCCGCTCGCGCGTCAGATTGAGGATGGCGCCAACGTCTTCCAGGGTGATGCCGCCTCGATCCGCCACGTCCAGTGAGCAGGTCTCGGCCATTTCCCACACCTCCAGGTGGGGGAAATTGAGCTTGATGGCGCCGCTGTCGGGATTCACGTCCAGGTACAGGTGATGCTCGCAGCTTACGAACGGGCATGGGCGGGGCATGGCCAGGCACTCTTCACGCGTGCGCGGCTTCACAACATCCGCGGGATAGACCAACTCCTGCGCCAAGCGCTTCTCATCCCGGGTCAAGCGCTTGGGTGCGATGGTCTTCGACCGAAAACGTCCGTCGCGTGACGGCCGCACCTTGCGGCGAATCCTCGCGACCTCTGGTTGCGGCTGATCGTCGACCGTGTCGTCCTCGTACTCCTCGAATTCAGCTTTTTCGTCGGCCATGGTGTCCCTCCCTCGCGCGCGTCAGTCGGGGCACGCGCTAGTACAAGTCGCTGCCGCCCCCCGCGGCAGTCCCCGCTGCCGCCGCTGCGGCCTGCGAGGAGAAACTCGCTTCCAAACCAGAGATCCGCCGGACCAGTTCACCGGCGGCATGCTTCGCCGCTTCGATCTCTCGTTCGACCTGCTGACGTCGCTCCGTGGTCAGCGCAGGCCCCTTAGCCTCACGCTCGAAGCCGGCGATGAGATCACGCAGACCCTTGCTGACTCCTTCGATCTCCTCCTTGAACCGGGCGAAGGAGCGCTGGATGTCCTCGATGGTCAGGTTGCGCGCCATCATGGCCTTCACCTGGTTCACCCTCCTGATGACGCCGGACGGATACAGGCCGCGTGACCCGCAGTGTTTGCCCTTGCGCCCCACCCGAACGGATCGCGGCAGCAGTCCCAGCTGCACGTACTTGCGCAGGGTCGCTTCCGAGAAGCGCACCCCCCTCGACGCGAAGACGTCGATGATCTCCCGCGAACTCATGCCCTTGGGGTACCGGCCCTCGATGTCGGCCAACTCATGCTCGTCGAGCAGCCCCGACGCGTGCATCGCCCCCATCTGAGCCCCAGCGGCAGCCATGTCTGTGCTTCGTTTCATTAGCCGCTTGTGACTGTATTCTATTCAATAGACTCTTCTCAATAGAGAAAGTACTAAGCTTTTGTTCAGGTGTCTCCCGCGTCTTCTCGGCCGTCAGTCCTCGCCCGGCGGTCGAGTCACCCGACGCTCACGCCGTGCGAACGCTCCTCCTGGCACTGCTCGACCGCCTGTGCGCCGAGCCCGCGCGGCCGGCCCACATGGACGATCGGCCTTCCGGTCCAGCGCAGATCGGCCAGCGTGCCCGTGAGCGGTGGCGGTAGCGTGAGCGGAACGCGGCCTGCGTGGGCGGTTCTCGTGAGCGTGAGCGGCACGCGGAGCGCTCACGCACTCGCCCACGCGACCCGCTAGCCGCGAACCGCGGGCCGGCCCTGCGGGCGGCCCGTAATTGCCCGAAAGGCTCTAGCTACTGCCAGTAGACCGCGTGGGGTGGGTTCAGCAGCACGGATCGTCGGCCGTCGTCGCCTTCGAGAGTTGCTGGCACGACGCTGAGGGAACTCATGTATTTCCAGCGTTTCTTCCACCACCGTCGCGGCCCTTTGTCCACGCAGCCAAACACGCGGTTCTGCACCGGGCAAAACACGCGCACGTGCATGTGATCGTCGTGTGGCCGCGCATCCGTGGGTTGGTGAAGGATTTCGCGTGCCCGCGCCACCAGGGCTGGATCGGCTTTCTCCTGCTCTGCCTCTTGCAGGAGCAACTCCGTGATCGGCTTGTGGATGAAGATCCACTGCACCTCGATGATCGGGTCGGAAAGCAAACTCGCCACCAAGGCCCATGTCCGCCGCAGATCGAGATGGCCATCGGGCAGCGGCTCGTGAATGCGTCGCCCGGTTTTCGCGGATGACCACGCCACCACAGTGCCGTCATCGGCGAAGCGAAGCATGGCGGGAAGGTTGGTGAGCGGGTTCCCGTCCTGATCCGCGGCATAGTAGAAGATGTCCACATCCCGTCCACTTTCGTGCGAACGGTGCATGCTCGAATCTCCCCCACGACGTAGCGACAGGTCCCCGACATAGGCCAGGCCGCCCGGGGCGGCCTGCTCGACCCGCGCAAAGGCACGCATCAATCCGCCCACGATTTCCTCGATGGCGAAGCTCCGGCCGCGCGTACGCCAGTCGGGGTGGATCTGGTACCCGTCTCCTTCGACCGGCAAGGCGACCGCCCGCAAGAGGGATCCATGCGCGTGGGTACCCCAAGACAGGCTGCCCCCGCCGGAGGTGGCAAAGATCCCCACGCAGCCCGGAAAAACGGTCAGGGCCGCGAGGGCAAGCTCGACGGTCATCGAGCTTCGCAAGACGTCCCGCCTCCCCCCTTTGACGTGATCGAGAACCTGCCCGCGCTCGTGGTCGAACCAGCCAGGCTGGGCTCTATCAGCTCGTCAGCGAGCACGCGAGCGACCCTGGCCATTCCCCTCGGGGGTCGCTCCCCTGGCCCTACCCGTAGGCTTTCTCCATCCTCTCCTGATCCTCCTTGCAGCGGATGCAAAGAGTCGTCTCCAGTCTGGCCTCAAGCCGCTTGAGCGAGATCGGTTCGCCGCACTGCTCGCATAGGCCGAAAGTCTTATCGTCGATTCGCTCAAGAGCGTGGTCGATTTTCTGCAAGAATGTCTTCTCGCGTCCACGTAGCCTGAACGTGAACGATTGCAGGTACTCGGACGACGCAAGGTCCATCTCGTCCGGTAGATCATCGGACTCAAGCGTCATATCTTCGCTCAACGTCCGCTGCGCGTTGCGGAGGATTTCTTTCTTGCGGCTCAACAGGATCTCGCGAAACCTCTTGAGATCTCTCTTCTTTAATCCGGTCCCTTCCATGAAGCCCCTTGACTCAGGTTGTACGGACGTACGTTTCTAGTGTACCGCCGGAACGAATCATGTCGCAGAAAAGATACCAATGAATCCGTGTCCTTGACAGCGTGCCTGGGAACTGCGTAAATGCAAGAATTCTCCCAGGTGAGATTAGCTACAACGGGGTGCTTCATGGCCGGTTCGGATAAGAGGAAACAAAGTCTCTACTTCCCAGAAGAGATGCTTAAGGAGATTCAAGAAGAAGCCACGCGTCAAGACCGTTCTCTCTCCTGGATTGTGCAGAAGGCATGGAAGATCTCTCGCAAGGAGATCATGAAATACCCATCTGTGAACGAGTTCCCCGGAGAAGAAGACGAGCGCGGCGCGAGCGAGTGAGGTCGCTTCTTCGCGCAGTCTCTTGACGTACTTGTCGGGCCGCAAAGGCGGCCGCACCAACACCGAGGTCCCTGCGGGGTAGATGGCTGAATTCTTGCTTGTCGCTGACCAGGTCGCGCCTGTGGTCGATGGCGAGTTGCCCGGGTGTGCGGCTGCCCTGGCGCTTGCCCTGTCCGTGGCCAAGCACCGCATAACTGTTCTGTCGCTCGCCACACCGGACCAGGCATCCCGTCTGCCCGGGATGGCGCGACGCCTGCGAACCATCACGACCCGAGCAGGGGGTACGGACCAGGAAGTATCGCTCTACGAGGGACGTTCGGCGGTGAGCCAGTGTGCTCTCTACGTGCTCGGCGCCAATTCGGACAATCGCGGTCGCCGGTCGGCCCTGCTGGCGAACGCCGCCACCTCTCTGGTCCGCGACCAGATCTGCTGGCCGGACGTGGTGGTGGGCTGGGGCGAGACGTCGGCGCTAGCCCTGGCCTGTGCCCCTTCCGCCCATGCAGCCCTGGTCGTGCCCGACGGACGTTGGGACCAGCCTCTTTCCATCGACGAGCGTGCCGAGCTGGATCCAGACAACCCTGCGGTGGCCGTCTCGAATGGCGTACTGGTGGGACTCGGCGCCATCGAAGCCGACGTGGTGATTCTCCCTTGCCCCTCGGCCGCGGAAGCCTTTCGCCGCGCCGCTGAGCTGGCCTGCCGTGCCTCGGACCAGCCGGTCACCTCGATGCGGTTCGGGTGTGATGAACTGCCGCACGACCCGGCCCTTGATCCCGCCCTAGCCGCCACCTTCTCCTCTGAGTCCCCATCCGGAAAGCAGGAATGTCGTAGGACCCTGGTCCGGCGCACCTCACTGGCCGTGGGGCCACGCACGCTCCTGCTGGCAACTGGGCCGCTCGACCCCGCACGGGGCGGCCGCGAGATTCTCGAAACCGTGTCGCGGCTGGGGCGCGCGGATGTCGCGGTCGTGTTTCCCGCGGGAGGGGATCGCGTGCTTGGCGACCAAGCCAACGTTCTGGCCATTCGGTCGCCGGGCAAGGTCACCATCTTCCCGGAGTCGGGCTCTGAGGCCGAGCGGCAGATCCTGGCAGCGGCCGACGCTGTGCTTCTGGCGGACGCTCTCGACCTGACCGGACGGCCAGCTAGCCTGGCCCTGCGCTACGGGGCCCTTCCCTTGGCGCCCGACGCCAGCGCGACCGGAGACTACCTGGTAGATTGCGACGTGGCGTCGCAGACAGGCTGCGGCCTACTCTATACGCCGACGGATCCATGGGGCGGAGTTGGCGCCATCCAGCGTGCGGTCGCACTGCGCGCGAACGTCGAACTGTGGCATCCGCTGCTGGGCTCGCTCATGCACGCGGCCCCGCGCTGGTCGGCGACCGCCGCCTCGCTGGAGGCTGTCTGTCTCACCCCGCGTGCAGCTTGAGGATGCGCACGCCAAGTTCGTCGCCCACCCTGACCAGCTCCCCGACCGCCCACAGCTGACCGCCCACTCGAAGTTGGATCGCTTCGGTTCGGCATGCCCCGAGGCTGAGCACTCCACCTTTCATCAACCCTGCCAGTTCGTCGCCTCGAAGCGTGAGGCGGCCGATCTCGGCGACGACTTCTACATGCGCGGTCGCGAGGATCTTTGCCACCTCGGACGATGAGGGTTCTCCTGGGTTCCACTGTGTTTTCTCATCTTGCGATTCCATCGGCTTCGCATCCTCCTCAAACTGAGAAAAGGGGCCCGCCATGGCCAGCGTACCGTCAGCGGCCACACGGGCGGGTGCCACGAAGTCGCCCACGCGCAGCCACGCGGGCCAGAGATCGTGGGGTCCAAGGTCAGCAACGCCGTCAAACACGACCGCGTCGCCCACAGCAGCCGAGGCAAGGGCAGCACCCGGCAGATCGGTTCGGCCAAGTTCCAGGATCGCGCTCGACGCCAGCCCTTCCAGGCAAGGACTGACCGGGCCGATCCGCGCGGCATCAGCCAGCCACACAACGGGCATTGCCAGAAGGGCCCGGCCGCCCAGGCCTGTGGCGGTACGGATCGAGCCGCCAACCACCAGTCGATCTGGGGCCGGAACGGGCGCCCCCGCCATGACCCCGAGCCCAATCTCGACACCCTGTGGTACGCCGAGTGCGTCCAACGCGGAGAGCAGGATGGCCGCCATGGCGCCCCGTTCAGCGCGGCCGAGCGGACGCACCGCGGCTGGTGCCGGCCTGCCCAACACGGAGTGCACAAGGGCGAGCGAGATGTGGTGGGCCACTCCCACCCAGCCGCGAAGGCCTCCGTGTTCCAGCGCGAAACAGTCCAGGCCGTCGAGGCCGACTTCATCCCCAACTCCATCCTGCACAAAGGCCACCCAGTCGGGACGAATCTCAACCTCCCCTACCCCCTTCGCCGAAATCGCCACGGACAGCGGCAAGCGCGATCGAGCCCGAGCCCATGCCGCCGTCCACTTCGCCGTCTCGGCCGGCAACCGCGGCAGAGCATCGTGCGAAAGACCACGCCATTCGCCTTGGGCTGTCATCGATGGTAGGGTATACTCTAACAAGAGTGGCTCTCGGGAAAGCAACGACGTGAAGCCTTCTGACGATGAATTGGGGTTTCTCACTTGCCGGGAGATCGTGGATTACTGCCTCGATTTTCTGAGCGGCTCGCTGCCGACCACGGAGCGACAGCTCTTCTCTGCCCACCTGCGCAATTGCGCGGAGTGCATGAGATTCTTCGAAACCTACCGCAAGACGCCCGAAATCTCGCGGGAGGCCTTGGCTCTGCGAATACCCGACCGGATTAGGGTTGCAGTGCGTGATTTTCTGCGCGAACGCTACGAGCCAAGTGCGGTCAGCGACGACGTGTCGACAAGGCGATAGCCACGGCCTCCCGCTTGACAGGCCGTGCGATGCGGGCAAGATGACCCCATAAGCATGCCCGTCGGCCTGGTTTGTTCCCGTTGCGACGCTCTGACCGGCCTCGACGCGACCCGGTGCCCGGTCTGTCAGGCCCCGATCGTCGAGGCTGGCGCTTCTGCCCCATCGTCCGGCCGGCCCCAGCCTGCTTCCCGTGTGGAGGACTCCATGTCTACCAGCCCATGCCCGACCTGTGGCAACCCAGTCCCGATCGGAGATCGTTTCTGTGGCCAGTGTGGGGCACGCATCGAAGTACAGCCAGTGCCAAGCCCCAACGCTGGCAAGACCATGTTCTTCTCGGGCGTCCAGGCTGCCGGGGTGGCCAAGCTGGTGGTGGTCAAGGCCAACAGCGCCGACGGATTGGCCTACGAGCTCGGCGGGACCGAGCATGTCGTGGGCCGCAGCGAAGGTGCCATCCTGTTTCCCGATGATCCCCTGGTTTCCCCACGCCACGCCAACTTCTTCTACCGGGACGCCAAGCTGTTCGTGCGCGACGACAACTCCATCAACGGCGTATTCGTGCGCATCCGCGCTCCGGCGCGGCTGGAATCCGGCGCGGTTTTCCTGGTTGGTGAGCAGCTCCTGCAGGTCGAAGCCCTGCCACCGGATTTCGGGCCGCAGCCCGATGCCGAAGGAACGTATTTCTACGCCAGCCCCAAGCGGGCCTCGAAGATGCGGGTCATCCAACGGCTACGCGGGGGCGAGATTGGCCTCATCGTGCGCGCGCGCGGTGACAGCATCACGCTCGGTCGCGAAGGCCATGACCTCAACTTCCCCGACGACCCCTTCATCTCGGGCCGCCACGCCGAGGTCAGCATCGGCCCGGATGGGGTGTTCACCGTGACCGACCTGGGCTCAAAGAATGGCACGTTCGCGCGCATCAGTGATGAGTCCCCGTTGGAACATGGTGACTACGTGTTTCTCGGCCAGCAGCTTCTGCGGGTGGAGATTTCGTGAAGCCGGGACGACGCGGCCATGAGGGAAATTGAGGTAGTGATGTTTCTTACTATGAACTGCGCGGAGGATAGCCCGTGATCATCTGTTCTCGCTGCGGCAAGGAAAACCAGGACCAGTTCAAGTACTGCCTCGGCTGCGGCTTGAAACTGCAGGCGGCAGCTCCCGCGCCAGCTCCGGTTGAGTCCCCGAACCGGACCCCAGCTGCCCAGCCGCCCGCCAGTCTGAGCGGGGCAATGGCCTTCTCACCCCCGCCGCCGGCAGCGGCCCAGCCCGTGGAGAGTCATCCTGCCGCCGCGTCCCCTGGTGCCGCTCAGGTTGCGCGTCCCCTGGCGTCCAATCCGGCAGGAGCCCCGGTGGCCCGGCCCATTGCCGCTCCCGGCTCGGCTCCCCACCTGGTCCGTCCAAGCGCGGCTCTGGGAGCCCAGCGGGTCGCACCGGCCTCGCCAAACCCTGTCGTCACGGGGGCGGGTGCCTCAGTCGCCCAAACCCCTGCTGCGGTTGCACCCGCATCTGCCGCTGCGCAAGACGGGCCCCGGCCGCGAATCGCAACTTCGCCGCAGGACGCTGCTGCGGCATCAAGGCTAGCCTCAGCGCCGACGGCATGGCACCCTGGTGGCATTGCAGCCGCCGGGCCGAGCCATCCGGCCTCAGCGCCAAGTGCGGCGTCCCGGGCTTCGGTCGCGGCCGCACAATATCCCGCCAGGCCGGCTGGACTGCCGAGCTCAGTCGCCGTCGATCTCGTGACCCCGGCCCCCGTCGCGGTGCAGGCGGCACTTGCGCCACCTGCCGTTTCCCCTACCCCCGCCGCCGCACCGGGGCCCGCCTTGTGTCCACGCTGTGGCAAAGCCGTGGCTCCTGGCTTTGCGTTCTGCGGGTCTTGCGGTCATCGCATGAAGGCGGCTGCCGGCTCTGTGGTGGAAGCCGCTCTCCAGCAGGCCGCGGCGCTGGCCCCTGAGCCCGTCAAGGTCACGGTTCGTGGCCAGCTCACTCTCATCCGTCCTGACGGCACCGAGGGTGGAAGTCACCCCTTGCACCAGGGTGAGAATCTGGTCGGACGAGGCCAGGGCCATCTCTTCGACGCCGACCCTTATCTGTCGCCTCGCCATGCCGAGTTCGTTCTCAACGAAGAAGGGCTCGCAGTCACCGACCTGCGCAGCCTGAATGGCGTATTCGTTAAGCTCACCCAAGAAGAACCGCTGGAGTCAGGCGACACCTTCCGCATCGGTCAGGAGCTGCTCCGCTTCGACGTCATCAACCCACCCACACCGCTCGAAGATGGGACCGAGATCGTCGGCACACCCAATCCAGGCTACTGGGGCCGCCTGTCTGTCATCGTGGGCCGGGACGTGGATGGCCCCGCGTTCCCGCTCTTTGACGAGACGGTTGTGCTCGGCCGTGAGCGTGGCGACATCCTGTTCCCTGAGGACGGCTACGTCTCGGGAACGCACGCGCAGATCACCCTGCGCGAAGGCCGCGTGTGCCTGACCGACCTGGGATCATCGAACGGCACCTTCCTGCGGGTTCGCGAGGCGCGACTCGTACCGACCGGCAGCCTGCTTCTTATGGGCCAGCAGCTTTTCCGCGTGGCCTATCAGTAGCTACTTCTTGTCAGCCGTCTTGGGCTTGTTGAAGAAAGCCTTGCGCATGTCGTCGTTCTGCTTTGGCTCTACGTAGCGGAAGCCGCCTGGGATCTTGAAGCGCTGTCCATCATCGAAGTCTAGGATCACGTCCACCGGCCCCTTGTCCCCGTTGGGGGTGACGAGGTTGATCTTCTCTTTCGACGAGATCACGACCTGCTCGGCTACGTGACCGCCGAATGAGACGCGGACCTGCGTCTTGCCTGGCTGCAGCCCGGCCCCGACGATGTTGATGTGGTCGCCGCCGGCTGTGATGCCCTCGGCGGGCTCCACCCGATCGATGCGGAGTCTGGTCTCTTCGCAGGCTGCCATGAATGCCAGGACTACAAAGGCCAAAGACAGCCCCAAGACGCGTTTCATGTGCGCTCCTCCTTGATTGGGTGGCACCTTATCCCGCTCAAACCCTGTGGTCAACGACGACTCTGCTCTCGACGCAGGATTCGCAGTCGAGTTGGAGTGGCTCCTGCCCGGCGGGCCACGGATGAGGTATGACTAGGCAGCCCTGCCGGGCGCTGCTTTCTCCGTGGATACCCGACTCGTATTGCGTGACATCGAGGCCCTGCTGGAAAACGCGGGCGCCGGGACCGCGCTGGAGGTCTATGGCGCCGCGGGCGCCATGGGCCCAGCCATCGCTGCCCATCTGGCGCATCCGGACGGAAGCCACGCTCCACTGCTCTATGTGGTTGCTGGCGAGGATCTGGTCGAGACGCGCTGTGCAGACCTGTCATTCTTCCTGGCGCCGCGAAAGTCAGCCGAGGATCCGCTGGCCCCTTTGCCCGTTCTGGATCTGCCTGCACCTGAAGTCTCACCGCACGCCGAGATGCAGCCCGATCGCCGTACGGTCATGCGCCGGCTGGCACTCCTCTTCCGCCTGGGTCACGGCTGCGCGCCGGCCGTGGTGGTGGCGCCCGCGGCTGCGGTGTTTCGGCGGGTGATTCCCCCGAGAGAGTTCGGCGCTCTCTGCCGCGTGGTCGAAGCCCACTGCGCGCTGAACCGGGAGGCCCTGATAGGTGACCTCTGCCGGGCCGGCTACGGCCGTGCGCAGGTGGTCGAGGATCCAGGAACCTTCGCTGTACGCGGAGCGGTCATCGACGTTTTTCCCCCCGTCTACAAGCACCCCGTACGCATCGATCTCTTCGGTGACGAGGTGGAGTCACTCCGCCTGTACGACGCCGCCACACAGCGCACCTTGCGGCCCATCGACAAAGTGGCGCTCCACCCGGTACGGGAGACCGTGGTAACCGCAGGGGCCGATACCCGGTCGCGCCTGCTGGCCGCCGCCGACCAAGCCGCCTACCCGTCGAGCAAAACCCGCTACCTGCTGGAGCAGATCGAGCGAGGCGAGGATTTTCTCGGCAGCGAGGCGCTCGCTCCCATCTTTCATGCCCGCCTCGCCTCGTTCTTCGAGTACCTTCCGCCCAAGGCACGAGTGGTGGTCGAGGATCCGGCGGCTGTCCTAGAAGAGGCGCGCCGCAGTTTCTCCCGAGTGCGCGAGAGTGCCGTGCATCGGCGGGCCGAGCATCGCATCGCCCTCGATGCGGAGGAATTCCTGCTCGACGAGGAACAAGCGCGTTTCGCCCTTGGCGCCTCGACGCGCCTGGAGCTGCGCACGGTCGAGGTGACGCCGTCCGTTGTCAACGAGGGGCCACCCGCGCCGCGGATCCGGGTGACGGCAGAGCCGAACACCAGCCTACGCGCCGAACTGCTCCACCAGCGCGGCGACGAAGACCTTGGGCATGCCCTATGCGAGCGTATCCGGCGCTGGCACGCGGATGGCTACCGCGTGTGCCTGGTGGCGCCCAGCCGCGCCCACGCAGACCGGCTGGCCGGGGTTCTGCAGGCCTTTGGCCTTGCACCCGAAACCCCGCACGACCACAGCGAAGGGCGCACGCCAGGCTTGCTCACGCGCAGCGCGGCCCGCCCCGCCCTCGACATCCTGGTCGGGCCGCTCACCCGCGGATTCCGGCTGCCCGATGATCGTCTGGCCCTGGTCGCCGAAGAGGAGATCTTCGGTGCGCGCGCACACCGCGCGGTCACGGCGGCCACGGCGCCAGGGTTCGGGGATCTGGCCGAGATCGCCGAGGGGGACCTGGTGGTGCACGACGAGCAGGGCGTGGGCCGCTACCGGGGCCTGAAGAAACTCACGCTGCGGGGAGTGGCCCACGACTTTCTCCACCTGGAGTACGACGGTGGTGGGCTCTACGTACCGGTCTACCGCATCGGCGTCGTGCATAGATTCGTGGGCGGCACGCCGGAGACCATGCGGCTTGACAAGCTGGGCGGCGCCACATGGGTGGAGAAACGACGCCGGGTTTCCGCCGAGGCGCGAAAGCTGGCCGAAAACCTGCTGCAACTCTACGCCCAGCGACAGGCGCTGCCGGGTCATGCTTTCCCACCCCCTGACGTCATCTTCCGCGAGTTCGAGGAGACCTTCCCGTTCGAGGAGACCGCTGACCAGGACAAGGCCATCGCGGCGGTGCTGGCCGACATGCAAGACGAGGCGCCCATGGATCGCCTGGTCTGCGGCGACGTGGGCTACGGCAAGACGGAGGTGGCTTTGCGCGCGTCGCTGCTGGCCACGCTGGGCGGCCGCCAGGTCGCGGTGCTTGCCCCCACCACAGTCTTGGTCGAACAGCATGCCGTGACCTTTGCGGAGCGGCTGCGTGACTTCCCGGTGCGGGTGGCGTCGCTTTCGCGTTTTCGCAGCAAGCGCGAACAACGGGACACCATCGCCGCCCTCGCCGCAGGGAAGTTGGACATCGTCATCGGCACCCACCGCCTGTTGTCGCGCGATGTGCATTTTCACAACCTGGGGTTGCTCATCATCGACGAAGAGCAACGGTTCGGGGTCACGCACAAGGAGCGCCTCAAGGAGATGCGCTCGCAGGTGGACGTGCTCACCCTGACCGCCACGCCAATTCCGCGCACCTTGCAGATGGCTATGAGCGGTCTGCGCGAGATCTCGATCATTGCCACCCCGCCTGCCGACCGGCTGGCCATTCGCACCTTCGTTTGTGGCTATGATCCCGACCTCTTGCGCGAGGCGATTGCCAAGGAGCTGGCACGAGGAGGCCAGGTGTTCTTCGTGCACAACCGGGTGGAGGATCTGCCCAAGTGGACGCGCGAGGTCTCGGCCCTGGCGCCCGGGGCGCGGGTGGGCATGGCCCACGGCCAGATGCCCGAGGCCAAGCTGGAACAGGTCATGATCGACTTCGTCGACGGGCGCTACGATATTCTGTGCTGCACGACCATCATCGAGTCGGGCCTCGATATTCCGCGCGCCAACACCATGATCGTGAACCACGCCGATCGCTACGGGCTGGCCCAGCTCTACCAGCTACGCGGACGCATCGGCCGCGCCAAAGAACGCGCCTTCTGCTACCTAGTGATTGCAACCGAAGGCGCGCTGTCGGCCCAGGCTCGCCAGCGGCTCGAAGTGTTGCAACGCTTTACCGAGCTGGGCGCCGGATTTCAGGTGGCGACGCACGACCTCGAGATCCGCGGCGCGGGCGAGATGTTGGGCGATCGCCAGTCCGGCCTGCTCGCGACCGTCGGCTTCGACACCTATGCACGTATCCTGGAAGAAGCCGTGGCCGAGCTGCGCGGGCAGCCCATCCGAGGCGAGTTCGACCCCGAGATCGCAGTCGACGTGCCGGCGTTCCTGCCCGACGACTACATCCCCGACGCCGGCCAGCGTCTCGACTTCTACCGGCGCCTGGCCCAGGCCCGCGACGACAGCGACGTGCGCGCGACTTTGGCTGAGCTGGAAGACCGCTATGGACCGCTGCCCGAGGAAGCCCGCCTGTTGGGCGAGGTCATGAGCGACAAGACCCTGGTGCGCCGCTCGGGCGCGCGGGCCTACGAGCTGACCGCAGGTCGGCTGGTGCTGTCTGCAGGCGTGGACGCGCGTCTGGATCCGGCCAAAGTCATGCGGCTGGTGCAGCGCAAAGGTAGCCGCTGGAAACTCTCGCCCGACATGCGCCTGTCATACGCCTTCGACGATGAAGAGAAGCGTGACCACCTGGCGGCCGCTCGAAAGCGGCTGCAAGAGGTACTGGCGTGCGTGACTTGCTAGAAGCTCGCACCTGTGCCATGCAAGCAGCATGCGTCGTTGTCTTCTCTGCCTTGCGGCCCTGGCCCTGGGCGCCTGCAAGCCCAGCCCCGGATCAGGGGGCAAGGCTTCGTCCCGCTCGGGGCCGGTGCTGGCCCGGGTGGACGACACCGAGATCACGGCCGCTGATCTGCAGGAGGTGCTGGCTCGCTATTCCCACACCCCGTTCGTGCTCGCGCGCTACTCGACGCCGGAAAAGAAGAAGGAGCTCCTCGACAATCTTGTCCGCTACGAGCTCATGGCCCGCGAAGCCCTGCGGCGAGGCTACGATCGTGACCCCGACGTCCAGCGCATCGCCAAGAAGCAAATGGTGGCGCAGTTCGAAAAGCGGGAGATCAACGACAAGCTGCGCGCTGAGGACGTTCCGCCGGCAGAAGTCGAGGCGTACTACCGCGAGCACCAGCCCGAGTTTGTCCGTCCCGAGGAGGTTCGCGTCAGCCAGATCCTTGTGCACGACGTGACCACCGCGCACCGGATCGCTACCGAGACCAAGGCAGCGGGGCATCACGACGCCAAGACGTTTCGCGATCTGGTGGAGCGCTATTCGCAGGACCCGGATTCCAAGCCGCGCGCAGGCGACTTGATGTTCTTCGACCGCAAGACCACGCGCGAGCCCAAGGCTTTGGTCGAGGCCGCCTTTGCCTTGGCGCAGGTCAACGACGTGGCAGGACCGATCGCGTCTGACAAAGGCTTTCACATCATCAAGTTGACGGATCGCCGTCCTGAGATCACGCGATCATTCGCTGAGGTGAAGGGCGAAATCCAAAGGCGACTTCTCGAACAAATGCGGGCGCGGAGAAAGGGCGACCTGGTGGAAGAGGCGCGCAAGTCGATCCGCGTGGAAATCTACCAGGATGAACTGGCCAAGATCGCCCTGGCCCCGACCGCGGATGGCGGCCGGCCCGACAGCAACCCGCCCGTCTCCACTTCTACACCAACCACAGCGCCCACACCCAAACCCTAGGAACCCGCTTCATGCCCATGCTCCGACTGTCCCTGGTTGCCGTCCTGCTGTTGCTGCCCTCGGTGGGTCAGGCGCGCGTGGTTGAGAAGATCGTCGCCGTGGTTGGCCACGACATCATCCTGCAGAGCGAAGTCGAGGAACGGGCCGCGCCGATGATGGCCGACATCGCCGCCATCTCCAATCCCGGCCAGCGAGCCGCGCGTGCCACGGCCGTGCGGCGTCAGATTCTCGAACGCATGGTGGACGAGCAACTCCTGATGCAGGAGGCGGCCGATCTCAAGGTTTCAATCAGCAGCGAGGAAGTCGACAAGTCCATCGAGCAGATCAAGAAGGACTACGGCATCGATGACGCCCAGTTGCGCGATGAACTGCGCAAACAGGGCATGAGTCTGGCCGCCTATCGCCAAAACACGAAACGCGAGATCTTGAAGTATCGGGTCATCAACATCGCGGTGGGCTCGAAGGTGAGCGTGACCGATGCGGACGTGCAGAGCTACTACGAGCGCCACATGCAGGCTGCCAATGTACAAGTACGCGCCAGCCACATCTTCTTGGCCATACCCGAAAGCGCCGACGCGGCCGCGGCGCAGGAAAAGGAAAAGCAGGCCCAACTGCTGCTCCAGCGGGCACAGTCGGGCGAGGAGTTCAGCCGGCTGGCACGCGAGTATTCCGAGGATCCCGCCACCCGCGCCGAGGGAGGCGATCTCGGCTGGTTCGGCAAGGACATCCTGCCCAAACCCATCGAGGAACTTGTCTTCTCCATGAAGGTCGACGAGGTGCGCGGGCCGGTCCGCGCCGATCGCGGCTTCCACGTCATCAAGTTGCTGGGCCGCCGCGCCCAGGACCCCAAGCCCCTGGCCGAGGTGCGCGACCAGATCCGCGGTCAGCTGCGCCAGCGCGAGATGGAACGTCAGACCAAGAACTTCCTCGGCGAGCTACGCAAGAAGACCCTGGTCGACATCAGGATGTAGGACCGAGGACGCGCTAGCTACGGCTTGTCGGGTAATTGCGGGCCGCCCGTAGGGCCGGGTCGCGGGTCGCGGCTAGCGGGTCGCGTGGGCGAGGGATCGGGTAGCCCGGGGCAGTTGCCCACCCCAGGCCCCCACCGGAACCGGACGAGGA
>Ga0182021_10002984_pt1 | contig 19940 bp, 14 predicted proteins | sample 612E3MmetaG_FD_120493 | JGI IMG/M metagenome (GOLD analysis project Ga0182021, IMG submission 120493) | Permafrost microbial communities from Stordalen Mire, Sweden - 612E3M metaG (Illumina Assembly) | ecosystem: Environmental > Terrestrial > Soil > Wetlands > Permafrost | place: Sweden... | reverse complement strand
CTGTCCGCTTTTATTTTGCGTACTACTTTTACGGCCTCCGCAATTCGGTTGCCGTTGGCGGCGCCTAAGCAGACAGAGTGATAAACCTGTACTCAAAGAGCGAGACCAAACGGTCTCGCTCTTTTTGTATATCTTAGGAGAAACCCATGACCACACGCGGCATTCGCGGCGCGATCACAATTGAATCCGATACGAAGAATCACATCCTTTCCGCGACGAAGGAGTTGCTCGAAGCAATTGTGTGCGCCAACCCGGATTTGAAAACGGCGGATATCGCCTCGGCATTCTTTACCGTCACTGACGATGTCGCCTCGGTGCATCCCGCGCTGGCCGCGCGTCAAATGGGCTGGGGCCAAGTCCCGATGTTGTGCGCACGCGAAATACCGGTGGAAGGAAGTGTACCGTTATGTATCCGCGTTTTGATCCATTGGAATACGGATAAGCCGCAAAGTGAAATCAAACATGTATACTTGCGGGATGCGGTCAAACTACGTCCCGATCTCGTTCGATAAGCCAAAGGAGAAATCGTTATGATGATTATTATGAAGTCCAATGCCACGTCGGAACAAGTGGAGCATGTGGTTGAACAAGTCAAAGCCGCGGGCTTGAATGCCCATCTTTCGCAAGGAATCGAAGCGACCATTATCGGTGCCATCGGCGAAACGCATAATATTCCCACCGATATTTTCGAGGTGCTGGATGGCGTGGATATGGTCAAGCGCATCACGCAGCCGTTTAAGCTGGCCTCGCGGCAATTCCATCCGGAGAACTCGATCTTTCCGCTGGATGGATTCACGGTGGGCGGTGACGAGATCGCGATCATCGCGGGACCGTGTTCGGTGGAGAGTCGCTCGCAGATCATCGAGACGGCTCAGGCGGTAAAGGAAGCGGGCGCATCCGCATTGCGCGGGGGAGTCTTCAAGCCGCGCACGTCGCCGTATGCGTTTCAGGGACTCGGCGAAGAGGGCCTCGATTATCTGGCCGAGGTGCGCGAACAAACCGGACTTCCCATCGTGGCTGAGATCATGTCGCAGACGCAGCTTGATTTGATGGCGAAGCGTGTGGATGTTTTACAAGTCGGCGCGCGCAACATGCAAAACTTCAATCTCTTGCGCGCCATCGGCGAGACGCAAACACCGGTGCTTCTCAAGCGCGGGCTTTCTGCGACCATTGAAGAGCTGCTGATGTCGGCTGAATATATTTTGGCGGGCGGCAACAAACAGGTGATGTTGTGTGAGCGCGGCATTCGCACATTTGAAACGACCACGCGCAATACAACCGACATCAACGCGATTCCTGTTTTGAAGAACTTGACGCACCTGCCGGTCATCCTCGACCCGTCGCATGCCACCGGTCACGCGGACTATGTCCCGGCTGTGGCCCGCGCCGCGATTGCCGCTGGCGCAGACGGACTCATCGTGGAGGTGCATCCCGATCCTGCACACGCGGTGTCCGATGGCAAGCAGTCCCTCCGCCCTGAAAAGTTTGCCGAGATGGTCAAGCAGGTTGGACAAATCGCGCAGATCATGGGAAGAAGACTCGCCAGTGTTGAACGTTCAACGCCCCAGGTTTAACATTTTATCTTTTCATCGTTCATAATTCATTCTTAAGGAGTTTCACTATGATGATCATCATGCACCCGGGTGCGCCCAAGGAACAGATCCAAAATGTCATTGCTGAAATTGAAAAGCAGGAACTATCTGCGCATCTCATCGAAGGCGTCGAGCAGACCATTATCGGCGCGGTCGGTGACGGACATTATGTCCCCAAGGAAATTTTTGAAGCCTTGCCCGGCGTCGAGTTGGTTCAGCGTATTTCACAGCCATACAAGCTTGCCTCGCGTCAATTCCACGAACAGGATTCTGTTTTTCAACTGGACGGCTTTTCCGTTGGAAGCACGGAGATTCCGATCATTGCGGGCCCATGCGCGGTCGAGTCCCGTGAGCAGATTCTTGAGACCGCTCAGGCCGTGAAAGAGGCAGGCGCAAATGCTTTACGCGGCGGCGTCTTCAAGCCGCGTACATCGCCTTATGCTTTTCAAGGTCTCGGCGAAGAAGGACTCGAATATTTGGTTGAAGCCCGCGAGAAAACAGGTCTGCCCATCGTTGCCGAAGTGATGGCCGTTGCTCAAATCGAAATGATGGAAAAGTGCGTGGACGTTTTTCAACTCGGCGCGCGCAATATGCAGAACTTCAATTTGCTGCGTGCCATCGGCGAGACGCGCACGCCCGTGCTCTTCAAGCGCGGCATGTCTGCAACCATTGAAGAAATGCTCATGGCCAGTGAATACATTCTCAGTGGCGGCAACACGCGTGTGATGTTGTGCGAGCGCGGCATCCGTACCTTTGAAACCGCCACGCGCAACACCACCGACATCAATGCCATTCCTGTCCTGAAAAAACTCACACATCTGCCCGTCATTATTGATCCCAGTCACTCCACTGGCGACGCGGCTTATGTCTCTGCTGTTGCGAAGGCAGGTATTGCTGCGGGCGCGGATGGTATCATCGTTGAAGTGCATCCCGATCCCGCGCACGCGATCTCTGATGGCAAACAATCTCTCACACCCGAAGCCTTTGCCAAAATGGTGAAGCAGGTCAAGGCAGTGGCTGAAGCGGTGGATCGTCACCTCGTCCCTCAACATGTCCAAGCCTGACTTTAATCTCTCAGAGTCCAAGATCGCAATCATTGGATTGGGATTGATGGGCGGCTCGCTGGCATTGGCGTTGAAGGGAAGATGTGCGGCGATTTATGGGATTGGCCCGCATCAAGCCACGCTCGAGCTGGCTCTGTCCCAACATATCGTGGATTACGCTGATCGCGATCCCGCCAAACTTTTGCCCGAAGTTGATCTCGTTATTTTGGCCGCGCCGGTGCCCGCGATTTTGACTCTGCTCGAGCAACTGCCAACTTTCACTTCCAAGCGCTGTATCGTGATGGACCTTGGTTCATCCAAACGATTGATCGTCGAAGCCATGTCGCGTTTGCCTGAAAGGTTCGATCCCATTGGCGGCCATCCCATTTGCGGAAAAGAAAAACTCTCGCTTGCAAACGCTGAACGAACTTTGTATTATGGCGCGCCGTTTTTGCTAACGCCTTTGGAAAGAACTACACCGCGTGCTTTATCAGCGGCGAATCAAATCATCGAGGCCGTCGGAGCGAAAGCAATGATTCTCGACGCGTCTGGACACGACCGCATCCTTGCGTCGACGAGTCATTTGCCATTTTTGCTTTCATCTGCATTGGCGCTTGCCACGCCGGGCGATGTTGCTCCGTTTGTTGGTACTGGATTTAAATCCACCAGCAGACTCGCTGGCACTTCATCATCCATGATGCTGGGTGTTTTGCAATCCAACCGTGAAAACGTTTTGAACGCATTGCACGAATTTCAAAATCAGCTGGCTGAAATCGAATCAGCGATGTCTTCGAGTGATTTTTCAATTCTTGAATCGGTTTTAAATCAAGCACAGCATAAGTATCAGACATTGACACAATGACTTTGCTAAAGATCAAACCCATCCCGCATCCATTGAATGCCACGGTCCGTGTGCCCGGCTCCAAGTCGCTGACCAACCGCGCTTTGTTGATCGCGTCGCTTGCAAATGGAACGACGCGCCTGACCAACGCGCTTTTCTCCGACGACTCGCGTTACTTTGCTGGGGCTTTGCAAACTCTCGGGTTCGATGTTCGATTGGATGAAGCAAACTGTAAAATGAGTGTTACTGGTTTGGGAGGAAAAATCCCGTCAAGCAAAGCCGAACTCTTCATCGGCAATGCCGGAACCGCCGCACGTTTTTTGTCCGCGTTCCTCACACTCGCAAATGGCGAATATATTTTGGATGGCGATGCGCGCATGAGGGAACGTCCCATTGGCGATTTGGTTGATTCATTGTCTCAACTTGGCGCAATAATTACGCCCCTCGCCTTTCGGGAGGGGAGCAGGGTGAAGGATATTTGTCCGCCGGTGAAAATAAAAGCCTCCGGTTTGCGCGGCGGCAAAGCAACCATTGCTGGAGATATTTCATCACAATTCCTTTCGGCTTTGTTGATGGTCGCACCGTACGCACAACAGTCAATTGAAATAGAAGTGATTACCAAACTCAATTCCAAACCTTATCTGGATATGACCCTTGCCATGATGAAGGACTTCGGAATCAATATCGAGCGCGATAACTATTCACAATTTACTATTCAACCTGCTGGCTATTCGCCGTTTTCTACTTACGGGATCGAATCCGATGCAACCGCCGCGTCCTACTTTTTTGCTGCGCCCGCCATCTGTGGGGGAACAGTTCGAGTCGAAAATATCTCGCGCAAATCGAGACAGGGCGACATTGCTTTTCTTAACGTTCTACAACAAATGGGATGCGTAATAAAGGAACGCGACGATTTTATTGAAGTCGCTGGCACTCCGTCTTTGCGTGGCGTTGATGTGGATATGTGCGATATTCCCGATACAGCGCAAACGCTGACAGCGATAGCTCCTTTCGCTTCTTCGCCGACGAGAATTCGCGGTATTGCCTCTGCGCGTCTCAAAGAGACGGATCGCATCCACGCCACTTGTACCGAACTTGCGCGGCTTGGCGTTCTGGTGCAAGAGCACGAAGACGGCATGACGATTTATCCGTGCAAGAAATTCACGCCTGCTGCTGTTCAAACTTACAATGATCACCGCATGGCAATGGCTTTTTCTTTGATCGGCTTGCGAATGGATGGTGTGACAATCGAAAATCCATCTTGCGTATCAAAAACCTTTCCGGGTTATTTTGAAGTATTGGAATCCCTGCGATGATCCATCTGGGTTTGGTCGGTTATCCGTTGGAACATAGTCTCTCACCGAAGATCCATATTGCAGCTTTAAAAGAGTGCAAATTGGACGGTGATTATTCTCTATTTCCTGTTTTCCCGGATGACAAACAGGGTTTGGATGCTTTACTTGCCCGCTTTCGCTCTGGTGAAATCACGGGACTCAACGTTACCATCCCGCACAAACAGAATGTCATCCCATTTTTGGATGAACTTACGTTCACAGCAAAAGCCGTCGGCGCGGTCAATACAATATATTGCCGTAACGATCAACTCATTGGTGATAATACAGATGCTGATGGGTTTTTGTTGGATCTAAAAAGGTTTATCGGGAATGAAGAATCGATAATTGCGAATCGAAAATCAGCATTGATCTTGGGCGCAGGAGGTTCAGCGCGTGCCGTAGTCTATGCTTTGATGAATGATGGATGGAATTTGGCAATTGCCGCGCGTCGAATCGAGCAGGCGCAAGAATTGGCATCTCATTATAATGATGTCGAATCCATTGAGCTTACCTCGGAAATCCAACCTTCCGAATATCGGCTCATTGTAAATACCACGCCTGTTGGCATGACACCAAACATTAACCAATCTCCGTGGCCGGATGGCTTGCCGTTTCCTCGTCAAGCGCTGATCTATGATCTGGTTTACAATCCGCGTGAAACAAAACTTGTGAAAGATGCTTGTGCTGCTGGATTATCTGCGACGACCGGTCTGGGCATGTTGATCGAGCAAGCCGCGTTGTCCTTTGAAATTTGGACAGGACACAAACCATCGAGAGAAACTTTGCTTGAATCCATTACTTATGATCCATAACCCATTAACTAAACCTTTGGAGAACTTATGCTTCGTTTCTTGACCGCAGGTGAATCTCATGGCCCATCATTGATCGCTATTCTCGAGGGCATGCCCGCCGGACTTTCTATTGCATCCCACATCATCAACAAGGAACTTGAACGCCGTCAAAAGGGCTATGGCGCTGGCGGACGGATGAAGATCGAAAAAGACACTGTCCAGATTCTTGGCGGAGTGATGGCAGGTGAAACAACTGGCGCGCCGATTGCCTTGCTCGTGCAAAACGCGGATCATATCAAATGGAAAGGTAAAGCGATCGAGCCGATGACCGCGCCGCGATCGGGTCATGCAGATTTAACCGGCGCGGTGAAGTATGGATATAAAGATTTGCGTCCCGCACTCGAACGCGCTTCCGCCAGAGAGACGACTATGCGCGTTGCGGCGGGCGCGGTCTGCAAACATTTTCTAGCGCAATTTGGAATCGTCGTTGGCGGATACGTGAAATCCATCGGGGAGGTGGAAGCTGATTTAAACGGAATCGATTATCCGGTCCGGTTTGAAGCGGCAGAGCAGAGTGATGTGCGTTGCCCGCATAAAGTCGCATCTGAAAAGATGCGAGCGCAAATTGAGAAAATCATCCACGCCAAAGATACGTTGGGAGGCGTGCTGGAAATTGTCGCACTGAATGTCCCAGTTGGACTTGGTTCTTTTTCGCAATGGGACAAACGGCTCGAGGCGAAACTGGCGATGGCAATCATGAGCGTTCAGGCAATTAAAGGAGTGGAGGTCGGTGACGCGTTTGAGAATGCAAAACGATTGGGAACACAAGCACATGATTCCGTTGGATTGAGCGGAAGAGACTTGGTTCGCTCGACCAATCGCGCAGGCGGCATCGAAGGTGGAATCTCGAACGGGGGACCGATTGTAATTCGCGCGGCGATGAAGCCGATTGCCACGACGCTGACTCCGCAGCAAACTGTTGACCTCGGATCGGGCATTGAAGCGCCGACCAAATATGAACGCTCAGACTTTTGCCCAGTCCCGCGTGCGGTTCCGATTCTGGAAGCAATGGTTGCGTTTATTCTGGCAGATGCTCTGATCGAAAAACTCGGCGGCGACTCGCTGAGTGAAATGATGCCGCGTTTTGCCGCATTACGCAAAGCGACGCTTGTAGATTTAAAGATGGATAATACGCCGCACGTTTTCTGGGAATGATGATGAAACATATTTTTCTTTACGGCCCGCCTGGCGCGGGAAAATCGTCGGTCGGCAAAGCGCTGGCGGAGAGATTGCGTTTGCCGTTCGCTGACCTTGATCTTGAAATAGAAAAATCTGCAGATAGAACTATTCCCAAAATCATGGAAGAACAAGGCGAGTCTGCGTTCCGCGATTTGGAGATGAAAACATTGAAGCAGGTCGCGAACGAAAGTCCGCGCGTGATTGCGTTGGGCGGCGGCGCGTTGTTGCGTGAAGAGAATCGCGGGTATGCGGAAGAATGCGGCTGGGTTGTCTTTCTCGAAACAAAAATTGAAACTTTGGTTGAACGTTTGCGAAAAGAGCAAGACCAGCGTCCATTGCTAAATGGTAATTTGGAAGAGAAGCTGCGAACTTTGCTTGAGCAAAGAAAAGGACATTACGATTCTTTTGGGATTCGCGTAAGCCAGTCAGGACAATCCATTCTTGAATTCCAAAAGACGCCTGAACAAATTGCATTGGAGATTCAGCAAAAGCTGAATTTGTTATGTGTCCATGCACCGGATGGAAATATTTATGACGTGGTGGTCCAGCCCGGCGGATTTGATTCTCTCGGCGGCTTCTTGAGCGAACGCAAACTCGGGAATCCAGTTGCGATCATCGCCGATGAGACCGTGGCCAATTTATATACCGAAGGCGCGGTCAAATCCATCGAGGGAGCAGGTTATAAGGTTCGTGTGCTTTCCTTTCCTGCGGGCGAAAATTCAAAAAATATCGATACCGTTATGATGTTGTGGCGGGAGATGTTGAAAATTGGATTGGACCGCAAGTGCACGGTCGTTTCGTTGGGCGGCGGCGTGACCGGCGACCTGGCAGGCTTTGCTGCGTCCACGCTCATGCGCGGGATGAATTGGGTGGGTGTGCCGACGACTTTGCTGGCGATGGTTGATTCGTCTTTGGGCGGCAAGACAGGATTTGATTTGCCCGAAGGCAAGAACTTGATCGGCACTTTCCATTCGCCGAAAATGGTTTTAGCTGATCCGCAATTGCTGAAGACTCTACCAGAAACAGAATTAATCTCCGGTATGGCGGAAGTGGTAAAGCATGGGATCATTTCAGATCCGGAATTGTTTTATTTGTGTAGCCGTGGTTTGGATTGGATCAAGGACAATTTGGAAGAAGTTGTCAAACGCGCAATGGCGGTGAAGATAAAAATCATCGAGGAAGATCCGTACGAAAAAGGAGTGCGCGCCTCGTTGAATTTGGGTCACACGGTTGGACACGCGGTTGAGTTGGTGAGTCATTTCCAATTGCGACACGGCGAAGCTGTCGCGATTGGAATGGTGGCTGAGGCCAAACTAGCAGAACGATTGACGGTAGCCACGAAAGGCTTGTCGGATGCGGTGGCAGAGTCGCTTTCGACGCTGGGCCTGCCGATCCAAATCCCAAAAGAATTGCCGCGCGATGAAATCATCCGTGCGATGCGATTGGATAAGAAGAAAAACGCAAAGGCTATCCGCTTCGCGCTGCCCGCGGAAATCGGAAGAGTCGAATTGGTGGACGTGACTGATTTGGAAGGTGTTTTGGAGGACTGATGAAAATCCTTGTGTTGCATGGCCCGAATTTGAATCTGCTTGGATCGCGTGAGCCGGAAGTGTATGGCTCGATGACGCTGGATGAGATCAATGCAAAATTGATCGAGTTGGGAAAGTCATTGGGAGCGGAAGTGAAATGCCAGCAGTCAAATCACGAAGGCGTGTTGATTGATGCGCTTCAAGCTGCGCGTACATGGGCGGACGGTGTAGTCTTTAATCCCGGAGGTTATACTCACACCTCAGTGGCACTGCGCGACGCGATTGTCGCTTTAAAAATCCCCGTGATCGAAGTGCATTTGTCGAATGTGTATGCGCGCGAAGAATTTCGTTCAAAGTCTCTGATTTCCGCGGTCTGCAAGGGAAAGATCAGCGGGCTTGGATGGAAGTCATATAGCTTGGCTTTGCGGGCGTTGGTGGAATAACCGTTGGCGGAATTACGCCACTTGACATCTTTGCTGACAAAGGGCATACTGGTTTAAGCGAATATCAAAATCCGATTCTGTCCTGTCGAAAACGGTGGGCCCCTATGAAAAAAAATCTAAGACTGATCGTATTGATTGGCGTCGTTTTGTTCTTTGCGATTGCCCTCTCTGTTTCAAAAATCTCAGGCACACAGACGGCCGAAAATCTATCGGTGCAGGCGGCACCGAATCAGGTTGGGCCGCAGGTCGTCGCACAAAATCCGGTGGCGGGACAAAGGCTGGACTTATCGCCCAAGATTCAAATTACCTTCGACCGCGATATGGATCGCGACAAAACCGGCAACGCCTTTTCGCTTCTTGGCCCGGACAATCAGCCGGTTGCCGGTCAAACGGCCTGGCGCGGCGCCCGGACTTTTGAGTTCACACCAACTTCCAAGCTCGAACCCGCTTCGACTTATCTCGGCGTCTTTTCAACATCAGCCACCGCACTTGATGGAACTTCTCCGAAAGAAGCCATCCAATTTAATTTCACCACGGCCGAAGGCTTGAAGGTGGGTCAGGTCTTTCCGACTGCTGATGCGGAAGATGTGGATGCAACAACCAACATCACCGTAATCTTCAATCATCCCGTCGTGCCAATCACAATTCAAGAAGAACAAGGCAATTTACCGCAGCCGATTGAACTTTCTCCGCAAGTGAAGGGACAAGGTCAATGGGTCAATTCGTCGGTGTATGTGTTCCAGCCGGACCCAGCTCTATTAAGCGGAATCCGTTATACGGTCCGCGTGGGAGCCGGTTTGAAAGACACGAACAGCAATGCGCTGGAGAAATCCTATGTTTCTCAATTCACCACGCGCGCTCCGTCTGTTGGCAGCTTTGCCTTGAAAAATGGCGAGCAGAATCCAAAGCTGGATAATGTCAAAAACGTTCTGCTGGACCAGGCTTTTATCATTACATTCCTTCAACCGATGAACTCCGATAGTGTAACTCAAGCGACAACGGTTACAAATGCCCAAACCGGAAAGTCTGTATCTCTTGGATTTAAATGGAACAAGGATTTCACTATATTGACTCTCCAGCCGGACGGACGATATCAGATCGCCACCAATTATCATTTGAAAATTACGGCAACTGCCCAGGCCGCCGACGGTGGAATGTTAAAGAATGGTTTCTCGGTGAACTTCAGTACGGTTCCTTTACCAAGCATCGTCAGGGTTACGCCTGAACCGAACTCGGTGGAAGCCACTTATGAATCTTTGCTGTCGATTCAATTTGCTTCACCGATGCGGCTGAGTAGTTTGAAGGGAAAGGTGATCGTTACTCCCGCACCGAAGATTGTAACCAAGACTGTAACGCAGTGGTATTACAACGATTATGCCCATACATACAACATGTATGGGTTGGATCCCGGCACAAATTATTCCGTGCGCGTTCTATCCGGCATGGCGGATATTTATGGCAACACCATCAACAGCGAAGATTCGTTTACCTTCAAAACTGCGAACGAAAATTCTTATGCGCGACTGGTTGTGCCGTGGACGCCGTTGGTATACCGCGCCAAAGGCCTACAGGATGTTTTCTTCCAATACACCAACCTGGATTCAGCCACGGTTTCCCTGTATTCTTTAACATTCGATGAATTTAGTACATTGGCGACGAACAGCCAGGGCGATAATAAAGGCGGTGTTTCCCTTGCCTCTACCTCTTTCGTTCCGAAAACTGCACCCGTTCGCGAGTGGAATCCGGATACGAATGGACCGCGCAATCAAACGAATTATATTCATCTAAAGTTGGAGAATCAATCTGGTAATCCGCTTGTACCGGGATATTATTTCATCGGAGTCAAAGGTTCGCCGCTGGATTACACGACCAATTTCTATCAGGCGTCTGTATTCGTCGTTGCGACAGATAACATCACGCTCAAAGCCACTTCTACGGAAGGCTTGGCGTGGGTCACTGACCTTGAAGGTGGAGCACCGCAAGCGGATGTGCCGGTGATGTTTTATGATAAGGATTTCAATCAAGTCGGAGCAACAACATCTACAGACCAGAATGGCCTGGTTTATCTAAAAGGAATCAACTCGCCAGTCTACGCGCGCATCGAAGGGACGAATCATCTGGCCTTCGTTTCCACCGATTGGGGCAGTGGCGTATGGACGGGAGATTTAGGCATCGCCGAAAATTATTACGGCAATACCAATTCGCCGTTCGCTTATCTCTACACGGATCGCCCCATCTATCGCCCCGGACAGGATATATACTTCAAAGGTTTGGTGCGGCAGAATGACGATCTTCATTACAGCTTGCTCAACGATGCTCAAGTATACGTCGCGATTGCCAATGATTCGGGTCAACAAGTTTACGCAAAATATTTGTCTCTATCGCAGTTGGGGAGCGTCAATGACGATTTCAAATTGGCAGGCGATGCGGCACTTGGTACTTACACGATTTCGGTCAGTACTTCGCAGACCGCGGACGCGTTTGGAAGCCTTAACTTCCGCGTGGCGGAATATCACAAGCCGCAATTCCAAGTTAACATTTCTGCGGATAAAGCCAATATATTGAACGGCGATAAAGTAGACTTCGGCTTGGCTGCAACCTATTATTCCGGCGGGAATGTGGGCAATGCCAATGTGGATTGGTTCACGGCAGCTGTGCCGTACACTTTCACTCCCAACCCGAAATATTCCCCGTTCAGTTTTATGGATTGGGACCAGGATCAATATTATTTGGCACCGGAGCCTGCCGGGCAGGGCGGAACACTTGAACAAGGACAGGATACAACTGATTCAAATGGTCATCTCGATCTTTCCAAAGCGCTGAGCCTCGGAGAAACTGCGACTGATCAGCAAGTGACGCTGAATGCCAACGTCACGGATGTGGCGGGCGATGTGGTCAGCGGGCAGACGAGCGTGATCGTTCATCAAAGCCAACTCTATGGCGGCATCCGCTCGGTGAGCTATGTCGGCAAGCAAGGTCAGCCTCAGCAGTTTGAGGCGGTGGTATTGGATTGGGATTCGAAACCGGTGACGGGGCAGAATGTCACGGTCAAGTTTGTGGAACGACAATGGCTCAACGTTCAGAAGCAGGATGATCAAGGACAGTTGAGCTGGGTCACGTCCGTTAAAGAAATTCCAATTGACAAGCAGAGCGTTACAACAGATTCGGCTGGAAAAGCGACGGTCTCGTTCGTCCCACCCGAGGGCGGAGTCTACAAAGCGATTGTGATTACGACCGACTCAAACGGGAATCAGCAACAAGCCTCAACGTATACGTGGGTCTCGAGCGATCAATATATTTCCTGGCGCCAGACGAATGACCGCACGTTCAATCTGGTTGCCGATAAAAATACGTATTCCCCCGGCGACACCGCCCAGCTCTTGATCGCGCAGCCGTTTCAGGGCAGTGTTTATGCGCTGGTCACTACCGAGCGCGGACATGTTTACAAACAGGATGTTGTTTTGTTGACCGGTAACAGCACGGTTTACAATCTTCCCATCACAAGCGATATGGCGCCGATGACTTATGTATCGGTTGTGGTTGTAAGCGGTGCGAACAATACCAAGACGCCGGATTTCAAGATCGGCCTGACGCGCATCAACGTGGACACGAGCCAGCAGACTCTCAACGTCAATATCACAACGGATAAACAAACTGCGGGGCCGGGAGATAAGGTCATATATAGCATTGCGACCAAGGATCAAAGCGGCAAACCGATTTCCGCGGACGTGTCGCTGGCGGTTGTGGACAAGGCCGTGCTGGCTTTGTCGCCATCGAATTCCGATCCCATCTTGAAAGGCTTCTATCCCGATACGGGACTTGGCGTGCAGACCGCGCTGGGGTTGGTGTCGAGCGCCGATGATTTCAACGCGCAATATCGTAATAGCACTCCAACCGGCGGAGGCGCGGGCGGCGGAGGCGGCCCGGGGACCAGCTTCGGCATTATCACTATTCGGCAGGACTTTAAAGATACGGCCTTCTTCCAAGCGCAGGTCACAACGGATTTGAGTGGTCAGGCGCAAGTGACTGTTGCATTGCCTCAGAACTTAACCACATGGGTTGCGGATGCGCGTGCCGCGACGATTGATGGCCGCGTGGGGCAGGCCACAGGTGAATTGGTCAGCACCAAGCCGCTCTTTGTGGAATTACAGACGCCGCGCTTCTTCATCGCCGGAGATCAGGCGCGCGTTGGAGCTGTGATTCACAACAATGGCGCTGATCCGCTCCAAGTCAATGTTTCGCTCGATGCGCAGGGAGTTCAATTAATCACTCCCGCCGCGCAAAGCGTGAATGTCGCCGCTAAGAATCAGGCTTACGTCACGTGGGATTTGAATGTCAATATGAATGTCCAGCGCGTCGATTTGACGGCTAGCGCGGTGAGCGGCCCGTATACCGATTCGAGCAAGCCCGCGCTCGGCACGTTGTCGGGGCAGGGCATTCCGGTTTACACCTACACCGCCATCGAACCGGTTGGCACATCGGGGATTATCACATCGGCGAACTCAGTGACCGAGTCGATTCTCCTGCCATCCGCTCACGATTACACCGATGCGAACGTCTCGGTGCAAGTTTCGCCTTCGCTGGCCGCATCCCTGCAGGACGGTCTCACGTATCTAAAAGATTATCCGTACTATTGCATGGAACAGACTATTTCGAGTTTTCTGCCCAATGTGGTTACGAACCGCGCACTGAAACTGGCTGGCACATCCAATCCAAGTTTGCAAAGCAATCTCGATACGCAGGTGAATTCAGCCTTGCAGCGAATATACTCCAAGCAATTATCGGACGGTGGCTGGAATTGGTGGGATGGCCCAAAGAGCGATCCGCAGACGAGCGCGTATGTGGTTCTCGGTTTGCTCGAAGCTAAGGATTCCGGCTATCCGGTTTCAGAGGATGTATTAAATAACGGAATTGATTATCTGAATAAAAACCTGCCCGACCTGTATCACAACGCGGCAACGTGGCAGTACAATCGTTATGCGTTCATGAGTTATGTTCTAGCGCGTGGGAATAAGTTGCAAGCCGAACAGACCAATTTCATTTACCAGAATCGCACTTCCTTGAGTTTGTATGGCGAAGCCTATTTGGCTCAGGCGATGTTTATGCTCGATAAGAAAGACACGCGCATTAATTCGCTTATGTCGGACCTGACAGCGGCTACCGTTATGTCGGCTGCGGGTGCCCACTGGCAGGAGAAAGGCCAAGCCGATTATTGGAACTGGAACACCGACACGCGCACAACCGCCATCGTGCTGAATGCTTTCGTCCAGATCGACTCGAGCAATCCAATCACCGCGAATGCGGTGCGCTGGCTGATGTCGGCCCGCACTGGCAAAAGCTGGTATTCGACTCAGGAAACGAGCTGGGCGTTGATCGCATTGACGAACTGGCTGACCGCCTCGAAGGAATATCAAACGAATTATCCCTACGCGGTTGGACTCAATGGTAACTCCATCGAGCGCGGAGTCGCGAATAAAGATAACCTGACCCAATCCGTGAGCCTGCAAATTCAATTGAAAGACTTGCTGAAGGATACCGCTAATTATCTGGTGTTCACGCGCGGCAACGGAACAGGCAATTTATATTACACGGCTTATCTCAACACGAATCTCGCGGTGGCTTCGCTGCCGCCGCTCGATCAGGGCGTGAGTCTCTCGCGTCAGTATTTCACATTGACCGATTCAAAGCATCCGATCACGCAGGCCCAGCGCGGCGACTTGGTCAAGGTGCGACTCACCGTGGTCGTGCCGGATGATGTGCATTACATCGTCGTCAACGATCCGTTGCCCGCTGGACTCGAAGCGATTGACGCCTCCATTACCACCGATACCGCCGTGCCAACCAAATACACGGTGCAGGATTATAACGAGCGCGGCTATGGCTGGTGGTACTTCGATCACACTGAATTACGCGATGAGAAGGTTGTGCTATCCGCAGATTATCTGCCGGCCGGTACGTACGTTTACACCTACGTAGCGCGCGCCAGCACCGCCGGGACGTTCAACGTCATCCCAACAACCGCATCCGAGTTTTATTTCCCCGATGTCGGCGGACGAGGCGCAGGAAGTCAGTTTGTGGTGAAGCCATAGTATGTCATGGCGTTGAAGGATTGCATTATGAATGGCTTTGGTCAAACCCCAAAATTCATTCTTCGGCTTGCCCATTGGCCACCCCGAATATTCTATGCCGTAGGACTTGGGCCTGTGATGGGAAATCTCGTCTTGCTTCTCACGACCATTGGCCGCAAGTCACACAAGCCGCGTGTCACTCCGCTGCAATATGAAGAAATTGACGGCAAGATTTATCTGGGTGCAGCGCTTGGGCAAAAAGCAGACTGGTTTCGGAATATTCGAGACGACCCCAGGGTCGAAGTGCGCGTGAAGTCCCGGCATTTTTTAGGATTGGCAGAAACGACTACTAATACAAAACAGATCGCGGATTTTCTTGAAGTACGGTTATGTCGGCACCCAAAAATGATCCGAGCTATGTTTCGCGCCGAAGGAATACGAATCCCGCCTGATCGCTGTGACTTGGAGCAGTATGCGGCCCACCTAGCCCTAGTTGTGATAAAACCAGACTAATGTCAAACACCTTTCCCCGATATCGCCGACGAGGCGCAGGGAGTACGTTTGTGGTGAAACCGTAGTCTCTTCAACGCTTTGAGTCGCTTTCCTCATCCGCGACGCGGGATGGGGAAAGCCGGGTTGGTCGACAGCGGTTACGTGCAATCAAGAAATGCAGGAAAAAGTTCAACATCGCATCATGATTATCAACAGAACCCTTTTTATTATTGCCCCTTCACTTCCAGCTCTGTTATCAATTCCGGATTCTTTAGAGAATAGGTGAACTGATACTCTATCGGCAGTTTCTGGGCATGGTCTACAATGACCATGCGCATCGTCTCAGCCTTTCCACTGCACCTGGCACTCACGCTCAAATCTCCTCCCTGCGTATCCAGGGTACCATGAACCTGCACCCGATAAAAACCATCAATCGGATCAGGGATGTGTGCTATTACTAATTTTTGGGGTTGGGCAGCGGAGTCTCCCCGGGCCGCGTCGTCTCCCCAGGTGGGATTAATTTGATAGTCAGCAGTTGGAATCTCGTTGACCAATGAATCGGAATCCAATGCAATACCCAGGGACCTGCTCTTGGGGTCAGTGACATATACTTGAACCCCTCCAAGGCCTATGATCGTAATATAGCAATCTGATGCCGAAAGCTCCTGCGCAGGCAAGGTAGATGTTGGAATGCGGCCATCGAAAGACTGCATCACAAAATATAATACGATAAAGGCAACGATCACAGCGAGACAGCCATGGCCCCATTTCCAATTCGTCTGCGGCGCTTTTCCTGCTTGGCCCATATCTTGATAGGTGGATGTTGTATTATCCTTCATATCAGTTTTCCGGATTTATTATCTAAGATGATGCTACTGGGACTTACTGATTTTGTTGGGACACTTACCGATTTAATTGGTAGGGCCTACCGCGTCAGTCGGTAAGCTGCCAGCCGAATCAGCATTCCACTTGGCTTTGTAAGTCCACCAAACTTATCATACTGCAATGTAAGAATATTTCACTCTACAGGAGGAATACGGTTATGCTCGCAAAAGCTTATCCAGCCGATCCGCTCGAACAAGCCCAGGCCGTTCTCGATGTCTGGAAGGAGATTGGCGACAAAGTAGCCTCTGGTGACCTGACCAGCGAAATGCTTCTAAGTGACCTCGAGCAGGCGACCCCGCTTCAATCTGAAATTAACCCCCTCGAGGCGACGCGCTGTATGAGGGTTTGTCCTCGAATTTGATGGTCAATTGTAATGTCCTTATTCTTACGTTCCGGTAGTAAAATCCGTATTAATAATGACTTAAGAAACACTCGCCAAGAGGAAAAGATTTTTTGTTGCAATCGATGCTTTGGCCTGCCGACATACTGGAACCGATAATTGTTTGCAGGCGGTGAAAAGTAAATGAAAAATACAAGATGCATCCTTTTGGCAGTTCTCCTAATCCTCCTGGCTGTGGGTATAGCCATTCCCTTACAAATAGTCCGGGGGGCTTCGCCAGACTATTCTGCCTGGAATGATTTGGGGATCGTATACACTCCTCCGAGTGGGGCAGCCTACTATCCGAGCGTTCTGTATGATGTCGGGGGATTCGGGGGAGGCAGCCCTTTGTATAAAATGTGGTATAGCGACGGTTCGGGTGGAGTCTTCGTCGTCAGTTCTATGGATGGGCTGACGTGGGGAAGCCCGGTCCTGGCCAATGGCGGTCTGAGCGGAAACCCCAACCATGTCCAGGTCCTATATGATTCGAATTGTTTTGGCGCCGCTTCCTGCGGCACCACGGCTGCGAAATATCGAATCTGGTACGAGGACACGGCGAATTTGTATTCCATTAGTGCCCTTGCGACGGGCAGTTCCACGGATGGGGTAAATTGGACGGCCAGCGTCAGCGGGCCGGTCGCGCAGTCTGGCAGTTCTCCGCTTGTGACGGCGGCAGGCTGGAGCCGCGGCACGTATGGCCCCATCTCCCTCAGCTATCAAGCCTCCGCCACCAACACGGGCACGGATCCGTGGAATTACAGCTACGTCATGTTCTTTGATGGCACCACCGGAGCGGTCGAGGCGACCGGCCTGGCTTATTCCGTGGATGGATTGACTTGGACGGCAGATTCCAGCTCACCGGTCCTCGACATTGGGGGAGGCGGCGCTTGGGACGCCAACTTTGCGACCTTCGGCACCGTTCTGAAGACCGGCGCTCTCTGGTCCTATTGGTACAGCGGCGGGGTGTTGACGTCGCATGAGGGCATCGGCTATGCCTCCTCCAGTGATGGCAAGAGCTGGTCAAAAGCTGCGTCCAATCCCATCTTTAGCGTCAGCCAGGGCGTCAGCCACCGCAACCAGCGTGTGTATACGCCCTCGGTGTTGGTGGACGGGAACGGGAATTTACGGATGTATTATTCGGCGGTGGGAACGGATGGGATCAAGAAGATCGGCCTGGCGCTCCTTGCTCCCACAACGGTTTTTGTGGATGCCAGCTGGAAGGGGTTGGCAGTTGGCACGCCGGTAACATTCCCGGGTGATCCAACCATCCACACCATCGGCTTGGATGCCTTCGACCAAATTCAGGAAGGCATCAATGCTGTCCTATCCAGCGGGACGGTCAAGGTCGCCCCCGGCATGTACAAAGAAAACATCACCATCTCCAAGCCCCTGACGTTGCAGTCCTCTTCCGGTCCCAACTCGACTTTCATCGACGCCTCGATCACCGGCAATCCTTATGTGGTGTTCATTTCATCCAAGAATGTCACCCTGGATGGGTTTGACATTTCCAGCCCCGGATATACGGGTTCTTCGGATGCCTCCGGCGTGGTGGTTGAGCCATCTCCCTACGTGACCGGTGCAAATGTTCGGATCACCAATAACATCATTCACGATATCGGCACCCCCACGCGCACATCTGTTTCTTTTGGAAACGTTGGGGTCAACATCGGCATGGCGGATGGGGTCGAGGTCGACCATAATCAGATCTACAATATCATTCACGCCGACCCCGCCGCTTGGGCGAACGGTATCTCCATCTGGGGCAACGGTCCGTCCACAACCTCCAACGACATCTCCATACACGACAATTCCTTCCATGATATTTCCTCCCCCGATCCGGCGGACGCAGACATTTCGACGCAGACGGATGTCGGCATGAATGTCGTAGTCTATAACAACAGCATCATCTCTACCGCGGCGCATCCCACCGAATTTGGTGTCCAAGTCCTGAGCAGCAACATCGTGGACGCCCGGCATAATTGGTGGGGCGATCCGAGCGGACCTTCGGGAGTCGCCCCCGGCCACGGTTCAGCGATCACCGTACATGTACTCTACGATCCTTGGTTGACCGATGCGTCCGGAACTCCCGGTACGCCCGGAACTGGTTCCGCACCGATTGGAATTCCCGGAACTGGCTTCGACCCGATGTGGATTCCCGGAACTGGCTTCGCACCGCTGAAGATCACGCAGCTTAAATCTCAACCAGCGGACAAAGCTTATTCTTCGTCAGAAACTCAACTGGAAATCCCGGCTCTAAACCTCAGTGTAGCGATCGTCGGCGTCCCACGAGTGCAAAATAACTGGGATGTGACATGGTTGGGCAACCGGGCCGGTTACTTGGAGGGAACTGCTTTCCCAACCCTGCCTGGGAATAGTGCCATCGCGGGTCATATCTATAACTCGGATGGGAAACCTGGCCCGTTTGTCGGCTTAAATCTATTGCGATACGGCGATGAGATTAATATACTCACTTGGGGAAAGAAATACATCTACCAGGTGCGGGAAAACCGCCTGGTAACTCCCGACGACCAGTCTGTTTTTAAACATGAAGAGTATTCCTGGATTACGTTATTGACTTGTCAGGATTATGACCAGGCCAGCAATACTTACCGATGGCGGAGAGCCGTACGGGCTGTGTTGATACAAATCGCACCAAGTCCATAGACCTCATCCTAGTCTTTAGCAGCAGACAGTATCTGAATTTCACCTCCCTGACGTGGGAGGACGAGGCGCTGGAAGTGAATATGATCTGAGCCGCAAATCCCAACGGTAAGGCAAGTGTGATTGTTCGCGGCATGACCGCGATTGTAACTATGCTGCCTGTCGCCAACGCTCCGTTCCTGTCCACGCCTTGAACCGAAAACTGATGCTCACCTGCCGATATGGTCCACCAGGTTTGATAAGGTGGCGTGTAAAGTAAATTTGTGGTGCTACCATAGAGCCGTGATCTAAGTTTTGGAAACGATACGCTATTTAGCAAAGCAGATGGTGAAAAAATGACATGGCCGTTACCTTTTTATGGCTTCGACTGGCAATATACCTTTTATCATGCGGCAAGGATGCTTCTAACCGGCCATAATCCATATCTCGTCTCCACCTTTAATAATCCTCCGTGGACTCTTTTGCCATTGATCCCTTTTGCCCTCTTACCGGAATCAATCGGAACTACTTTATATTTCGTATTCAATGTTTTAGCCTATGCTTTTGTTGCGCATAAGCTTCAAGCCAGGCCTTTGGCGTTTGTTGCCTTTATGTTATCCACGCCGGTATTGTATGGTCTATATCGGTTGAATATCGACGCGTT
>Ga0182021_10002983_pt1 | contig 19942 bp, 20 predicted proteins | sample 612E3MmetaG_FD_120493 | JGI IMG/M metagenome (GOLD analysis project Ga0182021, IMG submission 120493) | Permafrost microbial communities from Stordalen Mire, Sweden - 612E3M metaG (Illumina Assembly) | ecosystem: Environmental > Terrestrial > Soil > Wetlands > Permafrost | place: Sweden... | reverse complement strand
CTTCCCTATTCCCTCAAGGCCCTGGACCGCTGCTACAAGGCCGGGGCCGAGGCGATCGGCTGGGGCCGCCGCAACGCGGTCGCCGGAGCGGGCAGCGGCCCGGTCCGCCGCGGGATCGGCATGGCCTCGCAGATCTGGCCGGCCGCCGGGACGCCGGGCACGATGGCCGATCTCAAGATTTATTCCGACGGAAGCGTGGAAGTCGAATGCGGGACACAGGACATCGGGACGGGCACGCGCACCCACATCGCCGTGGTCGCGGCTGAAACGCTGGGCCTGAATCCGTCGGACATCACGGTCAAAGTGGGCGACTCCGACTATCCCTGGGCGCCCATTTCCGGCGGCAGCCTGACTTCGCCCTCGGTGGCCCCGGCCGTTCGCGATGCCGCCCTCAAGGCGGCCGAATTCCTCAAGGACGCGGTTTCCAAGCGCCTCGGCGCGCCGCCGGCCGACATCGTCCTGGCCGGCGGAAAGCTGGTCCTCAAAGCCGACCCGGCCAAGGCCGTCGAATTCAAGGAGGCGGTCAAGAGCCTTCGCATCCCCGGCGTATTCCACGGGGTGCGGGCGGGGTATCCGGACGACAAGTATGATTTCCAGACGTTCGGCGCGCATTTCGCCGAGGTCGAGGTGAACATCGAAACGGGAAAAATCCGGGTTCTCAAGCACGTCGCGGCCCACGACATCGGCCGGGTTCTGAACCTCCAGACGGCCGAAAGCCAGGTCCTCGGCGGCGTCACCCAGGGGTTAAGCGCGGCCCTGTTCGAAGAGAAGCTCATGGACTCTGAAACGGGGTCGATGGTCAATCCCAATCTCCACGATTACAAGATCGCCACGATCCGCGACGTTCCCGAGATCGTCCCCCTGTTCATGGACGCGCCCGACGACCGGCTGAACAACCTCGGGGTCAAGGGCCTCGGCGAACCGCCCCGCATCCCGGCGTCGGCGGCGATCGCCAACGCCGTCTTTAACGCCCTCGGCGTCCATGTCGGCGAAATCCCCATGACCCCCGCCCGTGTCTGGGCCGCCCTGAAACGGAAGAAGGAGGGCCGCTCGTGAAAAACTTCGAGTACGGCCGACCCGCGTCGATCGAGCAGGCCCTGGCCTTCCTGGGCAAGGGGACGCCGGACGTCTTTCCAATGGGCGGAGGAACGGATCTCCTGGGGGAAATCAAGGAAGGGATCGTCGCCCCGGCGGTCGTCGTCGATTTGAAAACCATTCCGGGCCTGGCCGGCATCGTAAAAGAAAAAGACGCCCTGGCCATCGGCGCGGCCGCGTCCATCGCGGACATGGCCGAAAACGCCGAGATCGCCGCGCTCTTCCCGGCCCTCCACCAGGCCGCCGGCGTCGTCTCATCTCCCCAATTGCGGACCATGGGCACGGTCGGCGGCAATCTCTGCCAGCGGCCGCGCTGCTGGTACTACCGGGACGCCTCCGTCCTCTGCACAAAAAAGGGCGGATCAAAATGCTACGCCGAAAAAGGGCGGAACAAATATCACGCGATTTTCGCCGGGGGCTTCTGCTGGTCGGTGTATCCCTCCGACCTGGCCCCGGCCCTGATCGCCCTGGGCGCCCAAGTCGTCCTCCGAGCCTCCGGGAGCGAGCGCGTCCTGCCCCTGGCGAATTTCTTTGCGCCCCCGATCGTCAACGTCCGCAAAGAAAACGTCCTGGCCGGAGGCGAAATCCTCGAGAACGTGCGGATCCCCCTGCCCAAGCCCGGCGACAAGAGCGCTTACGTCAAGTTCATCGAGCGGGGCGCCTGGGACTTCGCCGTCGTCTCCGCGGCGATCTGGGCCTCCGCGCCGGGCCGGTCCGTCCGCGACATCCGCATCGTCTGCGGAGGCGTCGCGCCCATTCCCTGGGCGCTCACGGCGGCCGAAGACGCACTGCGGGGAAGCGCGATTTCACAGACGTCCGTCTCCCAGGCCGTGGAACGGGCCATCCGCCAGGCCGCCCCCTTGTCGGAAAATGGATACAAAGTCCATCTCCTCGGTTCAGTCGTCACCGAGGCCGTCCTCCAAGCTGTCCGTTCCTCCGCCCGATGACATTCCATTTTCGCCAGGAGCTCCGCATGAACCACCGCTTCCGCCTCGCCGCCCTGCTCGCCTTGATCATTTCCGCCGGCGCCGTCCTTCTGCCGGCCCAGACGCCGGCCCGATTCTTCGATACGGCGGCGGCGCCGCAGGGCCGGGTCCGGCTGACCATTTTCTATCCCTCCGTGGGCACGCTCAAGGCCCTGCTGGCCTTGAAGGAGAACGGCCTGATCCCCGTCTCCGACCTGGAGGTCGTCGGCGTCCACCACCAGAAGGAAAAGACGGATTACGCCGAAGCCGAGAAATTCGTCCGGGAAAAGAAGCTGGATTGGATCCATTTCCACACCGTCGCCGCCGAACTCGGCCCGGAGACGATTTTCAAGAAAAACGCCGCCTCGGCCGAGCTGGAGAAGATTTTTGCCCTTTCGAGCGGCATCATCTTCTTCGGGGGGCCGGACATCGTTCCCGCGCTTTATGGAGAGAAGACCGGGCTCCTGACGGTCATCGAAGATCCCTGGCGGCACTATCTCGAGCTGACGGCCGTCTTCCATCTCCTGGGCGGCTCTCAAGATCCCTTGTTCAAAGGCTACGTGGAGAAACGCCCGGATTTTCCGGTCCTGGGTATCTGCCTGGGAATGCAGACCCTGAACGTCGGAACGGGCGGAACGCTGATCCAGGACATCTGGTCGGATATCTACCATTTGAAAGCCTTCGAGGACGCCGTCGCCCTCGGTCCGGCCGTCTGGCACACCAATCCCCATCGCCGCCTTAACGTCCTGGACAAAAGCCTATTTCCCTACATGCTCCATCCGGTCCGCTTCGCCGAGACGAGCCGCCTCGCGGCCGCGCTCGGGCTGGGACCGGGGGATACGCCTTACGTCATGAGCGCCCATCACCAGGCCGCCGGCCGGATCGGCCGGGGACTGCGGGTCGCGGCCGCTTCGTTGGACGGAAAGGTGGTCGAGGCCGTGGAGCACGAGAAATTCCCTCATGTCCTCGGCTTGCAGTTCCACCCCGAATTTCCGATGCTCTGGGAGACCGAGCCCCGCTACAGGATCGCGCCCGGGGATAAAGACCTTTTCGGCTGCCGAACCTACCTGGAAGCCCGGCCCCCCAGCTTCGAATTCCACCGCCGACTGTGGGATTGGTTCTTCCGCTCGCTTCATTGACACGCGGACCGGCGAAAAATTATGATGGGGGAAGAGGATTTATGCCATGCCCAAGGAAAGAACGAGCGACGGCCAAGCGGTCGGCGCCCCCACCGTCATCGGCGAGGATGCCGTCCTTGAGGGGACCCTGCAATCCACCGCCCCCGTGCACATCAGCGGAGCGTTCAAAGGCCGGATCATCGCCGAAAACGAGCTGGTCATCACCGCCAGCGGACGGGTGGAGGCCAAGGTCAAGGCCCGCCGGGCCGTTGTGGCCGGCCAGTTCACCGGCGACATGATCGTTTTGGAGGATATCGAGATCGCCCCCACCTGCCGCTTTTTGGGGACGCTCACCCAAAAGGAGCCGGGCCTGATCGTCGCCAAGGGCGGGCGGTTCGAAGGCCGAAGCCTCTATGTCGAGGATCTCGAAAAGGCCGAGGCCGGCTGGTGAGGGGCGGACCATGCGCTCATCGCGGGAACCGCTGAAGGACGAGAAGGCCCGGCCGGACGAACGGCGCAATCCCCACTCCCTGGCGGTCATCAGCGACGGCGCCGTCCTGAATGGATTTTTCCGCTCGACGGCTTCGATCCGCCTGGACGGGTCGTTCAAAGGGACCATCATCGCCGATCATGAGCTCATCATCGCGCCCCAGGGCCGGGTCGAGGCCCGGGTCAAGGCCCGCCGGGCCGTCATCGCCGGCCTTTTTCAGGGAGAGATGGTCGTCTTGGAGGAGCTGGAGATCGCCCCCACCGGGCGCTTCATCGGGAAATTGATCCAGAAAGAACCCGTCCTCCGCATCAGCCGGGGAGGGCGTTTTGAGGCAGAAAGCATCTACGTCGACGATCTGGAAGCGATCATCTCGCCTTGGGGCGTACCGCCCCCGCCGCCTCCCCTTCCGCAGCGGAAGGGCGATGCGGACCGGCCCGCCGCGCCGGAAGAGATCAAGCTGTAAACGGCTGCAGGGCTTGGATTTCGCGATCGAGACTCTTTCGGATTCCCCCTTGTCCCGGACAGGTGGATCGCCATGTACCTGTTGAATGAAATGCTTTTGATGACGCCGGTCGTTCTATACGTCGGACTCCGGCTGGGAAGCCTCGTCCGCGGCAAGGGCGGAAGAATCGTCTTCGCCCTCTTCTTTCTCGGCCTGCTCCCCGCCTTCCCCCTGGCCGAGGGATTGGCCCGAGGCCGCGGACCGGGCCGGATAACGCTCTGGATAGCGGCGGGCTACGATGCCCTTCCCTACCTGATGTATTTGGTTATCACGGTCGTCCTGGCCGATCTGCTGATCGGGCTTCTTCGCCTGGCGGGAGGTCTTTCCGCCGAAACGCTCCGCCGGCCGCGCATCCGGATGATCCGGTTTTGGGCGATGCTTCTCGTCCCGGTTATCATCGTCGCGGCGGGGATCCTGAACTTCAACCATCTTACGGTCAGCCGCTATGCCATCGACGTCCCCCGCCGGTCCTCGACCGCCGGGCGCCTGCGCATCGTCTTCGCCTCGGACTTCCATCTTGGTCCGTTGACGTCGCTCCGGTTTCTGCCGCGTTTCGTAGAAACGGTCAATGCCCTGGAACCGGACCTCATCCTAATCGGGGGGGACGTGCTCGACGCCGATCGTTCAGGGCGGGGGGCGGAGATTTTCGCGGCCCCCTTGCGGCGCCTGCGGGCCCGCTATGGAGTTTATGGAGTGCCCGGCAACCATGATGGTTACGGGGGCGCGAACCGCTATGCGTTTTTTGCCCAGGCCGGCATCACCCTGCTCCGGGACGAAGTCCGGAAAATCGAGGGGATCCTCTATTTGGCCGGGCGCAACGACCAAGGCCGGCCGCGCCCGGGCCAAGCCTTGAGGAAGACGGTGGCCGGACTCCTGGCGGAAACGCCGCGCGACCTGCCGGTGATCCTGGTCGACCACCGCCCCACCGAGCTCCCGGCCGCGGCCGAGGCCGGCGTCGACGTCCAGTTTTCCGGGCATACCCACGACGGCCAGCTTTTCCCCGTCAACTTAATCACGGCCCGCCGGTACGAGCTGAGCTGGGGCTATGAAAAGAAAGGCCCGACCCACGTCTTCGTCAGCTGCGGCGTCCAGCTTTGGGGACCTCGGGTGCGGACGGCGGGAGTCTCCGAGATCATGCTGGTCGACGTGACCTTCCGTTGAGGATCAGGCCCGGGGGCCGAAATCCTTGAGGATCGCGCCGATGATATTGGTGCTGGAGCGCCCCGGGAGGTAGGCCACGCGGACGACTTTCCCGCCCGCTCCCTCGACCTCGGCCCGGCCGACGATCTCGTCGGCGCCCCAGTCCCCGCCCTTGACCAGCACGTCCGGCAGGAGCGCGGCGATGGTTTTCTGCGGGGTGTCCTGGGAGAAAGATGTCAGGTAGTCGATGGACTCGAAAGCGGAGAGAACCTCGAAGCGCTCGGCCAGCGGGAAGATCGGGCGCGAGGGACCTTTGAGCCGCCGGATCGAGGCGTCGCTGTTGAGGGCCACGATCAGGACGTCGCCGAGGGCCTTGGCCGCCCGGAAAAGATGGACATGCCCGCCGTGGATGAGATCGAAACAGCCGTTGGTGAAGACGACCGTCTTTCCTTCGCGCCGCAGGCGGGACCGGATGCGGACAAGCTCCGGAAGCGTGCGGACCTTGGAGCGGGCCATGCCTATTTCCCGGCCGTCTTGATCCCGATATTCGGCCCGAATTCCCAGCGATGCGGCAGGCGCGAGACGCCCTCGTCCCGCTTCGTCGAGGAAACCAGGAAGGAATAGAGGTTCTTGTGGTAATCGAAGGGATATCCGTCGCGTTTGTGGACCGCCACGTCCAGGTAATACGTCCCGTTGATGAGGCCGAGCTTGTCGATGCGGCAGACGACCTTGCCCTCGTCCCGGATCGATTCGGGGATGATGTCTTCGAGGTCGGTGTTGGTGCCGTAGCAGAGCGTCCCCAGAGAGTTGAAGATGCCGATGCCGAAGACGAAGTCCTTCTGCGGCTCCCGGGCGGCGACGTCCAGCTCAATCACCATTCCCTCATCGGGAGAGAAAACGTGCTTCTCTTCGCCGCCCAGGCCGCGCAGGACGACCTTGCGGATCTCGATTTCCCGCTTGCCCCAGCGCTGCTCCCGGGCGCCTTCGGCGGCGGCGGTAGGGGCCGCGGCGGCGGCGTCCTGCTTCCCCTGGAAGTCCTCTTCCTGCTTTTCGGCCACATCCTGCAGATAGGCGTCGATGACCCGTTTTGGTTCGCCCAGCATCCGCAGCCGGCCATCCTTCATCCAGGCCACCTTGTCGCAGATCTTGCCGACCATGCTCAGGTCGTGGCTGACGAAGAGGATGGTCTTCCGACGCCGGCGGAAATCGTCGATGCGGTCGAGGCACTTGGGGATGAAGGCGGCGTCGCCCACGGCCAGGATCTCGTCCACCAGCAGGACGTCGGGATTGACGTTGATGGCGATCGAAAAGCCCAGGCGCATGAACATGCCCGAGGAATAGGTCTTGACCGGAGCGTCGATGAATTGTTCGAGATCGGCGAAGCGGACGATCTCGTCGAACTTGGAAGTGATCTCTTTTTTGCTCAGCCCCAGCATGATGCCGTTGATGAAGACGTTCTCCCGGCCGCTGATCTCGGGGTGGAAGCCCGCGCCCAGCTCGATCAAGGCCGAGATCTTGCCCCGCACGACAAGCGTCCCGGCCGTGGGCTTGGCGATCCCGGCGACCAGCTTGAGCAGGGTGCTCTTGCCCGAGCCGTTGCGTCCGATCAAGCCGAGGGTCGAGCCTTCCTCCACCTGCAGGGTGACGTCGTCCACGGCGGAGACGAGCTCGTCGGCCTTGATCGAGCGGAACAGGTCGCCCCGGACGATGGCGCTCTTGAAGGTCTGGAAGCGGTGCCGCGCGGAATATTTTTGGTAGACCCGCGAAACGTGGTCGAGCTCGATGGCGTGCACCTAGACTTCCTCCGGGAACGAATCGCGCAGGCGGTCGAAGACGGCGTAGCCCAAGGCGAAGAAGACCAGGGACACCAGGAAAGTGACGCCCAATTTTTTCCAATGGATGAGTTCGCCGTAATAGAGGGCGCTATGGTAGCCGCCGATGATGTGGGTCATGGGATTCAGGTTGAGCAGCGTCCGCAACGCCGCATACTTCTGGATCTGGGGCAGATTCATGGAATAGATGACCGGCGTGGCGAAAAACCAGAACGTCATCAGGTTGCCCAGGATGTCGCGGATGTCGCGGAAATGGACGGTCAGGGCGGAAATGAGCAGGCTGAAACTCAGGCAATAGACGTACTGGACGAAGATGACGACGGGCAGGAAAAGCATATAAAATGAAAAATGCCCGCCGAGCAAAGGGATGAGGATGAACAGGATGGGCAGGCCGAACAGGAAATGGACCATGTTGGCCGTCACCGTGACGACGGGCAAAACCTCGGCGGGAAAAAGGATCTTCTTGAGCAGGTTGCCGTTGGTCATGAGGACGGTCGACGATTCCAGCGTCGACGCGACGAACCACTGCCACGGCAGAAGGCCGGTGAAAAGGAAAAGGGCATAGACGAGCGGCTTGCCCATGAAGTTGGCGTCGCGCGGCTGCAGGATCAGGCCGAAGACCGCCGTATAGACGACCATGAGCAGGAAGGGATTGAAAAAAGACCAGAAGAACCCCAGGACGGTGCCTCGGTAGCGGGCTTTCAGCTCCCGGCCGACCAGGCTCTGGATGAGGACGCGGTAGCGGAAAAGCTGACGGAGATTGGCAAAAAGCCGTGACACGAGGCCTTCCTTAAAAACGAACCCGGCCGCGGGCTTCGAAAAGAGCGGATTTGTCGCGCATAACCCTTAAAATATCGCATGTTAGGGCCGGATTTGCAATCGCTTTCTCAACGGGCCGACGGCCTGATTGACCGTGAAGAGAGATCATAATTCGCGCTGGGGCCTGGAAATTCAGGGGTCCGCTCCCTTTTCTAGAGAAAAGGGCTATGCGCGGTCGCGATTCCGGCCGGGTCCGCCGGTCCGGGGCTTCCCCTCGTAAATCCGCCGGGCCTCCGCCGTATCGGCGCCCGTCGACGTTTTCAGCGTCAAGGCCCGCCGTTTCCGTTCGCGCCCCGGACCAAAGCCCAGCCGGACAAGCACGAACGCCGGCGGATCGCCCGCCCGGGGCCGGACGAGGCGGCTCACGCGGACCCCCAGCCCCCGGGCCGCAGCGACCGTCCGCAATTCATCGGCGCGGACAGCCGGATAGATGAAATAGCCCCGCCCGTCCGGTTTCAGAAGCTCGGCAGAGACACGCATGACTTCGTCCAGATCGCAGGACAGTTCATGCTTGGAGATGGATTTCTCGCCCGACGGGCTCAGACAGCCGGTCCGGATCTTGATATAAGGCGGATTGGAGAAAACGACATCGAAGCGCCGCCCCGGGCGGTAGGACCGGAAATCCGTCCGCACGATCCGGACCCGGCCCCGGAGGCCGTTCAAGGCGACGTTGCGGCGGGCCAGGGCGGCCGGTTTGGCCTGGATTTCCAGGGCGATCAGGAGGCGGAACGGCCGGGCGCCGAGCAAAAGCGGAATAATCCCGTTTCCAGTCCCCAACTCCAGGACTTCGTCCCCGGCTTCGATTTCCATGAAATCGGCCAGGAGGGGGGCGTCCAGGGCAAAACGATAGCCCGTCTTCGATTGAATGACGCGAACCTGGCCGCGGTGGAACTCATCCAGGGTTTCGTCCGCCGATGGACGGTTGTTTTTCATGCGATCACGCCCGTTCGATCCCGGCCGATTCCCCAAGGCGCCAGGCCGCGGCGCGGAATCCCTACTCCGGCAGCGCGGTGAAGACAAGGACGCGGTCGGAAACGATTTCGGCCGTGCCGCCCTCGATCTCGATCGTTTCTTCATCCGTCCCCTGCCGGAAGATGACCGGTCCCTTGCCCAGGGCCAGCATCAGGGGCCGATGCCCCGGCAGGATGCCGATCTGGCCGTCCAGCCCGGGGATGCGGGCCTCGTCCACCTCGGCGTCCACGAGGAGGCGCCGCGGCGTCACCACGTGGAGGTGGAGGCGATGGGCCTTTTCTTCACTCATTGAGCCTTCAGCTCCTCGGCCCGGCGGACGACGTCGTCGATGCCGCCCACCATGTAGAAGGCCTGCTCGGGCTTGTCGTCATGCAAGCCCTCGATGATTTCCTTGAAGCCGCGGATGGTCTCGCCGACGGTGACGTACTGCCCCGGCCGCCCGGTGAACTGCTCGGCCACGTTGAACGGCTGGGACAGGAAGCGCTGGATCTTGCGGGAGCGGGCCACGACGAGCTTGTCCTCGTCGGAAAGCTCCTCGATGCCCAGGATGGCGATGATGTCCTGGAGGTCCTTGTAACGCTGGAGGATCTCCTTGACCCGGCGGGCCACCCGGTAATGCTCCTCGCCGATGATGAGGGGGTCCAGGATGCGGCTGTAGGAGGCCAGGGGATCGACGGCCGGATAGATACCCATGTCGGTCAGGGCCCGCGAAAGCTGGGTCGAGGCGTCCAGATGGGAGAACGTCGTGGCCGGGGCGGGATCGGTGAAATCGTCGGCCGGGACGTAGATGGCCTGGACGGACGTGATCGAGCCCTTCTTGGTCGATGTGATGCGCTCCTCGAGCTCGCCCAGCTCGGTGGCCAGGTTGGGCTGGTAGCCGACGGCCGAGGGCATGCGGCCGAGGAGGGCCGACACTTCCGAGCCGGCCTGGGTGAAGCGGAAGATGTTGTCGATGAAGAGCAGAAGGTCCTGGTTCATCTCGTCGCGGAAATATTCGGCCACGGACAGGGCCGTCAGGCCGATCCGCAGGCGGGCTCCCGGCGGCTCGGTCATCTGGCCATAGACCAGGGCGGTCTTGCTGATGACCTTGGACTCGGTCATATCCAGCCACAGGTCGTTGCCTTCGCGGGTCCGCTCGCCGACGCCGGCGAAGACGGAGTAGCCGCCGTGCTTCAGGGCCACGTTGTGGATGAGCTCCTGGATGATGACCGTCTTGCCCACGCCGGCGCCGCCGAACAGCCCGATCTTGCCGCCCTTGAGGAAGGGCTGGATGAGGTCGATGACCTTGATGCCCGTCTCGAACATCTCCAGGCGGGTGCTTTGGTCGTCGAGCTTGGGGGCCGGGCGGTGGATGGGATAGCGCTTGGCGGTCTTGATCGGGCCGGCGTGGTCGACCGGCTCGCCGATGACGTTCATGACCCGCCCCAGCGTCTCCGGCCCGACGGGGACCATGATCGGGCCGCCCGTGTCGATGGCCTTCATGCCCCGGGCCAGCCCGTCCGTCGACTGCATGGACACGCAGCGAACGGTGTCCTCGCCCAGGTGCTGCTCGACCTCGGCGATGATGTCGATGGGCATGGGCGTGTCGATGCCTTCGCTGGTGATGCGGATGGCGGTGTAGATCTCGGGGAGCTCCAGACCCTTGAAGGACACGTCGACGACGGGTCCGATGACCTGGACGACCCTCCCGATATGCTCTTTGTCTGCGGATGTGTTCATGGTGCGCTCCAATCGCTGCGGCTATTTTTTCAGGGCTTCCACCGCGGTCATGATCTCCAGGAGCTCCTTGGTGATGCCGGCCTGGCGGATCTTGTTCATCACCAGGAAGTACTTGTGGATCAGCTCCCCGGCGTTGCGGGAGGCGCTGTCCATGGCCATCATCCGGGCCGCCTGTTCGGCCGCCTGCGACTCGTAGTAGGCGTGGCAGAGCTGGTCTTCGATGAAGCGGGGCAGCAGCGCGTCCAGGACGCCGCGCGGGCCCGGCTCCCAGGCCGGAACGACGATCCCGCCGGGATGGTTATGGTGCAGGGGCTGCTCCGGGGGAATCACGGGGATGAGCCGCTTGATGTTGAGGCGGGGGGAAAGGACGGACTTGAATTCGTTGAAGGCCAGGTAGACGGCGTCGGTCTCCTGGTAGAGGAAGAGCCGGACCATCCGGCGGGCGATGTCCCTCAGGACGTCCTCCTCGAGCTTATCGGTCTTTTCCCCGACCATCCGGTCGATGGGAAACGCCAATTTGCGGAAATGATGGACCGCCTTCTTGCCGATGAGGGTGAGGCGGACCGCCGCCGTTTTCGATTTCCCGTCCAGGAACTCCTGGACCCGGGCCAGCAGGTTGGCGTTGAAGGCCCCGCAGAGGCCCTTGTCCGAGGTCAGAACGATGACGTGGATGCGGTGCTCCTCGCGGGGCGTCAAGAGCGGATGGCCCAGCGCCTCCGTCCAGCGGGAGGCGTCCCAGATGAGGGCCGGAGCGCCGTGCCAGTAGGGCCGGCCTTCGGCGATGACCCGCTGGGCTTTCTTGAACTTGGCCGTGGAGACGGTCTTCATCGCCTTGGTGACCTGCTGCGTATTCTTGACGCTTTTGATCCGGCGGCGAAGATCGATGAGGGTCGGCATCAGACGCCCTGTTCCCGGAAGCGGGTATTGAATTCGGTGAGGGCGGCGGAGATCTCGGCGTCCAGGGCGTTGTCGATCTGCTTCCTCTGGATGATGGCCGCCAGGATACCGCTCTTCTCGCGGGCGAAGAACTCATCCAGCTTGGCTTCATATTCGGGGATGCGGGAGACCGGGAATTCGTCCAGGAAGCCGCGGTTGCCGGCGTAGATGATGAGGATCTGCCGCTCCACCGACAGGGGGTGGAACTGGCCCTGTTTGAGGATCTCGGTCAGGCGCACGCCGCGGTCGAGCTGGGCCTGGCTGATCCGGTCCAGCTCGGTGCCGAATTGGGCGAAAGTCAGAAGCTCGCGGTACTGCTGGAGGTCGCCGCGCAGCTTGCCGGCGACCTGCTTCATGGCCTTGATCTGGGCGTTGCCGCCGACGCGGGAAACGGAGATGCCGACGTTGATGGCCGGGCGGACGCCCGAATTGAAGAGCTCGGACTCCAGGTAGATCTGGCCGTCGGTGATGGAGATGACGTTGGTCGGGATGTAGCCGGAAACGTCGCCGGCCTGGGTCTCGATGATCGGCAGGGCCGTCAGCGAGCCGCCGCCGAGCGCGTCGCTCAGCTTGGCCGCCCGTTCCAGGAGCCGGGAATGGAGGTAGAAGACGTCGCCGGGGAAGGCCTCGCGGCCGGGCGGGCGGCGGAGGAGAAGACTGATTTCGCGGTAGGCGGCGGCGTGCTTGGAAAGGTCGTCATAGATGCACAGGGCGTGCCGGCCGTTGTCCCGGAAAAACTCGCCCATGGCGCAGCCGCTGTAGGGGGCCAGGTACTGGAGGGGCGAGGAGTCGCTGGCCGAGGCGGCCACGACGATGGAATATTCCATGGCCCCGTTGTCTTCCAGGGTCTTGATGAAATGGGCCACGGTCGAGTTCTTCTGGCCGATGGCCACGTAGATGCAGATGACTCCGGTCCCCTTCTGGTTGAGGACGGTGTCCGTGATGATGGCCGACTTGCCGGTCTGGCGGTCGCCGATGATGAGCTCGCGCTGGCCGCGGCCGATGGGGATCATGGCGTCGATGGCCTTGATGCCCGTCTGGAGGGGCTCACGGACGGGCTGGCGGTCGACGACGCCGGGGGCCAGGCGTTCGACGGGCAGGAAAGTGTCGGTCAGGATGGGACCCTTGCCGTCGAGGGGCTGGCCGAGCGGATCGATGACCCGGCCGATCAGGGCCTGCCCGACGGGCACCGAGATGATGCGATGGGTCCGCTTGACCACGTCGCCTTCCTTGATCAGGTGGCTCTCGCCCAGCAGGACCGCGCCGACGCTGTCCTCCTCCAAGTTCAGGGCGATGCCGGTGACGCCGTGGGGGAAATCGAGGAGCTCGTTGTACATGACCCGGTCCAGGCCGTAGATCTTGGCGATGCCGTCGCCCACGGAAATGACCGAGCCGACTTCGCGGATGTCGACGTCGCTCTGGAACCCTTCGATCTCGTGCTGGATGATCTTGCTGATCTCATCGGCTTTGATGGCCATGGCAGTCTACCTCTCGCTGAGTTGGTCTTTCAGTTTTTCCAGCTGGCCCTTGAGCGACGCGTCATAGACCAGATTGCCCCGGCCGACGCGCAATCCGCCGACGATCGACGGGTCGAGGACATAGTCGCAGTAGACGGGGCGGTTTTCGATGCGCCGGAGCTCCGCCTCCAGGCGGGCCCTGCGGTCTTCGCCGAGGGGGACGACGGAGCGGACCTCGAAGGACAGGACGCCCTGGCGGCTGCGCCAGGCGTCGGGCAGCGCGGCCAGGACCTCGGGCAGGATCTCCATCCGCCCGTGGCGAAGAAGGACCCCGAGGAAGCGGGCCGTCTTGGCCTGGGCGCCCTGGGCGTCCAGGATGGCCTGGATGATGCGGCCTTTCTTGGCCGCGTTGAGGAAAGGGCGGAACACGGCGTGCTCCAGCTTCTCGTCGGTCCGGAGAAGTCCGGAAAACTCGGCCAGCTCGCGCTGGACGGTCTCATACTCGGACGGGGAGGCCAGGGCCGCCGCCAGCCCCTCGGTATAGCGCTTAACGAGGGTCTGATTCTTCATGCAGGGTCTTCAGGCGGTCGATGGATTTATCGATCAGGACGTCCTGGTCGGTTGGGGTCAGCTTGCTTTTCAGACGTTCCTCGGCCAGAGAGGCGGCCAACTCGGCGGTCATGGCCTTGAGCTCGCGTATGCCGGCCTTGAGATGGGCCTCGATCTCCTGGCGGGCCAGGGTTCGCAGCCGCTCGGCTTCCTTTTCGGCCAGCTCGCGGATGTGGGCCTTCTCCTTGAGCCCGTCGGCCTCGGCTTCGATCTTCAGCCGGGCCATCTCGGCTTCCAGGGCGGCCGCCTTGCGGCGGGCCTCCTCGAGCTGGGCCTCGGCCGCCGCCCGGCCGGCGGTGGCCTCGGACAGCGTCCGCTCGATCGTCTTGGTGCGCTTGTCGAGCATCGCCAGCATGGGCTTGCGGAGGAAAAAGAACAGCCCTCCGAAGAGAATGGCGAAATTGATGATCTTGCCGCCCATGCCCGAGCCGCCGCTCTCGGGGGCCGACGCTTCGCCGGAGCGGGGCTCGGCGGCGGGCGCGGCGTGGTCCTGTAGGGCGGCCGCGGACAGAACAGACAGGAAGGCCAGAAGGAGAAAGACCGGAAGGCGGCGCCGCGTCATTGCAGGAGCCTCTTTTCGATCGACTCGGCCAGCCCGGAGGCGCGGGCCTGAAGCTCGGCCTTGAGTCCGCCCAGCTCGCGGAGAAGCTCGGCCCGGGCGCTCTCGACCTCGGCTTTGGCCGCGCTGCCCACATCGTTGAGCAGGCGTGTCTTTTCCCGCAGGGCTTCGGCCTCGAGGTCTTCGCGGATCCGCGACGCCGCGGCCCGGGCGGCCTTGACCGATTGATCGATATCGTGAAGGCTGCGCTGATTCTGTTCGAGGGCCAGCCGGGACGCCTGGCGATCGGCCGCGACGAGGCCGTCGCGCTCGGCCCGAAGCTTCTGGTAGGGGTGGAAGAAGACCTTGCCGAGAATCAGGACGAGAATCCAGACGACCGCGAAGGTGACCAGGAACGTCGCGTTGATATCAAGCATGATTCAGGGAACGCTCTCCAAAACGAGTCAGAAATTATACCGTGTTCCGCCGATTCATTCAAACGAGAAAAACAGGTCGGCGGGCGACTCGGCCCTTCCGTACCGTTCGCATTCGATTGATGGTCGGGCGGTTTGGGTGACCCGGGTCAAAACGCGCGGATTTTCCCCGGCGAGGAAAACCCGCTCCGACGCGTCTCCTTCGCACATTTACGAGCCCGCGGACGAGTCCCCTCCTGCGCAGGAGGGGCTGGGGTGGTGATATCAATGAGATTGAAGTGGGGCGCGGACGAGTCGTATCTATAATAATCTGCTCAGTCGTCCTTGCTCCGCGGAGGACTGGCAAGGCCTGTCGCACGGGTTTTGCCCCGGGTCACCCAAATCGCCTTTATTTAAACTCATGCAAACGGTACTCGAATCTCGTCGTCCACAAATATATCCAAAATCGAATACGAGATCAGAAATTGAATAGCCGTTTGGGCAGCTTTTTCACTTCGCCGACCAGATAGAGGGAGCCGGCGATGAGGACGGTCCCTTTCGGTCCGGCCAGTCTGCGGGCTTGGGCGATGGCGGCGCGCAGGTCGGGCTCGATCGCGATTTTTGATCGGAAACGGGGCGCCGCCTTCAGGATCTCCTCGGGCGATGCGGCGCGCGGCGACGGGATGGACGTCAGGATGACCGTCTCCGGCCGCGGAAAAAGAAGCTCCGCGGCCCGGCCGACGGCCTTGTCCTTGAGCATGGCGAAGACGAGAACCAGCGGCGCGCGGACGAAATCGCGGACGTAAGCGGCCAGCGCCCGGGCTCCGTCTTCGTTGTGGGCGCCGTCCAGAAGGACGATCGGACGGCGGCCGACGGTTTCCAGCCGGCCCGGCCATTCGGCCGCGGCCAGCCCCGAGAGGATCGTCCGGCGGGCGATCGGGAGCTCGACACAGCCCAGCGTCCGGGCCGCTGCGATGGCCACGGCGGCGTTCTCGCCCTGATGCCGGCCGGGAAGCTTCAGACGGAAGGGGAAAGCCTCGCCGCAGAATTCATAGCGAAACCGGAATCCGGCGGCCGTCCGGGCCGCGAAAAGCGCCCCGTCCCGTCCGAAGACGGACGCGAGCGGGGCGCCGAGCGCCCGGGCTTGGCGCCGGATGACCGCTTCGGCCGCCCGGCCCTCCACGCCGCTGACGACGGGCACTCCTGGCTTGATGATCCCGGCCTTTTCGAAAGCGATGGCGGACAACGTGGAGCCCAGGTATTCGCGGTGATCCAGGGAGATCGAGGTGATAACAGAAACCAGCGGATTGACGATATTGGTGGCGTCGAATCGGCCGCCCATGCCGACCTCGAGAACGGCGATATCGACCTTGCACTCGGCGAAATGGAGGAAGGCCAGGATGGTCAGGACCTCGAAATAGGTGGGATGGGCCTCCAGGCGGCCGGCCGCGAGCAGCCGGTCGATCGTATTCCGGATGCGGCCGAGCAGGCGGTCGAAATCGGATTCGGAAATGGTCCGATCGTCGATCCGGATGCGCTCCCGGACGTCCGCCAGATGGGGCGACGTGTATAATCCGACGCGCCGGCCGTCCGCCCTCAGGATAGAGGCCAGCATGGCGCAGACCGAGCCCTTGCCGTTGGTGCCGGCGACGTGCACGGAGGGGAAGCGCCGCTGGGGATCGCCGCAGGCGGACAGGACCGCGCCCACGTTCTGAAGGCCGAGCTTGACGCCGAACCGCTGCAGATTGTGGAGATAGTCCCCGCGGCCGGCCCGGTTCATGTCGGGCGGTTGAGCAGGAGCCGCAGGACGCGGGCGACGTACGGCTTCAGCTGCTTGCGCGGCACGATGTCGTCGAGCATGCCGTGCTTGAGCAGGAATTCGGAGCGCTGAAAGCCCTTGGGCAGCTTTTCGCGGATGGTCTGCTCGATGACCCGCGGGCCGGCGAAGCCGATCAGCGCGTTGGGTTCGGCGATGTTGAGATCGCCGAGCATGGCGAACGAGGCCGTCGTGCCGCCGGTCGTGGGATCGGCCAGGATGGAGATGAAGGGCAGGCCGGCCGCTTCCAGGCGGGCCAAGGCCGCACTCGACTTGGCCATCTGCATCAGGGACAGGGCGCCTTCCTGCATGCGGGCCCCGCCGGAGCAGGAAACCACCACATAGGGCAGCTTTTCCTGGAGGGCTTTCTCCGCCCCGCGGGTCACCTTTTCGCCCACGACCGAGCCCATACTCCCGCCCATGAAGGCGAAATCGAGGGCGCAGATGACCGTCCGGATGCCGCCGACAAGGCCGACCGCGTTGATGGCCGCTTCGGGCAGATCGGTCTTGCGCTGGGAATCGGCCAGACGCTTTTCATAGGGCATGCTGTCGACGAAATGGAGCGGGTCGCAGGGGAGGAGATTATGATCGAAGATGTCGAATTTCTGGTCGTCAAAGAGCATGGCCAAGCGCTCGGCGGCGGAAAGCCGGAAATGGAAGCCGCAGGCCGGACAGACGGACAGGTTTTCCAGGATGTCCTCTTTGAAGAGGATCCTCTGGCAACTATTGCAGCGGGTCCACAGGTTCTCACTCATGGTACGGGTCGGAGTGTAGCAGATAAAAAGGGGCCATGTCTACAATTCGCTAATCGTTTTGAGATTCCCCATCAGCCGGAAATTCCGTTGACGATTAGCGAATTTTAGACACGACCCCTATTTATTCGAGCTTCTTTTTCAGGAAATCGACGATGGCGTCGGCCGAGGGCAGGTCCAGACGGATGTCGATGCGCTCCTTCAGCAGGCCCAAGGCGCAGTCCAGGAAACGGGGCTCGTCGAGCGGCTTCTCGAAGTACTCGGCCGCCCCGAACGACGTCAGGGCCTCGTGCCGGTATTGCGGGCCGCGATAAAGGCCGGTGACGATGATGACCGGAACGGCTCCCTGGGATTCCTGGACGATGCGCTTGGTCAGGTCGAAGCCGTGCAATTTCGGCAGGATGGCCTCCAGGACGACCAGGTCGGGCTTCTCCAGGAGGTATTTCTCCCAGGCCGTCAAGCCGTCGGAAGCCGTCTCGACCCGTACGCCATAAGGACTGAGCAGGCGGGTGATCGTCTCCACCGAGCGGGCGTCGTAATCGACGATGAGAACCTTTTTGTCGGCCACGGGTTTATTCTATACAAATCGGGGCCGTATCTACAATTCGCTAATGGTGCGGCGGGCGCGAGCCTTGCCCGCTCCAGCTCCGACATACTCGGCCATGCTTAGATCAGGGGCCAGTGCCGCGTCTCTAATTCGCTAATCTTCTCGAGATGAGGAGGCCGTCCACCGGAATTAGCGAATTGTAGACCCGGCCCCGTTGGCGAATTGTAGATCCGGCCCCCCCTATGATATATTGCCGGGGATGAATATGTCCGAAATCCGCCTCTCGATCATCGTCCCGGCCTTCAACGAGGAAAAAAACGTCCCCCGGATGGTCGAGGAGATCACCGTCGCCATCGACCGCCTGAACGTCACCTACGAAGTCATCTTCATCGACGACGGGAGCCGGGACGGAACGTTCGCCGCCCTCAAGGAGGCCCGCCGGACCCACCCCCGGATCAAGGTCATCCGTTTCCGCAAGAATTTCGGCCAGACGGCCGCCCTCTCGGCGGGCTTTGACTACGCCCGCGGGGAAATCATCGTGACCATCGACGCCGATCTGGAAAACGACCCCAACGACATCGGCCTGCTGCTGGAAAAGATAGGGGAAGGCTACGATCTCGTCAGCGGCTGGCGCAAAGACCGCTGGAAGAAGCATTTCTTCTCCCGCCGCCTGCCCTCGCTGACGGCCAACTGGCTGATTTCCCGCATCACCAAGGTCCGCCTCCGCGACTACGGCTGCACCCTGAAGGCCTTCCGCCGCGACGTGATCAAGAACATCAAGCTCTACGGCGAGATGCACCGCTTCATTCCGGCCATCGCCGCCACGATCGGGGTTGACATCGCCGAAGTGCCGGTCAACTTCCGGCCCCGCATCCACGGGCAGTCCAAGTACGGCTTTTCCCGCTCGATCCGGGTCTTCCTGGACCTCCTGACGGTCAAGTTCCTGCTCAGCTATTCCACCCGCCCGCTGCAGATCTTCGGCCTGCTCGGCCTCATATCGGGGGGTTTCGGCGGGGTGCTGGCCGCCGTCCTCTCCTACCAGCGCCTTTTCCTGAAGCAGAGCATCTCCAACCGGCCCCTCTTGCTGCTGGCCATCCTGCTCATGCTGATCGGGGTCCAATTCATCACCATGGGCCTGTTGGGCGAGATCATGGTCCGGACCTACCACGAGGCCGTTCAGAAGAGCATCTACGTCGTCCGCGACGTCCTCGGCGAGGACGAAGGCCCGGACACGGACGGCTGAGCATGAAAGTCCTCATGCTCGCCCCCGAGCCTTTTTTCCAGCCCCGGGGGACGCCGATCAGCGTGCATTTCCGGATCAAAGCGCTCTCCGACCTCGGCCATGAAACCGACCTCATCACCTACCCCCTGGGTCAGGACATCCCCTTCCCAGGCTTCAAGATCCGCCGGGTTCCCAACATCCTCGGCCTGCGGGCCATCAAGATCGGACCGTCTCTGCCGAAGCTGCCCCTCGACGGGATGATGGCCCTGAGTGCCTTCGGCGCCCTGGCCCGGCGGAGATACGACCTCGTCTACAGCCATGAGGAAGCGGCCTTCTTCGGCATCGTCTTGGCCCGCTTGTTCGGCAAGCCCCATCTCTACGATATGCATTCCAGCCTGCCCCAGCAGCTGACCAATTTCCAGTTCTCGACGTCGCCTCTCCTCAAAACCATCTTCACCCGGCTGGAGGACGCCGTTCTGAAGAGCTCGGGATCGGTCATCGTCATCTGCCGAGACCTCTTCGACTATGTCAAGAGCAAGGGCTTCGCCGACAAGGCCGTCTTCCTGGAAAATTTCATGGACTTCAACGATTTCGAGGAAAATCCGGCCTCGCCCGAAACAATCGCCGCCATCCGCCGCGATGCGGCCCCGGGCGGGGAGAAAATAATCCTATACGCCGGCAACTTCGAACCCTACCAGGGCATCCCCCTTCTCATCGAAGCCATGGCCAAGGTCAAGGCAAAGGCCGTGCTCTTGATCGTCGGCGGGTCCAAAGCCGAGCATGAAACGGCCGAAATCCGGGCCCGGGCATTGGGTGCCGGCGGCCGGATCAAATATATCGAAAAAGTCCCGCCGCGGGACGTTCCCCGCTACATCAGCGCCACGGACGTGCTCGTTTCGCCGCGGGTTTCCGGCACGAACACCCCCCTGAAGATCTATTCCTTCCTCAAATCGGGCAAGCCCTTTGTGGCCACCCGGCTCTATACGCACACCCAGGTGCT
>Ga0182021_10002982_pt1 | contig 19943 bp, 11 predicted proteins | sample 612E3MmetaG_FD_120493 | JGI IMG/M metagenome (GOLD analysis project Ga0182021, IMG submission 120493) | Permafrost microbial communities from Stordalen Mire, Sweden - 612E3M metaG (Illumina Assembly) | ecosystem: Environmental > Terrestrial > Soil > Wetlands > Permafrost | place: Sweden... | reverse complement strand
GGGCAGGGGCTTCCCCAGGCGCTCTTTGAGGCTACCCCCGGAAAGATAGGTCGTTACGATATAAAGTTGACCCTGATATTGGCCGTAATCGAGAATGGTTAGAATATTGGGATGGGAGAGCTTGGCAAGCACCCTAGCTTCACGCTGGAAACGTTTAAGCATCGTTTCCGCTTTTTCGTCGGTGAGTTTTTCACCCCTGATGAACTTGATGGCGACCTCACGTTCAACCTGTGTGTCGTAGGCTTTATAGACGGTTGCCATTCCCCCTTCACCTAGTTGTTCAAGGATATGGTAACGACCGAGTGATTGACCGACCGGATTCGCCATTAACCCTCCAAAATAATGACCCACAATCTCAATAATTGGCGCTTTCCCGTCGGTAAATATCGATAATTGACGCTGCGCTACCGTTTGAGTATACTGTAACGAATCCCTTGAGTCAATTTACGACCATTGGCGGGAGTTCTTTTTAGACTTTACTGAGACGGCAAGGAGACCCCATGTCATCGAAATCATTTTTACGTTATTTTTGGATCAGCATCTTGTTCCTTTCAGTACTTGCCATGCCGATCCGTACTTATGCACAGAGTGTAGTAGATTTGGCTGTCCAATATGTGGAGGGAACCCCGAAAATCGATCAAATTGCCTATGACGTCAAGGTATATTTATCTGTGCTGGACAGCGCCGGGAATCCTGTTCGCGATTTAAACACTGCCAGTTTCACAGTCACTGAAGATTCACAAAAAGTAAATATCGATTCGGTTGGTTTGGTGAAAGATGAACCAATCAATATCGTGTTATTGATCGACACAAGTGGAAGCATGGGTGGAGTAGGGATCGGTGATGCCCGGAAAGCGGCCTCGGGTTTCGTGTCTGGGTTGGATGCCAATGATCTCGTGTCTGTCATGACCTTTGACAATACCGTTAAAACGATCATTGATTTTACGACCGATCACAAGGCTGCCAGTGACGATATATCACTGGTCAATGCCGTTTCAGGCGCCGGGACGTGTTTGTATGATGCGGCTTATCAAGCCGCACAGATGACAGCCACCGTTCCGGCCGGCAGGCGCGCGGTTGTCCTGCTTACAGATGGCGTGGATGAAAAATCGAGCGGTGGTACTTGCAGTACACATGATGTAGACAATCTGGTTGAATTAGCAACAACGGCCAATACGCGCGTTCCGATCTACACATTGGGGATGGGCAACCGGGTTGATGAACCCACTCTGAAACGCATTGCGGCGGATACCGGTGGACGTTATCTGTTTTCAACAGATTCCACCCAACTGGGCGCACTCTTCTTGAGACTGGCCGACCAACTGCGTTCCGAATATGTATTGCAATACACCTCCGTCGCGGGGCCTGGCGCGCATGGACTGGCGGTGAGCGTCAATTACCTGAATGCCAAAGATACGGATACGCGTAATTTCCTTTTACCCGCTTTACCAACCCAGGTTTCATTCACTTCTCCTACTGAAGGACAGGAGGTCAGCGGAAAGAGCAAACTCGCAGTCACACTTTCCGGTCAGGGACAAACGGTCGAAAGTGTTGCATTCCAAATCAACGGACAGGTGGTCGGATCGGTAACTACCACCCCTTACCAACTGGATATTGATTATTCCAATTACCCTGCCGGCGACCTTACCATTAAAACCGTTGTCTATGGCTCCGGAAATGTGGAACTAGCAAGCAAGACCGCTACAGTGAAAGTTGTACCTGCTCCGCCAGGCTCCACTCAGACTCAGCCACAATCTCCCAAGAATTTGTCGCCACAAACCATTGCCGTTGGAGGCGGTGGGCTGGTCCTGTTATTGGTTGTTGCAGGTGTGGTCTCTTTCACAGTTGTGAAGCGACGCCAGGAAGAGCGCCGGCGAGATGAGGAGTGGCAAAAGTCGCAAAATCCGGAGGCATTCCCTCAGCCTGTTGTTGAAGACAGGACAATGGATTCTTTCGATCAGGAACCCAGCCCGGATGCCTTGGGGATGCTGGTTGTGGAGAATAGTGATGACCCGACCATGATCGGACACCGTTTCGACATTATGGGGCCTCTCACCAAACTTGGACGTAGCGCGGATAATGATGTTACGTTCCCCAAAGACAGCCCTGTATCTCGCCACCATGCAGAGATCAAAGAACGAAACGGCGGCTTGTTCTTTAGTGAAATATCAGCCGAAGATGCCTCAGGTCATAGCAAGGCTCCCACCTACGGCACCTTTATCAATGACAGACAGATAGGACCTGATCCCGTAATGCTGCAAACAGGCGATGTCATCCAGCTTGGGAAGCGCGTCCGCATGAAATTCAAGGTGGGCAAGACTTCCAGTGGAGAAGAACGAACATTTGACGGACTGATACCTGATGATGATCCTGATAAAACACGCGAAGAATAGAAGGTAAATCTGCGACCTTTTCTAAAATAAGTGTTCTCGAGAAGGTCAAATCCGATATGGAATCCATTATTCCAAAAGAGCAAAGTTGTAAGAGGACGCTTGTGGGAAAACAATTCTATGGCTGAAGCAAAGCTGGCAGCAGGGTTTGAATTTGGCGCAGCTTGTGACCCGGGACGAAAACGAAAGAACGAGCCAAATCAAGATTTGGTTGAATTGATTCTACCGAGTTCCAAGGATAGTTATCCTCCTCTAATCATTGTGGCAGATGGTATGGGCGGCTATCGCGGTGGCGAAATCGCAAGTAAATTGCTAGTTGAAACATTTCACAGGTTTTATCTTCAATCCAATCTTAAATCCTGGAATGGATCGCTCTTATCTGAATTGGTACAAAAGGCGCATAAGGCGATCATAGATCACGGCAGTAAAGATCCAAATCTCTCTGGTATGGGCACGACGGTTGTGGCCGCAATTCTCACAGAAGATCATATTGATGTTATCAACGTAGGTGACAGCCGCGCGTATCTATTACGAGGCGAAAAAATCATTCAACTCAGTCAGGATCAGAGCATCGTAGCCGATCAAGTGCGTGCTGGACAGTTGACACCTGAAGAGGCGAAAGAACATCCGAAGCGCAGATGGCTCTCCATGTCCATAAGCGCCAAACGCCCGGTAGTCAAGCCCTTTACCGTTGAATCCAGAATTGAGCCGGATGATATCCTCGTACTCTGCTCGGATGGACTATGGAGTGCAATTCCGGAGACGCTCATTTGGGCGGCGGCCAACGAATTGCCGCCGCAGGATGCAGCGGATAAGCTGGTGGCAATGGCAAATACCAGCCAGGGGCCGGATAATATTTCGGTAATCATTGCTCGCCGCTTCAATCCGGAGCGAAAGCCTACTACTATCAATATTGAAGACACCAGTCCCTAAAAGCAAGCGATTGCCAAGGAAACAACATGAAGATGAGGAAAATTATTAATTACCTGCACTGAGAGCTGAGATATAGATCGCAAGAGATACGGTCATTAGAAAGCTTAAGGCGGATGCAGAAGTTAGATCGTTTCTTGCGAACGAGAATAAAGAGATCAATTGTTTATTTTGTATCTGGCTTTGAAAAATTGTGTATGAATTAAGTTATGAATGAAAAGAAGATGTAAGAATACTGACAATCCGGCAAAGCTAAAGAGAATTTTATCTACACGCGGCTTTAAAAGGAATTTCAGCGGTGTGGGAGAAATGCAGATCAAGTAGAGTTAATCCATATGCGCCGAGAAAAATAATAAAGTCATTATCACCTTGGGAAAGGTTTGCTGTTCCAAATAAATAAGACTCTTGCGTTTCGGCGCAGCAGCAATACGGGTTTTACTTCAAAAACTCAACTTCTTGAAATTCGTCAATCACCATGGTGCCTTCAGCAACATTAACTTTATAATTGAGATGACTGCTTGCCCAGTCTTTTCCAGTAGTTATAGTGAACAGTTTGCCTGTTTCAGGATGATCTTTCTCCCATATTTTGCCCTCAACGCCGTCAATATTTAGCCACATAAGCAGATAATACCAAGTTTTGGGTTCGTATTGAAAACCTAGCGTGTGAGAAATTAATTGGTTGTCGCCGCTCCAAATGCCATAGGTCTGTCCACTTTCAAACCAAAAAGCATGATAATCAGGACTGCCAAAAGGTCCATATTCAAAATTGATTAAGAAATACGCACTTGGTTCTGTGCGAAATAAAAGTAAATATCCATTCCCGTGTTGTATTGGCCAATCAGACCATAGGGCTGAAGAACCATCTTCCCAAGGATCTCCTGATACCAGGGGTTCGTTCAGGGTTAAGAGACCATCGGACAGGTTGAAGGCCCCTTGGGGACCTATATTCAGTTGAAATTCAAGGGTAGACAGATCATCAAATTTCTCGTCGCGTATGACTCTCTTGACCAAGGGTAAATCTGGGCCCAATGGTGCATAGGTTGGCATTGGCCTATTGACTGGGGTGGATGTGTAGGTTGGCATCTGCCCGCTGGTTTGAGTGGATGCATAGGATTGTTTATTCGTTGATGTGGAAGTAATGGCAGCAGGCGGCTCCACGACCCGCCAGCCCAAACCAAGCAAGACATTCCCTACTGCCAATGATATGCCAAGTAATGTCACAAAGCCACCAATCATGAGCCATTTACGGTAGTCAAAGCCTGCTTTCCCTATTTCCCCTTGTTTGTATTCTACTGGTTGACTCTTTGCTTTCTTGCGATTAGCCGCCTTACTGCTCGTTTGTCTTTCCAAGTTTTCCAACGCAATTGCAAATTCACCCATACTCTGATAACGGTCTTCGGGCTTTTTAGCCAACGCTTTCAGTAGTGTACTTTCTACTACTTGGGGCAAATCAGACACAAATGTACGTGGACGAGGCAGTGGGTCTCGGGCGTGCATGATGGTCACTGCCAAGGGCGTATCGGCTGTGTAGGGCTTCCGTCCCGTCACCATTTCATACAGCACAATGCCTAGTGCATAGATATCTGAGCGATGGTCGGCAGCCTTGACTGTCGCCTGTTCAGGGGCCATATATTCGGGTGTACCGATCAGCGCACTTGTAGCAGTGAGATCCATAGTCTCTTGCGCGTCCAGTATCTTGGCGATCCCAAAGTCGGTCAACATTGGTTCGCCATCCGCGGTGATCAAAATATTGGACGGTTTGACATCCCTATGGATCATACCCTGACGATGAGCAAAATCCAACGCGCGTGCGATGGGGATCAGTAGGCGTACTGCTTCCTGCCAAGTCATCCGCTTTCCATTCAGTTTTTCCTTCAGTGTTCCTCCGGGCAGGAAAGGCATCACCAAGTATGGGTGGTTTTCGTATTCGCCATAGTCTGTCACTTTCACGATATTGGGATGTGTCAGGCGCGCCAGGGCTTTGGCCTCACGCTCGAAACGCTTGAGCGAACGCTCGACTGCATTTTGGGGCAGGCTTTCCGTCCTGATGACCTTGACCGCCACGTCCGTTTCGAGGCGCGTGTCGTAGGCTTTGTATACGGTTGCCATGCCGCCTTCGCCGAGTTGTTCGAGGATGTGGTAGCGACCCAGAGAATGACCGATTAAATTGCTCATTTTTCATCCCAGAAGGAGAGTGCGTATTGTCTTTTATAGCAGTTGTTCAATGATTTTAGCGACTCTATGAACCGAACCCGTTCGTAAGCTCTGTGCAGATAACCACCATATCATCCGCGCAGAAATGTTCGATCATATGATAACGCCCGTGGTATTGACCGATCAAGTTGTTTATTGTCACTTCCCAACCAAAGAATATGTATCTTAGGTCACCTACCAAATATAAGTATTTTACCTGAGGCATGAGGGGGTTTGGTGCCCTGTCTCAATTTAATGCTGACGCAGATCATAAGAGTGACTTGTCCGACTGGCAAGTGTTTGTAACAAGAACAAATTGATTGGATATGAGTGTAACCCAATGGCGACACTCATAATCTGACCGACGGCGACTTACCCACCTTGCTGGAATAAATTGTAGGATGGCTCGATCACCCCTTGGGTCAATGATTCCTGTTTGATTGAATTTATGGCAAATCAAATCCGGGTATATTCGTTAATTGGATTTCTTTATAATTATCAACTTCCAGGAAACCTGAATCGCCGTTAATGACAAAGGTCCAGCTCAATCCTGCCCAGTCAGCGCCTCTATCCAACGAATAATAACAATAATGTGATGGATCAGCTTTATCCCACACTCGGATATAAAATTTCCCGCCCCCTCTGTTCCATAACAATACATAATACCAGTGGTCGGGATTAATAGAATCAAGATTTCCTTCCAATGGGTTTCCACCCATTTCACTGCTTCCTTGCATATTCAAATCATAAAAACTATCACTCAGAAGCAGTCCCCAGTTTTTGTAAATCGATTGACCCCAGGGGCCGTATTGTACTTTGACCACAAAATTAGATGGGTTGTCGCTTCGAACAAGCATAAATGAAGCCTGTTTATCCTCAATTCCAGTTTTCCTCTCCAAACCAGGCCAGCTCGAATTGCCGTCAATGTGGAGAACACCATTTTTGTAAACTAATTCAGAATACGGGTTCGGGTTCCAGTCGCTGGATATTTTTTGGTCAAAAGCCTCGCTGAAAATCACCTGGCTCTTGGAAATGACATCCAGAAAGTTGATATTTGTCTTTTGGGTTGGGTTTAAATGTGTCTCAACAACGGTAGATATGAGCACAGTGGCAGTCGGGGTAGTGCTCGGATTTACTGTCGCCATCGCGGTTGGGGCTGGAACGGTCATCTTTCCAGCCATCATGTATCCACCAGCCAGAAAAGCCAGCAAAACAATACCTCCAAGCAGGTAAATCCAGACAGGAAGCCCGCCTCGTTTCACCGCCGCCACAGGCGGGCTGGTCTGTATGGTCACTGTCTGGGCAGCCAGCTTTTCCAAAGCAACAGCAAACTCACCCATAGTGGCATAACGGTCTTCGGGTTTTTTGGCCAACGCTTTCAGAAGTACATTCTCTACAGCTTGGGGTAAATCGTGAATGAATTGTCGAGGCCGCGGCAACGGCTCACTGGCCTGTTTGATTATTACGGCCATAGGCGTATCCGCTGTGTAGGGCTTGCGTCCTGTAACCATTTCGTAAAACACGACGCCAAGAGCGTAAATATCAGCGCGTTGATCAATGGATTTCGATGAAGCTTGTTCAGGGGCCATATATTCGGGCGTACCAATCGCTGCACTTGTACCGGTCAGATCCATTGTCTCTTCGAGGTCTAATATTTTAGCGATCCCGAAATCGGTCAGCATCGGCTCGCCATCAGCGGTGATGAGGATGTTAGAAGGTTTCACATCGCGGTGGATCAATCCCTGGCGGTGGGCAAAGCCCAAGGCTCGTGCGATGGGCAAGAGCAGGCGAGCCGCGTTTTGCCATGGCATTGGCTTGCCTCGCAGTTGGCCCTTGAGCGTGCCGCTCGGCAGGTATTCCATCACAAGGTACGGCTTACCCTCATATTCACCGTAATCCGTCACTTTCACGATATTGGGATGTGTCAGGCGCGCCAGTGCCTTGGCTTCACGCTCGAAGCGCTTGAGCGTGCGCTCCAGAGAACTCGGAAGTATATTCTCTGTGCGAATGACCTTGACCGCCACGTCCGTTTCGAGGCGCGTATCGTAAGCTTTGTAGACGGTCGCCATGCCACCCTCGCCCAATTGCTCGAGGATGTGGTAACGACCGAGGGATTGACCGATTAAATCAGACATGTCCAATCTTTCTTCAAGTGAGCTAAAAAGGGGCACGCCAAAGACGCGATCCGCTTAACACCCGGTGACATGATCATAAAGAACCTACTTTATATTCACGCCAACAGTCGTATACCAACCTGCGATGATCAATGATTTTGCCGTTGCGACTTGATCGGGGGTCGGAGAAACTGCTGAGGCATACGCGCTGGATGTCGGTAACATCACTGTTAGGTTGGCAGGGATTACTCCACGTGCTTCCATGTCAGACTGGTTGACGCCATGAGCATATCCTTTCATCCATGCCAATTGGCCGCTGTCAGAATGAAGAATTTCCATCCAAAGTTTGGCGCAATTAGGATGCGGCGCATAGGCGCTGATGGCCTGAACATACATGCTTGCTATGGTAGGAGAGGGGTAGACGACCTTGATCGGGGGATTGCCAGCAAATGCATCCCGATCACCCAAAGCCAGATAATCCCAAGTCAAGAAGATCGGGGTTGCGCCCTGTGCAACCGTTCCCGGCTGGGCAATCTTGGGGACAAAATTCCCAGCATCGTTCAGTTTCTTGAAGAAATTGAGCCCAGGCTGGGCATTATCCAGAGAGCCGCCATTTCCCAAAGCAGCTGCAAATACCGCCAGGATGGCTTGATTGGAACTACGGGGATCGCCTGCAAGGGCAACCTGGTCTTTATAGTCAGGCTTGAGCAGATCAGCCCAGTTAGTCGGAGGTGTCTTTACAACTGCAGTATTAACTCCCAAAGCCATAATGCCGTAATAACCACCAGTCCAGAAACCATCAGGATCCTTTGATGGAATGCCAAGAATGGCGTCAGGAATCTTGTCCCAAGTCGAGACTTTGTAAGCCTGGTAATCTCCGGCAGTTTTACCCGTGGCACCAAAGGCATAGCCAACATCCACGATATCGGGAGCCTGTGGGCCTTTGTTATCCTTGTTAGCTTCGATAGCGGCAAGTTCGTCAGCGGAGCCGGCATCCTCGTTTATGGAGTTGATCTTTACACCTGATGTGGTTTCAAATAGCGTGAAAATATCCCCGTAGTTTGCCCAAGAGGTCGGCGTAGCGATGATGGTAATCATCCCTTCCGCCTTGCATGCAGTGATCAGTGAATCCAGAATCGCGACGGGACCTGCGGCAGATACCTGAGTTGGTTGTACTTGCGTTGCAGGGACAGCAGGGAACGTCGGCTCAGGTGTTGGGGTGGAAGGATGAAATATGAACAGGATCGCCACAGCCACCAACGCAATTCCGCCGATCCACAGCATCCAGCTGCGCCAGATCGTTCTGGAGTGACCAGGCTCCGGGGCTGAACGAGGTGGCATTTTCTCTGTCCGCGGTCGAGAGCTGGTTTTCAAATTGTTTACACCAGAGTCGCCCGGACGACGAGCTTCTGGCGTGGACTTTGTTTTGCCATCCAGCAATCGTTCCATCGCCTTTTCAAATTCACCCATGCTCTGATAACGATCTTCGGGTTTCTTAGCTAATGACTTGAGCAACACATTCTCTACCGATTGAGGCAAGTTTGGAGCGATGGCGCTGGGGCGGGGAAGGGGCTCGCTGGCATGTTTGAATAACACGGCCATTGGCGTGTCGGCCTGGAAAGGCTTTCGGCCTGTTACCATTTCATAAAGAACGACACCCAGACCATAGATGTCCGCCCGATGATCAACAGTCTTACTAGTCACCTGTTCAGGGGCCATATATTCGGGCGTGCCAACGGCTGCGTTGGTGCCGGTCAAATCCATGGTCTCTTCGAGGTCGAGCATTTTAGCGATCCCGAAATCGGTCAGCATTGGGTCACCGGAATGAGTGATCAGAATATTGGACGGTTTGACATCGCGATGAACCATGCCTTGTTCATGGGCATAAGCCAGAGCACGCGCAATGGGCAGCAAAATATGAATGGCTTCCTGCCAGGGCATGGGTTTGCCATTCAACTTTTGTTTCAACGTCCCGCCTGGCAAATAAGGCATCACCAAATATGGCTTACCTTCGTATTCGCCATAATCAGTCACTTTCACGATATTGGGGTGTGTCAAGCGCGCCAATGCCTTGGCTTCGCGCTCGAAACGTTTGAGTGAACGCTCGACTGCATTTTGGGGCAGGCTTTCTGTCCTGATGACCTTGACCGCCACGTCCGTTTCGAGGCGCGTGTCGTAGGCTTTGTAGACGGTTGCCATGCCGCCTTCGCCGAGCTGCTCGAGGATGTGGTAACGACCGAGGGATTGACCGATCAAATTAGACATTTTTTCCTGGCAATATATAGAAGATCAGAATTTAAGAAACCAATTTGAACGAAACATTATATTTGTCCCTACGGAGATAAGTGGGAACACCGAAAACCGACGTAATTGCTGATGAACGAGGGGTTGAACTCGTCGCGGTCGGATGTCCGGATGTGGCTACCTAAACTAAACCACGAACCGCCACGTAACACACGAAATTCACCCGTATCTGGTCCTAATGGATTGGAGGATGGCGATTTCTGATAATAGTTCGGATCATACCAATCCGCGACCCACTCCGACACATTTCCTGCCATGTCATACAAGCCATAAGGGCTTGCGCCTCCTGCATAGAAACCTACATTGATTGTGTCACCAATATTTTCATTGTAATTAAGTAAAGTACTATTCGGAGCATCATTTCCCCACGGGTAGATTATGTCATTAGACCCACGCGCTGCTTTCTCCCACTGCGCTTCAGTGGGTAGCTTCGCCCCGCGCCATTCGCAATAGGTCCTCGCCATGTTCCAATTTACATTGATCACAGGATAATTATCATATTGTGAATTCCCGTAATAATTTGAGCGGGTTAAGGATCCTAATTCCCCGGGCGCGCTGCAAACCTCTGCGTTTACACATTGTCTGTAAAACGCGTTGCTTACCTCATATTTATCAATGGAATAAGCGGCCAAATAAACTTGGTGGACAGGGGTTTCATCCGGATCGCCCTTTTCGCTGCCCATCGTGAATTCACCAGCAGGCACGAAGGCCATAGACACGCTTTCAGCGTCGGTGGTTTCAGGAAATGAAGATGTTGATGTAATGATATCGATGGGTGTGAGATTAAACGATCGGGTGGAGGTTGGTAATATTTTCGCAGGGAAGGATTTGATTAGAGGAAAAAGAAGCGCAATCGAGATTGTGCCAACTATAATTATTCCGATTGTCCATACGGCGCGGCGAGAGACGGTTGGCAAAACGATAACATCCGAATTTGATTTTTCCGTTTGAAAATTGACTATCTTTGGTTCTGCTTTGGCTTTCTTTTCATTAGCTAGTTTACCCGTAAGTAGTCGCTCCAGCGCAGCTGTAAATTCGCCCATGCTTTGATAACGTTCATCAGGCTTTTTGGCCAATGCCTTCAGCAGTACATTCTCCAAGACCTGGGGCAAATCAGGAACGAAATGTCGTGGTCGCGGCAAGGGCTCGCTGGCATGTTTGATGATCACTGCCATAGGTGTATCTGCTGTATATGGCTTTCTGCCTGTGACCATTTCGTAAAACACAACGCCCAGTGCGTAAATATCAGCGCGTTGATCAATGGATTTGGATGAAGCTTGTTCAGGGGCCATATATTCGGGCGTACCAATCGCTGCACTGGTTCCCGTCAGTTCCATGGTCTCTTCAAGATCAAGCATTTTAGCGATCCCGAAATCGGTGAGCATCGGCTCGCCATCAGCGGTGATGAGGATGTTAGAAGGTTTCACATCGCGGTGGATCATGCCCTGGCGGTGGGCAAAGCCCAAGGCTCGTGCGATGGGTAGGAGTAAGCGAATTGCGTCTTGCCATGGCATCGGTTTGCCGCGCAGTAGACTCTTGAGCGTGCCGCTTGGCAGGTATTCCATCACAAGGTACGGCTTACCCTCATATTCACCGTAATCCGTCACTTTCACGATATTGGGATGTGTCAGGCGCGCCAGCGCCTTGGCTTCACGCTCGAAGCGCTTCAGTGCTCGTTCTACTGCATTTTGAGGCAGAGATTCTGTGCGAATGACCTTGACGGCCACATCCGTTTCAAGGCGCGTGTCGTAGGCTTTGTAGACGGTCGCCATGCCACCCTCGCCCAATTGCTCGAGGATGTGATAGCGACCGAGGGATTGACCGATTAGCTCACCCATTACTATCCTCCAATTTATACAGCCCCTTACGGGTTTGCCAGTTAGTATACATCGGTTTGACTCCAGGTAACAATTTATTCAACGGACAACGTTGCAAAAGTCGATAACTTGTAAGCTGGGCCCCCTAATCCTTTACCCTCTTTCAAATGAATTTAACACCGATCTTCATTGTCTAACACTACTGCTATCATCACGAGAGGAACTACCATACCCGCACCTGTAGAACCCACTCGTACCAAAATAAAAGGACTCCTGGCCTTCTGCGGCTGGACCGTGCAGGGTCGCGACCAGTTAAACCTTGCAACCAGGCCAAGGTTTCCGCTCTGTGCGCTTCGCAACCCGATCGTCATGGCTTCCTACTCATAATATTAGGTTAGATTAAAACTTGTTGTTTATATGGTTTTTTCAAATTATCTTATCTCAAATTAAAATTGGTTCTATATAACAATTCTTCTGCCAATTTGCGCATTTTGAAGTTGGTGTTAGTCGGCCATATCTTCATTGGTACAAAACGATGAAAGAACGTTGTGATGCCAATGCTCTTCCTTGCCTCATCTAAAATACAGGACTACCGAACCTCGCCTATCGATTTATCTGTATCTAATAACGAGGGTCATTTGCCTCTGTTCATATTGAAATCTTTGGTTTTCCATACCGCCCGTGATACACTATTTCTATGATCTCCGCCATTGCGCAAGCTGCGCCAATCGCCTTGGCGATGTAATCGCAAGGGAACACAATATTTGATAATGGCGAGTCTAATTATGCCTGGGTGCAGCGTCTCGCGTCAGCAAAATGCGCTTACGTAAAGCGCTTCCTACAACATATAGAGCGCAGTTTGTTCGCACGTGTTGGAGGTCCAAATTGCGAGGGCCCAGCAATGGCGATGAAGGCGCTATCCTGAGGTTTGTAACCGTGTATGGTTCCCTCACATCTCGGGCGCCGAGCGTCGTTATCTCAGCATTGAGTCTATGGGCCAACAGGCTTCGTCGGCACGAGATTGCACGTCAAGGATTGGGAAGCCGACGTAAAGTTCTCCGTGAATGTCTCACTGCACCCAATAAAGTCATCGAATACAGGTCCCCATAAGCAATAGCTGATGTGATGAATTCCCGCATCCATCCTGACACGAGGATCGCTGAAAAAATAATACCCGGATGAATTGGAATAGAAGGATCTATCATTATTGTCGCTAGTCCCCCCGTAGATAGGTGAAGTTACGCCATCTATGTAGACCCAGCATTCATCTTTAGGTAGTGCATTAGAAATGGGCAAGATCAGTCTGCGTTTCGCTTCCGGGGTCTGCGTGGGCGACCTAAGGGCAGGACTCTCCGGTGTCGAAAACGATGCGGATGGTTCACTGGCTGAGGAACTTGAATCGGCCGAGCATCGAAATCCAAGGTCGAACCGCGAATTGTCCCCATAGTGGGTCTGCTCTGCCGCACTTGCCAACGAGTCAATCGAACTCAAGTACGAGCCGCCGCGAACCGGCCGAGCCACCTCGGTTGTCTGCTCGGCGGACGCCTGCACCTGCATTCCAGCCTCGCCTTGACCTGCATCTGGCGCCACCCACTCTGCTACATTTCCTGCCATATCCAATGTCCCATAGGGGCTGGCTCCACTTGGAAAGCTGCCAACCGGGGCAGCCGCGCGCGCGTATCCATCACAAGCCAAACCGACTACTTGACCGGGAGTGATCTTGCTCTCGTCATCGAAATTACCCCGAGAACAATTGTCGATGGCATTCCCCCAGGGGTATTTGCGGCCATCGGTGCTCCGCGCAGCCTTTTCCCATTCTGACGACGTCGGCAATCGCTGTCCCGCCCATGCACAGTATGCAGCGGCGTCGTTCCAAGAGACATGGATCACCGGCAGGGCCTCGCTGCCAAGGTAGGTACTGCCTGGCCCTGCCGGGCGTCTCCAGTTGAAACCTTGCACATCCATCTCTCCTTTTGGACTATACATGTTGCCGGTGATTCTGGAGAAGCCCTTTGCTTCAGCATCCGTTACGTAGCCGGTCGCTTTCACGAATGCAGCAAACATCCGGTTCGTGACCTCGGTCTTGTCTATCCAAAAGGCTGGCAGGTAAGCGCGATGCTGTTTATCGGCAGCCCCTGCTATGAAATCGCCTCCCGGCACGAGGACCATCACCATTCCATCGTTGGGACTGACCTGCGTTGCAATCACGCTCCCGGGCACGGGCACGAGCGTGACTGTCGAAGTGGGCGCTGAGGTTGAACTCGGTACACCTCTGGAGGTGGATTTCCCTGTGCCCATCGCAACCGGTACCAGAAATTTGGCAGTCGGCGTGTTCTCCACACGCCGCCCGAGCAGGGCGAGGGAGATGCCACCCGACCGTGCGAGGCCGACAGCCAGTAAGATCAGAGCTGCGACGCAAAGCCCCCAGCCCAGCCATGACCTCCGCTGTGTCTGTGCCGTGTTGCTATGAGCAGCGATGGGAAGTGCATTCCCCGAAAGCAGTTGATGGATGGCAGCACTGAATTCATTCAAATCCGCGTACCGGTCTTCGGGGTGCTTGGCCAGCATCTTAAGGAAGATCTCTTCCACCTGATCGGGTAGATCCCGAACGAAGCGGGCCGGCCTTGGAAGTGGGTCATTGATATGCTTGAGCACCAGCGCCATCGGCGTATCCGCCTTGAACGGTGTGCGACCGGTGATCATCTCGTAGAAGACAACCCCGAGGGAATAGATGTCTGCCCGGTGGTCCGCCTTCTTTCCGAGGCCCTGCTCGGGAGCCATGTACTCTGGCGTGCCCAGCATGGTGCCCGTACCGGTTGTCAGCGTACCCTCAGTCTCGCTTTCCAGCACGCCGGCAATGCCGAAGTCCGAAAGCATCGGTTCGTCTGAGGCACTAAGCAAGATGTTGGAAGGCTTTACATCGCGATGGACGATGTGGTGATCGTGGGCATGCTGCAGGGCACCCGCAATGGGTAGCATGAGTTCTGCAGCTCGCCGCCACGGCATCGGTTTGCCGAGCTTGTCCTTCAAGGTACCTTTGGCTTGGTATTCAAGCACCAAGAAGGGCGTACCATCCGATTCGCCGAAATCAAGTACCTTGACGATGTTCGGATGGTTCAGGCGAGCTATCGCCAGAGCTTCTCGTTCGAAACGCTTGACGATGCGGCCCATATGCTCAGGTGGGAAAACGTCACGGCGGATGACTTTAACCGCCACTTCCCGCCCAAGCCGTGTATCCAGAGCCCTGTAGACGGTCGCCATTCCTCCTTCGCCAAGCTGCTCCAGCAGTTCATAGCGATCCGATATCATCACAGTCTGTAGTTCTCCATCATCGGCGGTAGACATGCGGGCTCCGGCCTACTGGTCAAGTTTCTTTAGGGTGACGACAAAATACCCTTGCGAGACACCGCGTGAAGACAGACCCGCGTCAAGGTAGTATGTGCCATTACTCGGGATCACATAGCGTACAATCTGGGAACCAGCCGTTACATGCCCTTGAAGTCTGAGACCTGTATAGGCGAGGATTACATCCCGTCCCACCGCCAGTGTCTCACCGGAAGCGTTCTTGAGGGTCAGGCTGCCATAGATATTCCTGCCTTCTTGTGCCTCTGGAAACACGGAAATCGCAACGATGTCACCCTCCTTGGCGTTGAAGGCATAGCCGCCTTGTGTGTGTCCATTCGAGGATTTGCCATAATCCATGATAATGTAGCCTGGCCACATGGTTGGCGATGGCAGAACATTTGGAGGTTGGAGAGGAGTCAGAGTCTGTATAGCCCCTGGTGAAGGAGCCGGATTCTGTGTAACCGTCAGTGTGCTTGCTTGAGCCAGCGCACTGACAGGCTCAGTTGCCACATCCGCGGAGGTTTCAGTGGCCTTGGAGAATGAAGCACGCGACACGTTGGCAGACGACATGGCTAGGATTTTAGGGCCAAAAACGATGCCGGCAATGAGTATGCCTATGCTGGCAATACCGATAGCCAGGGTGACGCTTCTTCCCTTTCGAGGCGTGGGCTCGAACAGCGCCGTCGCCGCGTCGCTCCCGCTGCCATTCGGCCCTGTGGGAGCCGATGAAGGCAAACGGTTCCTATCCACCCTGACATGCGCCTGCCTTGCAAGCTTTCCCTTCAGTTGTGGCATCCGCTCCAATGCCTTCATGACTTGTCCCATGTCTCTGAAACGATCCTGAGGTCTCTTCGCTAGTGCCTTGATTAAAAACCGTTCGACAAAGTCTGGCAGATCCTGGACGTACTCGCTCGGCCGCGGCAGCGGCTCATTGATTTGTTTGACCACAACCGCCATCGGCGTGTCCGCCTTGAAAGGCGTCCGGCCGGTAATCATTTCGTAGAAGACGATTCCTAATGCATAGATGTCAGCGCGCGCATCCACGTTCTTGCCCAGCCCCTGCTCGGGCGCCATATACTCGGGCGTGCCGATGCCAACGCCAGTGCCTGTGCTTAGAGTTCCCTTTCGCTCGGTTTCGAGCAACTTGGCGATCCCAAAGTCTGTCAGCATGGGCCTCCCATCGCTGGAGATAAGGATGTTGGAAGGCTTTACATCGCGATGCACGACACGCGCTCGATGTGCGTAATTGAGCGCGACCGCAATGGGCGCCAGGAGGATTACGGCCTCTTGCCAGGAGATTGGTCCAACGAGCTTGGACCTTAGTGTTCCCGACGGCTGGAATTCAAGGACCAGGTAAGGAGTATTTTCAAAATCGCCATAGTCCAGCACCTTGACGATGTTTGGATGGGAGAGGCTTGCGAGGATGTGCGCCTCACGACGGAATCTTTTCAGGATCCGGTCAAGGTGTTGCGGTGGAAGGGCTTCTCGCCGGATGACCTTAACCGCCACATTGCGTTCCAGCCGGGTGTCGTAAGCCTTGTAGACGGTTGCCATGCCCCCTTCGCCGAGTTGCTCAAGAATATGATAGCGACCAAGAGATTGCCCGATTAGCTCACCCATTGCTATCCTCCAATTGATACAGCCCCTTACGGGTTTGCCAGTTAGTATACATCGGTTTGACACCAGGTAACCAGAAGAAGATATTGGAAATCCATTCATCTTAAGATACTTTAGATATTCCCGAAAAGAATATTAATGTCAATATCCCCTCTTTGATCAAATATATTACGATCGCATTATAGGAGCAGAAAGAACTGAGAGACCTTCATTAACGGAGTTATCGTTAATTTCATAATTTCGAATGAAGAGTGCACATACCTTTAAGGAAGATAAACAATTGATAAAGGACGGGAAGGAATGATCTTTGGGAGTGAATAAATCTGTTAAAAATGCGTGTAAACACGTAAGCCATCATCAAGGCCTAGTGTCATACTGGCTACAAAATATAATTTTGCTAAAATGTTACTTAGAGCTGGATGTCATACGCAATCGGATATTTTAGGAATAATTGGGAACTGTGATGTGTTAGGGTTCACCAGACACAGCCCCTCTTTGATCCCACTCTCAGTCAAGGCCTGCTCGACTTCTTGTGTAATATTTACAAAGCCGCGCCTGGAAGGGATATTGAAAGTCAGTTCTTTGCGGTAAGATTTCATAATATTTCCCTTGTGATGGTTGACCGTTGTCAAGGAGATTTTACTTGAGAAATCTCTCTTAATAGCAACTGTTTTTTTTTTTCAAGGAGACGAGCTGAGTTGGACGCTCTACCGGTTCTTAACCTGCATCGATTTCGAAAATGAGAGGTAGAAATGAAACAACTTGAACTTGCCAACCGGGTTGCCCTGGTCACCGGCGCCTCGAGCGGATTGGGAGTCGACTTTGCCCGCCAATTGGCCGCGAGAGGCGCCGGCCTTGTGCTGGTGGCCCGCCGCGAGGACCCGTTACGCACAGTCGCGGTGGACATTGAAAAAGATCATGGCGTCCGTGCTGACTTCATCACTATGGACCTGGCTGTACCCAACGCGCCACAGGCACTGTACGATCAACTCCAGCAGCGCGGCATCCAAGTCGATGTGCTGGTCAATAACGCCGGCTTCGGTATTTATGGCGAATTTGCCTCAGTGCCCTGGGAGCGTGAAAAAGCGATGCTGGATATCGATGTCATCACTCTGACACACATGACCAAGTTGTTCGTGCAGGATATGCTGAAGCGCGGCTCCGGCTATATCCTGCAAGTGGCCTCCATTGGCGCCTACCAGCCCTCGCCCACCTATGCCACCTACTCCGCCGCCAAGGCTTATGTGCTGATGATGGGTGAGGCGCTCAATTACGAACTGCGCCACAGCGGCGTGAGCGTCACGGTGATCTCGCCGGGGGTGACGGCCACAGAATTCCTCAAGGTAGCCGGGCAGTCGCCCAGCCTGTACCAGCGCATGATGATGATGGACAGCTCCTCCGTGGCGCGCATCGGGATAGACAGCATGCTGCGCTGTCGACCGAGCGTGGTGCCCGGAGTGATGAACAACGTAGCGGCTTTCACCACCCGCTTTATGCCGCGCCGAATGCAGGCCGCCGCAGCCAACCTGTTCATGACACGCAACTAATCGGGTCAGGAGTAAATATAAAAACGGTCCTCATCACAGGCGTGCGCAGTCAATGCCCCGAGCTTATCGAGATATCCGGATGAACGGCGCGGACCGTTTACAATCAGGGTGATGTACATCCATCTCACAACCCATTCCGCCTATTCACTGCAGGAGGGATTGATGACACCCGTGGAGCTGGCGCAAGCGGCAAAGGCGAACGGCATGGCGGCAGTGGGCCTCACCGATCACCGATTGTTAACCGGGTCAATCGAGTTTGCGACTGCCTGCAAACAGGCCGGGATTCAACCCATCCTCGGCCTGGAGATCGACTTTGATAACAGCGCGCTCAGCCTTTTAGCTACCAGCCTCGAAGGCTGGTCCAATCTTTGCCGGCTGAGCAGTGCTCTTGCCCTTAGAGATAATCCAGAAGCGGCATGTCCCCTTGATCTGCTGGCTTCCCACTCCGAGGATCTGATCGTGCTAACAAACGAACCGCGCCAGCTCAAGGAGATCTTTTCAAACCGGCTGTATGTTGCCATGCAAGACCCCGCCAAGGCTGTTTCCCAATCAAACCTGGCACGCAAATTTGCTCTACCGACTGTGGTTACTCATCCCGTTTATTATTTGACTCCAGAGCAAGCCACACTGCAACGTACACTGACAGCCATCCGCCTGAACCAAGTTACGGGCAATTTGCCCGATAAAGCCTTCGCACCACCTAATGCCCATTTCCTGAGCCCGCAGGAAATGGAAAGACACTTCAAGGATTTTCCTGAGGCACTGGCCGCGACAGAGCAGATCGCAGAACGCTGCAAAGTAGAACTGCCATTGGGCGGAAGTCAAATGCCCATCGTGCCATTGCCAGAGGGGGTCTCGGCGGCCCAAACCCTGAAACAAAAAGCCCTGGAGGGCGCGCAAAAGTTGTATGGGGAGATCACACCTACCATCCAGGCGCGCCTGGACCATGAGCTGGAAGTCATTGCCAGGATGGGTTTCGAACCGATCTTCCTGATCGTGGAAGATATTTTGAATTTTGCCAGGCGGACCGGGGTGACATTCTCGTCGCGCGGCTCGGCCGCCTCGTCATTGGTAGCACACTGCCTGGGGATCACAAGCCCGGACCCACTGCGGTTGAATTTGTATTTCGAACGATTCCTGAACCCGGCCCGCACCACGCCACCCGATATCGATACCGACCTTTGTTCGCGCCGAAGGGACGAGGTGATCGCACATGTCTTCGACACATACGGAACCGAGCGCGTGGCCATGGTCGGAACCATCAACCGCTTCCGTCCGCGTTCGGCGCTGGGGGAGGTAGGCAAGGCACATGGACTTGAGCCATCAAAGGCCCGGGAAATGTCCAAACAGCTGCCGTATGGTTTCTGGGCGCGCTTTGAGGAATCAGAAGTAGGAAAGGACCCACCATCCCCGTTCGCGGAATTGCGAGCGATCCATCCGGCACAGTCCTATCAAAGGATCTTCGATGAAGCCGAAGCGATCCTGAAACTACCGCGTCATATTTCGGTGCATGCCGGGGGTGTGATCGTTGCACCGGGTGCGCTGACCGACCTGGTGCCCGTCATGCGCTCGGGCAGCAAGGGCGTCATCATCACTCAATTAGACCTGGATTCGGTCGAGTCATTGGGATTGGTGAAAATCGACCTGCTGGGCATTCGCGGACTGACGGTACTGGGGGACGTGGCG
>Ga0182021_10002981_pt1 | contig 19943 bp, 11 predicted proteins | sample 612E3MmetaG_FD_120493 | JGI IMG/M metagenome (GOLD analysis project Ga0182021, IMG submission 120493) | Permafrost microbial communities from Stordalen Mire, Sweden - 612E3M metaG (Illumina Assembly) | ecosystem: Environmental > Terrestrial > Soil > Wetlands > Permafrost | place: Sweden... | reverse complement strand
CTCCTCGAATCTCCGGACGAGGAGCATGTCTTCATACCAAACGAGGAGAGTCTCGCGGGGAAGTCCCAAAAGTCGGGAGTTGCTTTGCTTCGGAGGAGCTACAGGAGCAGTACTGTTCATTCTACCTTTATTCACTTCAGTTTGACGGTGCCGGATTCCCTTTGCAGCAACCGTAAATATACGAAGAAGTTAGGGAAAATCAAAAATGAGAATTGATGGATGCCGACCGCAATCAGTTGGATGGATCGGAAACGATCGTGCAGTTATCGACGATATCGGGAGATGAATTCCTCGACTTCCGGGATGCCTCCCTGAAAAACGAGATAGCCATTGCTTGGCTCACGCTCTGTGATTTCGCCGGCGACGGGCGTCATCATGATTTGGCGCACTTTCACCAGATCATCCGTTTGGCCCAATGCCCAGCCAAGCTTCATGTAGGCGACTTCGGGCAGCATATTTGCCGACGGCACCACACCGAGTTCCATCATGTCTCTTCCAGTGTCATAGACGTACATCTGAACATATCCCCACAGGGTCTGGACGGTCATGTAGACGGCAATGTTCTTCTCATGCGCTCGCTTGAGGGCGGGGTAGAGAGGTTTGTTGACATGCCCAAGACCGGTCCCGGCGATGATGATTCCCCGGTAATTGTTGTCGATGAGGGAGTCGATGATGTCCGGTTTCATGTTCGGATAGTAGTAGACAATGCTGACCTTTTCTTCGAACGCCGTATTGATGACGACGTCCTGGTCCTTGCGACGCCGTTTGTAGTCCTGCCGCAGGGGAGTGATCTTCTCTCGACTGACCATCGCAATCGGAATATCCCCAATCGTTCGAAAGGTCGAGCGGTAGCTGGAGTGCATCTTTCGGACCCGCGTGCCTCGATGGAGCAGTCCGTACTGATCGGAAGTCGGACCAAACATGCAAACCATGACTTCAGCAATGTCGCTTTCGGCTGCGGTCTTGACGCTATGCATGAGGTTGAGTGCGGCATCGGAGGAGGGACGATCGCTCGATCGTTGCGAACCGACCATGACGATCGGCACCGGAGAATTCTGCACCATGAACGAAAGAATGGCAGCCGTATGGTGCATGGTATCAGTACCGTGGCCAATCACAATTCCCTGCACGCCTTTCGCGATCTCGCGGCCTATGGCTTGTGCTGTGCCGATCCACTGTTCCGGCCCCATGTTCTCGCTAAAGACGCCGTACAGTTTTTCAGTCTCAAGATTGCAGATATCCGCCAACTCCGGGACCGAGCCGTAGAGTTCACCGGGAGAAAACGCAGGGATGACTGCACCAGTCCTGTAGTCGAGCCTGCTGGCAATAGTCCCGCCAGTGCCGAGAAGCTTTACCCGTGGCTTGGCAGGGTCGAAAGGGAATGCCTTCTCGGGGATTTTGTAATGGGCCTCTTTCCGTCCGTTCACCGCGATCGCGCGTACACTCTCCGCCGCCACGCCGATGTTGTAGCCGCTTCGAAGCTTCAAGACGATATGCAGAGGATCGGCTGTTTCCGAACGAGGTAGAACGATGCCCGTGAAGGAGCCTGCGTCGGTCGTGATCTCGACATCGCTCCAAACCATCGCATCGAACGATTTCAGAGTCTCCAGCGCTTTGCCGCGATAGCCTCTGTAGCTGTCTGGAACGGTCATGGCCGAACCTCCGCAGATATGCTGGCAATCCTGGTTGCAACGACGTGACCTTCGATACGGCCACGGAGATCATTCATGATAAGTCCCATCAACACTTCCGATTTCTTTTCGGGGCGCCGGATCTTTGTTCTGGAGATCACCGAGAGTGATTTATTGAGCGCCTCGACGAATTCTTCTTCGGAGCAAAGAGGAGGGAGAGAATCGCGCGTGAACTCCCGGCCTGATGCAATCTCCCGTAATGCGGGAAGGATGCCTTCTCGCGTCAGAGTATGATCCTTCAGCGCAAGGAGGAGTTCTTTCATGGAATGTGCAGGGAATGTCACGCAACGTCCGAGTGCGCGGGCAATGCGCTTTGGAAATTGAATCAATGCGACTGACGCAAGTGTCGGCTGAACATTCCAGCGTTTCACAGCAGACTCGAAGAGGGCCGAGTACGGCGAAATGCTCAGGGGATCTTTGACATCATTGGGAATGCCGAGCTCGTTGTACCAACGAATGTTTTCGTAGAACGGGCGTGGGACTTTGGCGCTTATATCTTTCAGATGTTCCCGCGTGATACGTCGGGGTGGAAGGTCCGTGTCGGGATACATCCGATCGGGGCCGGGAAGAATTCGTTCAAATCCGTTTGTCCCGTCGCGGAGCGCCTGCCGGGTTTCAGACGGGACTCCGAGGGTAGCTTCCTTCGCCCTGACCGCGATCTCCGAGGCCCCTGATGTAGCGTCGATCGTATTGCCCCAAACGAGAACAAGCGTGTCATCTTCGGTCGCGCTCAAGGCTTTCTTGAGAACCCGCCATTCGGAGGAGGCGAGGGTCTCGCTGGGGCTGTCGGAATGAATGATGTTTGGAAGCGTCGTCAGGCAGGCGATGACTCTCACGCGGTCAGAGATTTCTCGCGAGAAATAGGTATCTGTTTGGGTTTCCCACCGAAGCAGTCCTTTGAAGCCCTTCAACAAAACGCACTGCGCCATCATTCCTTCTGCGATCGCATTTTTCACCGGCATGTAATGGGTCTTTCGGAGAAGCTTTGTCACTTCTTCGGCTCGGGATTCAAAGGTGTCCATCGTGATATCGCGCTGATGCAATTCATCGCGCAGGCGTAGGAGATTGAACTGACGCATTGCTTCATTGTACGTCAGTAATGGAATGTTTGGAATTCTTGGAACGCCTTTGATTTCAACACGCGTCCCGCCTGTGATGCTGACATTGACGTCCTGCCGGGCAGCTCCCGGTCCTGTGCGAACTTTTCCGGTACTCCGAACGAGCTTGCGAAGGATGTCTCCCACTTCGGCAACTTCTTGCGGTGTGCGCATGTCGGGGGCTGTCACCGTTTCGATGAGTGGCATCCCGAGACGATCTGTGAGGTAGACCCGCCGGTGCTCGACATCGCTCACCTCGCGACAAGCGTCTTCTTCCAGTCCGAGCTGGACGATCGTGATTTTTCGGTCTTTGTACGGGATACTGCCCTGTACGCCGACGATCGTCGTACGCTGGAACCCCGTCGGAATGCTGCCGTCAAGGTATTGTTTTCGGGCGATGTGAATCTCGTCGACCATGTTGCAGCCGTAGAGCAGTCCGATTTCCAGCGCGATGTCCAAGGCCTGATCATTCAACTCAAAAGGAGGTGTATCGTCCATCTCATAGGTGCAGACAGTGCTGTGGTTGATCTGATAGATGATTTCCTTCTTTGTTTTGAACTCCATGAGGGCGGTCCCATCGTACTCACCGAGTTCGGAGAGGGTAGGCCGCATATGGCGAAGAATTTCCGCGTTGAAGGAGTCGCTGTAGAGGCCGGCAGGGCAACGGCAGAAGAGCTTCTTTTCCGTCAAGAGTTGTTGATGAATTTCCAATCCAGACTTGAAGCCGATAGCGGCATAGTCGCTGTCGGTCATTTCGCTGAAAGGTTTAAACGTCATAGTGTCGCGCTTCCCGACGGAAAAACATAGGCTCGCAAGTCCTCAGACATCAGATCGGATTGAATTTACGAAACAAATGTGCAAAATCAACAAGTGAGGAATTGCTGATGGCGTCCCTCTTCTTCGCCTTGAGGCGACAAGCAGGAGCTCCAATCCCAGGCAAGCATGAGGTGGTTGCTTGTGATGAATGTTCCAACTTTTCACCAGCAGATGCTTGAATCTCTGTATTCGCGGTCCTATATTGTCAACAGGTTGTTTTGCGGAACGCATCGTCCGCACCCATGCACCATCGCTATTCCATCCAGCACCGCTGTCGCCTGCTCATGATGAAAGGAACCCACCCTATGTTTCGTCTGCGTTCAACCGCCTTATTGTTCGCTGCGCTAGTTCTCCTTGTTTCCAAGGGATTCGCCCAGGAGGACGAGCCAGGGACGAAAGATCCTGCTCTATTCAACCGTATGACCGGTTACTATATCACAAACGTTGATACAAAGGAATTCGATGCGTTTAAATTCTTCAATGGGAAAGCGTTGGTGACATTGGAAGGGAAAGTGACCACGGTAACCTATCGACCAAAGGAGTCGCTTAAGCCGGTGCCCAGCGAGCTGCAGATCCGGCGCAACTACTCCAATGCAATAAAGAAAATCGGCGGAAAGATACTCTTTGAGGGAAGATCGGAGTCCTACGAAGACAACCGATACAATCGCGAGGTCCTCACGGCATGCATCACTCGAGAGAATGTAGAAATATGGACCGATATTTGGAGCATGGGCGATGACTATACTGTGACAGTGTTGGAGAAGCAACTCATGCGTCAGGATATTGCCGCCTCCGACATGCTTGATGCAATCAATAAGAACGGGTTCATTGCTCTTGACATTCACTTTGATACGGGAAAATCCATGATCAAACCCGAATCTGAGTCCATCGTCGAACAAATCGTGCAGCTGCTCAAGACCAACGCCGACTTGAAACTCAGCGTAGAGGGACACACGGACAATGTTGGCGACGCCAAAAGTAATTTGAAGCTGTCGGAAGAAAGAGCCAAATCAGTCGTCGCTGCGCTGGTAAAGGCAGGCATACAGACGTCACGGCTCAGCTCAGCAGGATTTGGGCAAGATCGACCGGTTGCCGATAACCGAAGCGAAGAAGGACGGGCAAAGAATCGTCGCGTCGAATTAGTGAAGAAGTAAGTCAGTGGATATCCGGGTCAGACGATTCGGAGAAACAAGTTTTGGAAAAGAGAGCCCCGAAATCGGGGCTCTTTCTTTTTCCGGACGAAGTCAATGACATCCTCTTCAGCCGAAGAGGGGTGCGGGAAGGATCCCTGTGCGATACGTGAGGATGTCTGCAATCGAATTGCGAGCCGTCGCAATCCACTGCAAGCAAAAGCCCCGCGTCGCGTGGGGCTCTCTACTCACTTTGAATCTGCCGGTCTCCTGAAGAGCTCATTGAGACTGGATGATATCCCGAACCTTCTCCGTAATCGTTCTGAAATCTATCTTCCCGCTCCCCGTCTTTGGCATCTCCGGCATGACGACGAATCTGCTTGGCATCGCAATGCTTGGGAGCTGTTCTGCCATTTTTTTCAGCGTCCCTTTTTCATCTATTGGACGCGTAACGGTGGCAATGATCCTGGATCCTCGAATTGGGTCCGGCACCTCGACGACACAGCATTCGACATCCGGAGGGAGAAGTTTCTCCAGGACGTCCTCGACTCTGATCAGTGATACCATCTCGCCGCCGACTTTCAGGAAGCGCTTCAGTCTACCCACGTGCCATAAGTAACCATCTGCATCGAGGTAGCCCATGTCTCCCGTGTCGTACCATCCATGTCGGATACTCAGAGACGTTTGCTCGAAGTCGTCAAAGTATCCTTTCATAACGTTGTCTCCCTTCACGAGGATCTTCCCGATAGTTCCCACAGCACATGGTTCGCCTGATTCGTAGTTCTCGACCCTTACCTGGACACCTTCGATCGGTCGCCCAACGCTACCTGGCCGATTGTTCTCAAGGGTGTTTACGGTAATAGCAGGACTGGTCTCTGTTGTTCCATATGCCTCGAGTAAAACCTTTCCATGTTTCTCCATCATTCCTTTGCGGAGCGCATCGGGGCACTTGTCTGCGCCCGAGAGAAGGATCCGGGCCGTGGAGAAGTCTCCCGGCTTCGAATTTCTCAGATACCCCCAGAAGAACGTCGGAGTTCCTGCCATCAATGTCACTTTCTCTTCCCGAACAATATCGCAAATCGTTTTGAAGTCGAGAGGATTGGCATAGGTTACAATCGTCATTCCTTCCGCAAGAGGAACCCAGAGATTTGCGGTTTGCCCGAAGACGTGGAAGTAAGGGAGATTTGCGAGGAAAGTATCTTCAGCCGAGAAAATAATGGCCTTTTTCAGGGCAACGTAGTTTGAAGAAATATTTCTGTGAGTAAGCTGAACACCCTTTGGCTCCTTCTCGCTGCCGCTCGTGAACAATATGAGCAGGGTGTCATCTTCGTCCCCTTGGTGGATGCTCTTGAGAATGCGCTCGACAGGGAGCCCAGCCTTGAAGGCAGCCTTGATCTTGTCAAGGAAGCCCACTGATTTCATAATGTCTTCAAGAAAGACCATCCCGTCGACTTTGCGGCAATTAATCTTTTCACACAAAGTTCTGGAGGTTATGATTGTCTTGAAGGCACATTTCTTCTGCGCAAAATCACAATTTGCAGCTGCTCCGGTGGAGTAGTTGATCATGACAGGGACACGACCACTCATCAGAGTGGCCAGAATTGCCAACACGGAGCCGGCAGAGTTTGGCAGCATGATACCCAGGAATCCCGGACTGTAGCTCTCGAATTTCTTCATGAGCATCAGGGAACCTATCAAAGCTTTCTTGTATGTCAGCCGCCGGTTCAGAGTCCGGTCAATGACGGCAATCTTGGACTCGTACGTCTTTGCCGTCCGCACAAATTGGTGATGCAGAAGCATAGTGTTTTCCCATTGGTATTGATGCCGGATACGGCGTTTGAAGGCCTGCAAAAGTAAGAACCTTTGGATTCAAGGGCAAGGAGAATTGTAAGCAACGAGGGCCCATTCGCAAACACTCGCTTTCAGCCGGTTTTGCAGATGAGTTCAGCGACCGGTGGGACACTGAGCATGCCAGAAGTTTTTACCAACTTCACTTTAAGACCAACATCCTTTTCGTTTCGAGCCGGCTGTCCGCTTCCAGCCGATAGAAGTAGACTCCGCTCGGAATGTGGTTTGAACTCCAACTCACCGAGTGATGTCCGGCACTCTGTCGTGCGTCTATCAACTTGTCGATGCCCTGGCCAAGCGTGTTGAAAATTCTGAGCACAACAAAGGCATCACTCGGAAGATCGTACCGGATAGTTGTGGAGGGATTGAAGGGATTGGGGAAGTTCTGATAGAGGGCAAATGCCGTCGGTATTGTCTCCGCATGCCCGACAGCAGAAATGGTCCCGAAGAAGTTCAGGACCCTGCTCAAAAGTTGCGTGCGCAGGCTTTGTGGGTAGACCGTCTCGAACGGGAACCCAAGGACGATGGACATCCCCGGTCTGGTTCCTGAAGGGAAATATCCCTGATACGAAACGCCGCTGTAACCCGACGAAGTGTCAAGGTTAGCATATTTCGCGATTCCGACGGCTCCCGGCATGGGACTGATGACATCGGGCCATTGGACGTCGATGGTACCGTGCGTTCCATTGTCGAATGAGATATTCGGGAATCCGCCGAAGAGAGTTCCGCTGATCCCCTCGGCCTGATATGTCGACCCGGGGGATCCATCGGGGGCGTCATTGATATACTTCACCTTGAGAAAATTGTTGAGAAAGTCCTTGTCAGAAGGTGTCCCCTTGAAACCGAGATCCCACGCCAGCTCAGAGCCGGAGACAAAGAGCTTTCCCCCATTTTGCAGGAAGGTTTTGACTTTGACTTGCTCTGCAGCGCTGAATGTTTCGTCCACATAGCTCTCATCTCCCAGGATGTAGTCCACCACTGTGTAGTCCGTCAGCGAAAACAGTCCGTCAACGATGGCGTCATTCGTGGCAGAAGAGAGAGATACCCGGTTGGCCATGAAGGCAGAACCATGTTGTCTGATGAAGTCGTGCGTATTTCCTGCTGACGCGTGGTCAAATCCGTTGACGATGAGTGCTTGAGGCTGGACTACCGCAGGAACGCCGGCAAGGACTTCCGATGGCACCGAGGAGCCGATTTGATTGAATGCTACCATCTTGACGAAATATAAAGAGTCTCTCAGGAGATTAGTGAGCACGAGGTTGTTAGGGGTGGTTACCAATGAGTCAGTGAAACTGACCCCATCTTTGCTGACGAGAATCACATAGCCAGTCACCGTTGAGTCCGGTTGGACGATGATCCGAAGCGAGTTCCCGGATTCGGTTCGGACACCAAAGGATTTCGGCACAGCCGGAGGGAAGTTGTTTTTCAAGTAGCTGGGTTGACTCATCACACCGGATTCATTGCTGAGGATTTTGTAGAGAGTAGGATTGGTCAGGACCTGGCTCGCCGACATGACAACACTGTCGACGAGCATGTCCTTGTTGATCCATCGAATGCCGTGGCTGTAATCAACGTATGAGTTGATATGGCCGCTAAAGACCGGCTGGATGGGGACGCCATTGAGCTGGTGCCAGCCATAGATCACGACATGGTTTGCATTGACGGAGTCGGAGATCTTGTTGCTGAGGACAACATCTTTCTTGATCCCACCGACGAGTGCCCCGAGAGACTGTCCGGCGGCAACACGCTGTGCCTCTATGGCCGTATTGTGCTCGACGAACTTTGAAACCAATTCATTCTGGCTGCCCACAGGAGTATATGTGACAGGAGCGAGTTTCACATCAGCTTTTGAGTAGATATCGTCAACGAGTTTCGGTGTAGGCATGGACGCGTTGAAGAGGTTTGCCAGTTTCTGAGCCGTGATCGGTCCCATCGGAACGCGGCAGAAGTCTTCATCTGATCCAATGCTGAGGTAGTCGGGCGTCACTTCGTAGATAATGGTGTGCGAGATTCCGTTCGCATCCTGGAAAGACGACTGAATCTTTTTGAAGCCCCGCATGAAATCAGGGACGTTTCCTTGAGAAATCTGTTTGTAGATTTCAGTCTCGCGCTGATCAAACGTCATCGACGCCACGGAATTCATGAACTGTGAACCCGTCATCGCCCCGGCAGGGCGCGGTGGAAACTGAACAGGATTGGGGACAGGGTTCGAGGTTTGAATGTATTGTGAATAGGCTCGAGGCCCATAATAGACATATCCTGATCCTTCGAGTGGTGTTCCGGAGAGTATTGTTTGGATGAAACCGTTCAGTTCCACCTGAACTGTGTGGAGGACAGCTTGGGTCGGATTCTGTTTGAGTATGATCTTTATTCTTCCGTTGAGAGCTGTGCACGAGATGAAGTTCGAGTCTTCGGTGGTAGTAAGAGGATAGTAGTTATAAAAGTACGCAATCATCATGCGCGTTCTGTACCATGTTCCACCCGTTGCGCTCACGAAAGGCAGTCCGTTGAGGAGAGCGATGCTGTCATTGTAGGCCAGGACGCTCAGGAAGTGATCCGGGGCGGCATCGAGCCAACTCCGCAATTTGAGTCCATAAGTGTTGTCGTAATTGTAATCGCTGTCGAGGAACGCAATCCGCTTCACCTCAGCAGGAATGCTGCTGGCGCTATTCAAGTAATCGAATACGAATGAGCCACCACCGCTGTGACTCGAAATCACAACGTAGGGATGATAACCACTGAACATCGACTTCATAGAATCGATCAAGCCCTTGACAAGAGCCGCATTGTTAGAGAACCGGCTGCTCCAGGTTGTCCAGGCGAGGGAGCCGCTGGCGGCGTTTGCCTCGAGGTAGATGATGACGACGTTGGTGTCCTTGATCTTCGTGCGCAGGAATCGCGTCTGAGCGCCAATGTGTTGGATGTCGTAGTGCCAATCGTCGTTGGGCCCGACCTGTTTGCCAACGGTCATCTCGATGGTATTGCCGTTCGGGAGAGCGAAAAATACGAGCGCCGTCGGCTTCGTCGCATCGAACGAATTGATCGGCGGTGCGTTGATATGGATCCGGACCTCAGGATTGTAGAGGAATGTGGCTACTTGCTCGCCGAAATACGGACTGATGGAGAAGCCGGGAATCACTTTTGTCGCGTGCTGCCCTTCGGCGTGGAGTGCTGCAAGAATCGGAAAAAGCAGGACGAGAAAAATCAAAGCGGAAGTTCTTTTCATCGTATGGCCTTCATTCTCCGATATGTTTGAAACGGAATCTATGCAGGCATGCGTAAAATGATAGAGCTATTCTGTTTCTAGTGCAAGCCGTACCAGGTGTGGAGAGTTAGGAGAAGGGAAGCGGGGACGATCCGGATCAGTCAATAGACTATCGGGACAAGAGTCCGACGCATGTAACGTCAAACAAAAAATCCCCGTGAAGGGGATTTTTTGTTTCAGGCGGGGCCGAAGGGACTCGAACCCTCGACCTCCTGCGTGACAGGCAGGCGCTCTAACCAAACTGAGCTACGACCCCATGTGCTTTTGTGTCCCTGAGGAGGACGTCCTGAGCGAGGACGCCTTTATTTGGCGGCCGAGTCGAAGGACTACGACCCCGTGAACGATGTTAGAGAAATATCTGAGATTGCCCTGAGCGAAGCCCCGTTGCTTGGGGCGGAGTCAAAGAGCTATGACTCCGTGGAGCAAATCAAACCAATTTACACGAAACATTGAGAAATTGCAAGAGTTTTCTGCCGGAAGGCTTGACTCTCTCCTCACCATCCAATACTTTTTGCGCAGATCGCTTATCGGACAATTCACCGGCACGCTCTTCACCTTTATTCCTGGGCGCCTTCTTCATGAATTCTGAACTCGAATATACCATCAGACCATTGCGAGAGGACTCGGAGTACACCGAGTTCGAGTCTCTCCAACGCGAAACGTGGGGGGCTGACATTGAAGAGATCGTGACAGGTCCATTGGCGAAAATAGTTCAGAAAATTGGGGGAATTGCTGCGGGGGCGTTTGACAGACAGGATGCATTGATCGGGACTGTGTTTGGCTTTACGGGGGTTCGTGACGGTATCCCCGTTCACTGGTCGCACATGCTCGCGGTGAAGGACGGCAACAGAAACAAAGGCATTGGTACTAAGCTTAAACTGTACCAAAGAACTACTCTCCTTCGCATGGGCGTGCCTGTCGTCTACTGGACGTACGATCCCCTCGTCGCCAAGAACGCACAAATGAACTTCAACATCCTCGGTGCCGGGGTTCTTGAATACTCCACAAACATGTATGGATCAGGGGATGACAGCAAACTGTTTCGTGGAATCGGGACAGACAGGTTTGTGGTGATCTGGCAGATTGATTCAGAGCGTATAGTCGAGATACTGGATGAGAAGCATCGCTTTGACCATGAGCCCTTCGTCACGGCCCCGATGGCGGTGTACCGGACAGTTGAAAACGATCGCGCATCAAGCCCTGCTATCAATCTGGCAATTCTCGAGTCTAAAGCGCGGGTGGAAATTCCCGAGGACATACACGAACTCATGAGTCATGCTCTCGCATGTGCCGCCGATTGGAGATTCAACACGCGCGAAGCATTTCAATATCTCTTGATGAGGGGGTACCGAGTGAAGGGATTCTATCGGGACGCGGAATCAGGAAGATGCTTCTATTGCCTGGAGAAACTAGATTAGAACCCATCTGTTGACAGGGGGTTCACCGTGAGTTCGCACACCGGTTCTCCGACGCGGGGTCAAACATAGGCGTAAACGATGTTTCACCAGGACTTCGCACCGTTCAGCGAGAGCCTGCTAGAGCGAGGTCAGTCCTTCCCGCCTGATTCCATCAAGCTCCTCAGCTTTAAGCACTCCGGATTGATACAACAGCAAGTATTCCTGCGAGACACTCTGACCGAAGATCATGAGGTCGTCGGTGTTAATGGTGACCTTCACACCGTTGTCGACGAGAGTCCTGATGGGGTGATGGGCTATATCGCGCACGACACCGAGTGCTACGTTGCTGCTCGGACAAACGTTCAATCGAATTCCTTCCCGATGCAGTCGCCGCATCAGCCGTTGTGAAGTTGCTGAGCCAATGCCATGCTGGATTTCGTCCACCTGAAGAATATCCATCGTTTTCGCGACATATTCCGGACCGGAGAATTCGCCCGCATGTGCCTTGAGTTTGAGCCCTGACTTCCGAGCCTCAGAGTAGATCTCCCGATATGCATCCGGCGGTTGCGCTGTTTCATTGCCATACAAGTCAATGGATCGGAATATCCCGGACTGCACGCAGAGCGATGCCTGGCGCAACTGCTCAGGGCCGAAACGATCTTTTGACATGCCAATCTCGGGGCGGAAATCGATATGGGCTTTGTTCGCGTCGATAAGATGAGCAACAAAGGTAAAGAACTTGTCCGGACCGTTCTGGAACATGGACATAAAACGTACATCGAGACTCATTTCGAGAGCAGTCACACCGTCGGCGACAGCGTCATCAATAGCAGACTGAGCAGTGAATTGAAAGCCTGCGAGCGTGTCGGTGTGTGGATAAAGGACGTCATGAGCATACTTGATCATTTCGTCCAGTGATGACATCTGTGCAGGGGGGTGGGGAAGCAGATTGTTCAGCCACGACTCAACGCGCTCAATCCTTGTTCCAAGTATGGAATGATTGTGGAACTCGCCTTTTGGGGTTCTTTGAAGGTCGGGGAGATAGCCCGTTTGGAGCGCTTTTACAAAGTTCTGGCTGTCTGTGATGGACTGCGAGATCATATCCGAGAGCCCATTGGTTACCCTGCCGACTGACGGAGAATAAAAAAAGCCGCCTCCCGAAAGAGAGGCGGCTCCTATCTTTCTAACAGATGTTAGTTGAAATAGTACTTGATGCCAAGCTGGAAGCTGTACACATCCGACAGGGCACTATTCTTGTCGAAGGTGTGGTCCATCAAGGCACCATTCACAACGCGCATTAGGAACTGAGGTTGTCCAGCACTCGCGCCAGTCGTCACGACGGGACCGCCTTGTGCTGTACTGGGCACACTCAGAGGCTGTAGGTTGACGAAATGCTGGGCCTGGCCCCACTGCTTGTTGATCAGGTTCCCAACGTTCAGGATATCAAACCTGATGTCGAGTGAATGATGCAGTGTGAACATGTCGGTGAAGACGGATTGCACAATGCTCAGGTCAGCCCTGGCGACCATAGGCAGGAATGCGCCACCGCGTTCTGCATATTGGCCGCGACGTGAGTTCAGGTAACTGTCTTGATTGATGTATGCATCCCATGCAGCAGCCTGCATAGCTGGTGTGTACGTAACACCACCGGATGCGAATTGCACAAAGTTCATCTCAGATGTGCTCTTCGGGATGTAGATCAGGTCGTTGCTGGTGTTTCCATCGCCATTGAGGTCGCCTGCATACGTGTAGCTTCCGTTGCCGTATGTATACGTATCCCAGAACAACGAAACAGTCGTCGCACCGAAATTGAAGTACTCTGCACGATAGGAGAGTGACGCAAAGAGTCTACTTCCCGGAGAAGTCGGCGAGTATCCGACTGGAGCATTGTTGGCGTTTCCGGGCACCTGATTGCCACTCCACGATCCGAATGCAATCGAACCGGGGTCAACAGTGTTCTTCGCGATGCCGTAGTTGTATGCAACCTTTCCGTAGAAGCCATCAGCTAGTGGACGCTCCAACGCAGCGGAAAACGTGTAGTTGTATCCGCTGTTTTCGTTCTTTATGACCACTGCATCTTGGACGTTTGCATTGATACGGTTTGTGGTCGTCCATCGTGGTCGATTGTCCGGTCCAACGAAGGCTGTATTAGGAGCCGTCTGGTTGGCATTGATATAGTAGACGCCATTGATCTCACGGCCGTAGATGAACTCGGCTGTGCCAATAAGACCCAGAGGAAGTTTCTGGTCAACGGCGATGTTAGAACGCCACTGTTGTGGGAACTTGAAATTGGGATCCGTCAAAGCCAACTCATAGGTTGAAGCGGGGGCTCCCGTTACATTCGTCGGCTTGTAGGCATCGGGATTCGGATTGAACGGATATGCCGTCGTGTTTGTCACAGACAGGAAACCCGTCAACACACCGGTGTTGCCGATCTGGTTGGAAATCCAAACGTACGCCGGCTTGCCCGTGAAGACGCCCGTTCCGCCACGAACCTGTGTGGAGCGATCGCCAAGGACATCCCAGTTGAATCCAACGCGTGGGGAGAACAGAATGGTTGGATCCGGCAGCTTTCCTGAATTGTACTTTACCGGACTGCCATTCTCGTCCATGAAGGTCAGAGCATCAGCATTCGGGTTATCAAAGCCAGTGGCTCCAAAACTCGGAATGTCAAACCGCAATCCAAGTGTCAATCTCAATCCCTTCACGACCTGCCACTCATCCTGAGCATACGCACCCCAATAATAAACATCGAGGGGCTGGGTAGGCTTCACCATGCCGGGAATGTTGATATAACGAACCTGGAACATCTTTGCTGTGACAGGTGAGACTGTCCGGTTTGGGTTGGCCAAGTAGCCATTCGCATCAGTATAGAAATCCTGCAGCGAATTGTAGACATACGCGCTCTGCTTGCCGGGGAAGAAGACATTTTCGGAGTGATACTTCTCACCCGAGAATCCAAACGTCAGAACGTGATCGCCAAGGTCCCACGTGAAGTTGTCCTGTAACTGATAGCTCCAGTACCGGAGCTCGTTGTTGGGCGTGAACGGCTCAGATCCGAACGAGGTGTACACCAGGTTCGAATTCAGAATGTCGACAAACGGGAACAAGGTGCCAACATCACCGCGGCTCTCATCGCTGAAGCTGTAACCAAAAATCATGTTGTTCGCCATGTTGTTGCTCACGACGGAGTTCCATTCGGCGACGACCGAACGATCGTTTTCAAGGATAGTGTAGTTCGATCCAGCGAAGTTCAGGCCATTATTGTTTGAACGTCGCGTGCCCCAACCGAGCGAAGAAGAGTTTGATAGGAGGACGTCTGTTTGTGAATCGAGCCTATTGTACCGAACGACAATCTTGTTGTTTTGGTCGAGGTTGAAGTCGACTTTGGCCAAATAGCGTTTACCGGGAGTCTCGAAATTGTACCCTTGATAAGCCCCGGGGTTGTATCCAAATTTTGTAGTGAGGAAACTGGACAAGGCGTCGAGATCACTCGCGAGAACCCTCGTCATGTTGCCAACTGCGGTCGCGCCGCCCGGGTTAGCAGTGTACGTCGTTCCCGGCTGCGTGGTCTTGTCCCCTTCGTAGTTGACGAAGAAGAACAACTTGTTCTTGATAATCGGGCCGCCGAGGCTGAGTGTGATCTTGTTGTAGTCAAAGGTGCCAGGATTGTAGGTATTGTCACCGGCGTGCGTGCCGACCCAACCCTGGTTACGGGTTCCGTAGGCAACTGTACCGAAGAAATTATTCTGGCCGCTCTTTGTGACCGTATTCATCGCCGCGCCAGTAAAGTTTCCCTGGCGAACATCGTACGGTGCAATGTTGACCTGCACCTGCTCGATTGCGTCCAGCGAGATTGGCGCAACGCCCGTACGTTCACCGGGCTGACCCATCAGTCCAAACGAGTTGTTGAAGTATGCGCCGTCGATTGTGGTGTTGTTGTATCGACTGTCCTGGCCAATGAAGGAGTCTCCACCGTAACCAGTGTTCCCGCGGGATTCAGGAGTAAGGCGGATGAAGTCCTGAATCTTTCCGGAAATCGTAGGAAGAGTTGCAAGGGTGAGTTTGTCGAGGTTCGTGGAGGATCCGGTTCGTCCGGCGCTCATCACCGTGTTGCGTTGACCGGTGATGACGACTTCGGCAGCTTGTATAGCTTCCTCAACGAGGGTAAAGTTCAAATCGATCGTCTGCGACAATGTCGTGTAGACATTTTCCTCAACAGCTTTCTTGTAACCGACAAATGACACGGTCACTGTGTACGGGCCACCGGCGCGGACGTTTGGGATGTTGAACCGGCCGTTGGGACGCGAACTCGTGCCATACGTCGTGCCGCTTGCAGTGTGTACAGCAATGATATTTGCTCCAGGGAGTGCCTCGCCGGTTGTGCTCACAACCTTGCCGCCGATAGCGGCAGTTGTAATACCTTGAGCCAACAGCGAAGAGGTTCCAACACAGAGCAAAGCGAGTAAAGCAACTGCGAACCATTTTGTAATGGTTGGCTTCATACTAGCCTCCTTAGTGGGTGGTGAATTGAAAAGATAAGCATGCAGACGGTGCATCGTGCAAGCGAATCTTCATGATGCGTTGAGTTTGAGATGTTCAAAAATGGGAGTGGAATCAAAGTGAAAGCGGAATGATGACACAAAAACAGAACATGTTGCGAATAATTTTAACGCTGCAAACCTACCGAACAAAAGGAAGAAACACAAGAGAAAAAAGTGTTACGGCAAAGTTATCAAATGTGAGTCTTGCGTTTGGTTCGCCGGTGAAAAGCAATTCGTTTTTGCTCGAGCGTACTCCAGCACGGAGCAGAATACGAGAAGCGCGATAATTGAGGGTGCTCTCCGAAGAGTGCCACGAGATGAGACATTGAATTCATGGATGCAGTGTGGTCCTCAGTAACCCCAGTGTTGATCCCGCAACTCCATTTCGAAGTTGAGAATCTCATCCCAGAAAAACTCTGATCGAAATTCGGTGCGCACGACGAAGATCAACGATTCGCCGCGAGCTTCAGAGACTTGACTAGCAGGTTGAACAAATCCGCCGCTCGACGACAATAAGAGCTTTGGCTCTCCGTGACTGATTTCATTGGGGTTTTTGCGCGGCTGTAACCGCATTGGTTTGAATGGTTTGTGGGCGAAGTCGCAGCCGCAAGGCACAGTGGAAAATGATGCCCGTAAACATTGAACTATTTTCATTTTCTTATTGACATTGGTTTTGAAAACCTTATATTTGCTAGGGAATTTGGTGGTAGACAGCAGCGTAAGGAACTACAGGTTTTTGTTTCAAGTGTGCTTTAACTAATCACAATACTCTCCACAAATCTATAAGAGAGGATTTATATATGGGAAAGCCGATGTCAAAGAGCCAAGTTGCAGCGCATCTCGCCAGCAAGTTTGAGCTCAAGAAAAAAACAGCCGTGGCAATTCTCGAGGAAATGGCGCATCTGGCATATCGCGAAGCCCAAAATTCCTTTACATTGCCAGGCATCGGAAAGCTTGTGCTGGTTGCGCGCAAGGCCAGAATAGGCCGAAATCCTGCGACTGGCGAGCAGATTCAGATCCCAGCAAAAACAGTAGTGAAATTCAGAGTCGCAAAAGCAGCGAAAGAAGCTGTGCTGGGAATAAAGAAATAACCTCAGTTTAACTGGGAGTTTTTGAGGGCCGGCTGGCGAAAACAGCTGGCCCTTTTTTTTCGCGTTTTTCTTAGTATTCCTGCAGTTTTTTCGCGTCACAATCGCTCTGCAATTGTTCACCGAAATGATTCTCCAAATCTGGAAGTACGATCTCACAGATTTGCCCGTATTCACGACTCTGCTACCCGCATGTTTCGGCATAATATTAGTTTTGCTTCCCCTGTGCAGGAATGAAAGGCTCAATCATTGACGTTTGCAGCCAGCGATCCTGTTGACAGATTCTAAGTCAAAGGACCTGCGTATTCGATTCGACTATCTCTTCCAGTCTCATGTGATCATTCTCAGACCCGCGACGTCAGAGTGAAGAGAGAATGTTAGAGGCAACCAGAGATTGCAGGCGGTGAATCTGCGATTCGTTCTCGCGGTGCATCAGAAACACTGAGAGTCCTGCCGGATATTCAAGCCAACGAATCGAGTTGATCGACTTCTGTGCTGACGGAGGCGAGGTTTAGTGTTGCGTATTGGGTTTTTTCTTTGACTCCACAGCATTTATGTCTAGATTTGTGGAAATCCTCCCATCGTAGCCGTATCTTGCCCCTGAAAGTGCACGAGATCGTCAACGCCATTGTTGTCACGTCCATTTCATGGAAAACCGGAATGAAGAAAAGCGTTAAACCGAGGATGCTCTTGCTGTCGTTGACGGTCGCTATAGGCTTTGTTGGCGGTTGCTCCCGGAAAGAAGAATTCGCAATGCCACTGAATGAACATTGGGTGTTCAAGGCAGATTCTACGGAAAGGGGCATCGAGGAGCAATGGTTCCGGAAAGACTTTGATCGCTCTCATTGGCAGCCTACGGAAATTAGTCGCGAGCGTATACTCACAGGACCACCAGCGCCCTCAGGCGCCCGTTGGTTCGCGACAACATTCACGGTCGATACTACATCAAAACCTCTGGCCCTCTTCTTTGGGGCGATTGAGGATGAGGTGGATGTTTGGCTGGATGGAAAGAAGATTGGGAGCGCGGTGTGTCACGGCGATCCGTTTTGGGTTGATCTTTCTGCCGAAAATGTCCCGGGCAAAAAGGAACTTGTTGTGCGCGTGTCAGACCACGGGGCGATGGGAGAACTCTACAGGCCTGTGAGCCTTGTTCCAAAGGACCATCTCCTGGATGTATACAGAACAGATCTTTCGAGCAAACCGGCACGTTCGAGCGAAGAATGGGTTCGCGATGCCGTCATTTATGAAGTCTATCTGCGTTCGTTTTCCCACCAGGGGGGATTCAGGACGCTTGAACAAAGACTCCCGGAGTTGAAAGCTCTCGGTGTAGGGGTTATCTGGCTCATGCCGATTCATCCCGTTGGTGAATTGAACAGGAAGGGGACCCTTGGAAGTCCGTACTCGGTTCAGGACTACTACGCTATCAACCCCGAATATGGCTCGCTGGACGAATTTAAATCCCTCGTAGACTCCGTCCACTCAAGAGGGATGAAAATCATCATCGATCTGGTCGCCGGGCACACGGCATGGGACAGCAAAATGTTCATGGAGCAGTCCGAGTGGTACGTGAAGAATGAGGAGGGAGCAATCACCTCTCCGAATCCGATTTGGAGTGATGTTGCCAAGTTGAACTATGGACACCACGAATTGCGCAAGTACATGATCGAGATGATGAAGTACTGGGTGCGCGATGTCGGGATTGACGGATTTCGATGTGACGGTGCGAAAGATGTCCCTACAGATTTCTGGCAGCACGCACGTTCCGAACTCGACAAGATCAAGCCGGTGATGATGTTATCGGAAGGCACATTGCCGGAGCACCACGTAGAAGCGTTTGATGTGTCGTACTCCTGGGCTGCCTACGATGATCTGTCAAGAGTGATCGATGGCAGTGCGCCAACGCAAGTATTTGATGAAATCTTAAGGATCGAGGGAGTTCAATTTCCAAAGGGTTCGTTACGACTGCGATTCAACACAAATCAGGACGAGAATGCTTGGGACGCTCCCGCAGTGATGAAATACTCGCCGAAGGGGGCAAAGACTACTGCTGTGTTGTCGTTTACGTATCCCGGGATCCCTCTTATCTACAACGGGGAGGAAGCCGGCAACGAAAAGAGGCTGAGTCTCTTTGACAAGGTCGAAATTGACTGGACGAAGAACATCGAATTTCGTGCGTTCTATCAGGCCCTTGCGGAACTGCGGTCGTCGCACATTGCGCTTCGAAGAGGCGAGTACGTGCCTGTCGCCAACTCAAGCAGTGGCAAGGTCCTCTCGTTTGTGAGGGAGCTGGGAAATGACCGGGTCCTGGTTGTGCTGAACATGTCACACGATCAACGCACCTGTGATGTTGAAGTGCCGACGTTCAAAACCAATGGCTTCATGGAGTATTTCACGAAAACGCCCGTCACCTCGGCAAACGGACGCCTTTCTATAGAGATGAAACCTCTCGATTACATGGTCTTTTTGCCATCGACAACTGCCGAACGGGGCAAATAATGAAATCATGTACAGAATACCTCTGGTTCAACACCAAGAAGCACCGTGAATACGTTAACATCACCTCGGAGATCGAGAAAATCCTCGACAAGAGCGGAATCAAAGAAGGCATGATCCTTGTTTCGGCGATGCATATCACGGCTGCCGTATATGTGAACGACGCAGAATCCGGACTGATACAGGATATCGACCAGTGGCTGGAACAACTTGCACCCTTCAATCCCGACTACAGACATCATAGAACGGGGGAGTCAAACGGGGACTCTCACCTCAAAAGCCTCTTGATGCATCATGAAGTGGTTATTCCCGTGACGGACGGGAAACTTGATTTCGGTCCGTGGCAGCAGGTCTACTATGCTGAATTCGATGGACAACGAAGAAAACGAGTGGTTGTGAAGGTCATGGGGGAGTAAGTGGAGAGAAAACCCCTGAGATCCATGACGAAGTAACTAGAACTCATCTCAAAAATACCCCCAAAGGATGGGTTGTCATTCCCGCATGTCTTAGGCGGCCTGCCCGCCTCTAAAGTTCTCGCGGGGCAGGCGGGGAATCCAGAACATAGATTGTAGCG
>Ga0182021_10002980_pt1 | contig 19945 bp, 18 predicted proteins | sample 612E3MmetaG_FD_120493 | JGI IMG/M metagenome (GOLD analysis project Ga0182021, IMG submission 120493) | Permafrost microbial communities from Stordalen Mire, Sweden - 612E3M metaG (Illumina Assembly) | ecosystem: Environmental > Terrestrial > Soil > Wetlands > Permafrost | place: Sweden... | reverse complement strand
GCCCTGCAGCTGCTGTACGGCAACCCCGGCGGCACGCCGCAGAGCGTCCGGTCCTCGTTGCCGAAGTTCACGCTCCCGATCCTGGGTCAGCAGACGCTTCTGGTGTACCTCGCACTGATCTGCGTACCGCTGTACGCGTTCCTGCTGTACCGCACGCGGTACGGCGTCCACCTCCGCGCGGTCGGTCAGGACCTGCCGGCGGCGGTTGCCGCGGGCATCAACGCGACGCGGGTCAAGCTGATCTCGATCCTGCTGTGCGGTGTGCTGACCGGTCTCGCCGGTGCTCAGCTCTCCATGGCCAACCTGGGGTCGTTCAACCAGGGCATGTCGAGCGGCCGCGGCTTCATCGCGGTGGCCGCGCTGACGTTCGGACGGGCCAAGCCTGTACCGACGCTGGTCGCCGCGGTGATCTTCGGGCTCGCCGACGCGATGGCTGACCGCCTCGGTGTCGCGGGCTTCCCGTCAGAGCTTGCCAAGATGGCCCCGTACATCATCACGATCGTCGCGCTGACGTTGGCGTCGATGGATCTCTTCGCGAGGCGGCGCAAGGCCGCGGCGCTCAAGACTGCCTGAGGAGCACGCGTGGCCATCCCGGTCATCATCGACACGGACCCGGGCATCGACGACGCCATCGCCATCGCGCTGGCGTGCGCCAGCCCAGAGATCGACCTGCTCGGCATCACGACCGTCGGCGGTAACACCGGCATCGAGAACACGACCGGCAACGCGTTGAAGCTGCTGCACCTGTTCGGCCGTGACGACGTACCGGTCGGCGCCGGCGCTGCTCGAGCCCTGGCCTTCGAGGCCGACCTCGGCGACCCGACGATCCACGGCCAGGGCGGGCTCGGCGGCGTGGAGCTGGCGGTACCGGAGCGAGGCTCGGACCCGCGGGGCGCGCTGGGGCTGCTGGTCGACCTCGTCGAGAGCCACCCCGAGCCGATCACGCTGATCGCGATCGGGCCGCTCACGAACGTGGCGCTCTTCGCCGCGACCCGGCCCGACCTGTACGCGAAGCTCGACCGACTCGTCATCATGGGCGGCGGAGTCCACATCACCGGCAACCACACCCCGACCGGCGAGTTCAACATCTGGTTCGACCCCGAGGCCGCGGCACGCGTCTTCTCGGCCGGTGTCGACGTCACGATGGTCGGCCTCGACGTGACCCACAAGGCGATGTTCGCCGGTACGGACTGGGCGCCGCTCCGAGGCGCGGACGCCGGCGCCGTCGGCACGGCGATCGCGGGGATGGTTGACTTCTACGGCTCGTTCTACATGAGCCAGAACGGGTCGGACGCCACGGCCCAGCACGACTCGCTTGCCGTCGCAGCGGTCGTGAAGCCCGAGCTCGTGACCACGCAGCACTGCTGGGTCGGCGTGGAGACCGCCGGCACGTTGACCCGCGGCATGACCGTCGCCGACCTCAAGGACGTCTGGAAGCAGACCCCCAACACCCACGTCGCCCTCGACGTCGACGTACCCGCCTTCATCGAGCTCCTCGTCGGCCGCATCGCCGACCTGGACGCGCGCCTGCGCTGACCCTAGGACCCGGGAGGTTCCGGGACCCGGAGATCTCGGGCTTATGACGGCCTCGGGGATCCGTATTCGAGGCAGCCCGGAGATCTCGGGCATACGAGGCTCGTCCGGGCACCCATATGCCCGAGAACTTCGGGATCTCGTGCACGAGCCGAGCTCTGAAGGCTCATATGCCCGAGAAGTCCGTGGGTCGGCCTCAGGCAGCCAGCTCGATGATGTCGACGGCGGTGGGAACGTACTTCACGAGGGCACAGTTCTCGCGGACGAGCTCGTCGCCGACCTGGTTGCCTGTTGCCTTGTCGATGACTCGGCGACGGAGCTGGTTCGCGCGGAAGTGGTCGTCGCCGACGCGGAAGAAGCGCTCGCACGCCGCGTACACCTTGTAGCTCCGCAGCTGCGGACGGTCCGCGCTGAGCGTGCCCTCGAGGTATCGGTCCCCGACACTGACGCGCAGCTGGAAGGTCGACTCGGTGTCGTTGCGGAGCACGAGGTCGACGTAGTTGTAGACGATGCTGACCCCGGTCCCCCAGGGCAGTACCCGGCCGTTGTCGGGGAACGGGTCGAACGAGTGCTCCGAGCGCTCGACGACCGTGAGGTCGCTGTGCAGCGCGAGCCAGTGGATGAGGTTGCCGAGCTGGCAGATGCCTCCGCCGACGCCGCTGATCGCGCGGCCGTTGCGCAGCCGCATGCCTGCGACGTAACCCTTGCGAGGCGTGCAGTTCCCGACCACCCGGTTGAACGAGAACGTCTCACCGGGCCGTATCAGGATCCCGTCCACCTGCGCGGACGCCAGGCGCAGGTTGACGACCTTGTTCTCCTGGAGGTCGATCTCGTCGGAGCCCAGCCTCCTGCGCAGGAGGGACGAGTGCTCGCGGATCCTTACGGGGAGGGTCTCCGTGCACCGTTCCCTCGTCCAGCGCGCGGGATGCAGCCACCACTGCACGCGACGTCGCGCGCGGTGGAGCCACACCGAGACCGGGTACAGCGCCGACCAGCGCTCGGACGGCAGTGGCCTCCGCGCGCGCAGCTCGGCCGCCCGGCGCGCCTCGAAATCCCTGACCTCGTCGACCATCTCGCTGCGCATGACCACTCCTGTCCGCGACTGTTCCGTCGTGTCACAGGGGGTACGAACGCGGTAGCGGCGAGGTTGCAGACGCCAGGCGAAGAAGAGGCTGTGGTTCTCTCAGGGGAGGTTCAGCGTGTGGTACGAGCAGCGGCGACGCGCGTGAGCACGGCGAGCAGCGCTTCCGCCGACGCCTCCCACGAGTAGTGCGCGGCCCGTTCGCGAGAGGCAGCCGACCGTACAGCCCACTCCCCCGGCGCCTCCAGCTCCCGGACTGCTGCGGCGAAGCCCGACGGGTCGTCGGCCGTGAAGTACAGCGCGGCGTCGGCCCCGACCTCCCGGAAGACCGGGATGTCGCTGACCACGATGGGCGTCCCGCGCGACATCGACTCGACGAGCGGGATACCGAAGCCCTCGTTCATCGACGCGTGGACGAGGGCCGTCGCGCCGTCAAGCGCTGCGGCGTACTCCTCGTCGCTCACCGGCCCGTCGAACACGAGCGAGCCCTCGGGCGCGAGGGGCGCCAGCCGGGCTCGTACCTCCTGCGACGTCTTCCCGAGCAGGTGCAGCGTGTAGCCGGGCAGCTGGTGCATCCCCGCGACGAGGGTCTCGACGTTCTTGTACGGCATGTACGAGCCCATGTAGACGAGGATCCGGGTGGCAGGCGCGGTCCGTGACTGGACGCCGACGGGCGGGTCGGACGCGTTGCTCACCACGGACACCGGACGGCGGGTGAGGTGGTGCCGGGCGATGAGGGCCTTCGTCGTGTACGAGACGGTGACGACCTCGTCGGCTGCGTTGAGCAGGAGCCGCTGGGGCCACCACGCGAGGTGGTACAGCCGCCAGACCACGCGGATGACCCATGGCAGGTCGCGCGGCGGGGTGCGGTTCACGTAGTAGATGAGGTCGTGGACGGTGTTGACGAAGCCGTACCGTCGCCCGAACGCGCCCATCGTCTGCATCGGGGTCCACACGACATCGGGGTGGAGCTTGTTCACCTGACGCGCGACGAGCGGCTCGAGGAGTGACGTCGGCGCCTCGATCTTCTCCCACGGAAGGTCGGGCAACATCGCGAGCTGGCGCTCGTCGTGGATGAGCATGGTCACGGGGTGGAGCGCCGCGAGCGCCTCCGTGATCCGCGCGCTGTACCGGCTGATGCCGTCGTGACGGTCGACCCGTACGTAGCGGCAGTCGACCAGGATCCTCACGCGTGGGCTCCGAGGAACGCGACGATGGCTGCTGCCGCCTCTGCCGGCGCCTCGTAGTGGACGAGGTGACCGACCCCCTCGATGACGACCAGCTTGCCGTCGGGCAGGAGCTTCACCAGCTCGCGTTGATGGACGAGGGGCGCGATGTTGTCGAGCGCACCGGCCACGATCAAGGTGGGCATGGTGAGGTTCGCCGCGACGGCCATGACGTCCGTCGAGACGGAGGCCTCGTACCCCTCGGACAGCGTCTTCGGGTCGCTGTAGCCCGAGTAGTACCGGAGGTGCTCCTCATGGATCCAGCGTCGCAGCGTCTTGTCCTTGGTCTTCGCGAGCTTCCAGCTCATGATCCTCGTCGCGAGCGGGATGGCGAGCCAGAAGTCGGCGGCGCGATGGGGCAGGGCGCGGCCGATCCGGAAGTACAGCTTGACGATCGGCATCATGATCCGGTCCGGACCGGAGGTGGCGTTGGCAGCGATGGGGTTGACCAGGACCACGGCGCGCGGCACGAGGCCCGCAGCGATGGCGTGGGAGACGACGATGGAGCCGAACGAGTGGCCCAGCACCGGGGTGCCGACGAGGCCGAGAGCCTCGACGAACGCGCGCAGCCATTGCTCGTACGCCGCGATCGTGTGCTTCCTCGGCATCGCCGTGGACACGCCGTAGCCGGGCAGGTCCGGCGACACGATCCGGAGCCCCGGAAGGTTCGAGACGATCGGCTCCAGCCCGTGATGGTCTCCGCGGAAGCCGTGGACGAGCAGGAGGTCGACGGGCCGGTCCGTCGGGCCGTACTCCCAGTAGCGGACCGTCGAGCCGAGCACCTCGACCACCGCCTCCCGTACCGGGATGGCGGCGAGCGCAGCAGCGTACGGCGAGGGAACAGGCATCGGGCAGAGTCTAGGGATATCCGGTTCCGCGGATGGCGCCGAGGCCCCTGTCGGTTTCTCAAGGGATGTGGGCAAGTTGTCACGTCCCGCGGCAAATCTGGCGAGGGAGGTGACGAAACGCCTACATCCCTTGAGAAACCGGCACCCGTGGAAGGATGCTCCCGGAAGGACGTGGAGCATGGATTCGTACGTGTCTGAAGAGGTTGCTGCGGCTCTTGCTGCGGGACGGCCCGTCGTGGCTCTGGAGTCGACGATCATCACGCACGGGTTGCCGCGGCCGCGCAACCTCGACGTGGCGGTGGCGGCCGAGGAAGTCCTCCGCCACCAGGGCGTGACGCCGGCGACGGTCGGCGTGCTTCGCGGCAAGGTCACGGTCGGCCTCAGCATCGACGAGCTGCGCACCCTCAGCCTCGACGACGCCGCGATCAAGTGTTCGATCCGGGACCTCCCTGTGGCGATGGCGCGGGGGGCGAGCGGCGGTACGACGGTGGCGGCGACGGCATTCCTCGCCCATCGGGCCGGCATCAAGGTCTTCCCGACAGGCGGCCTCGGAGGCGTACATCGCGGCGCGTCCCAGACGTACGACGAGTCCGCCGACCTCGTCGCACTCTCACAGATCCCCGTCGTCATGGTGTCGGCGGGCGTGAAGTCGATCCTCGACGTCGGTGCCACGCTCGAGCGCCTCGAGACGCTCAACGTGGCCGTGCTCGGCTACGGCACCGACGCGTTCCCCGGCTTCTACATCGCCGACTCGGGCTTCCCGGCGCCGTTCCGGGTGGACACGCCCGCGGAGGTGACGGCCATCGCCCATGCCCGCGACGCGTTGGGGATCGAGGCGGCCGTGCTGGTCGCCCGTCCCGTACCGGTCGAGCACCAGCTGGACTCCGACCTGCACGCACAGGTGCTCGCCGACGCGCTGGCCGCCGCCGACGCGCAGGGCATCCACGGCCACGACGTGACGCCGTTCCTGCTCGACTTCTTCCACACCGCCACGCACGGCGCGTCCGAGGCGACCAACGTCGAGATCTACCTCGGCAACGTCGCGCTCGGCGGCCAGATCGCCGCCGCCTGGTGACCGGCGTCCTGGGGTCGCTGGGCGACCTCGTCGAGGACATCGTCGTCACGCTCGCCGAGCCGCTGGCGATCGGTACGGATGCGGCGGGCGACATCGTCCGTACCCGCGGCGGGAGTGCATCGAACGTCGCCTCCGCGACGGCCCAGCTCGGACGCGTCCCGGCTCGCTACCTCGGCTGCATCGGGCCTGACGCGACCGGTGACGGTCTCGTCGCAGGACTGGAGCGCGTCGGGGTGGACGTACGCGTCCAGCGCCGTGGCTGTACGGGCGCGATCGTCATCCTCGTCGAGCCGGGCGGTGAGCGGACGATGGTGCCGAACAGAGGGTCGTCGATCCTGCTCGAGACGGTTCCCGACGGCTGGCTCGACGGACTCGCCGTCCTGCACGTCCCTGCGTACGGGTTCTGCGCCGAGCCGATCGCGACCAGCGCGGTCGATGCGTTGCAGCGCGCTCGCGCGCGAGGTGTCGCCACGAGCATCGACGCCTCGAGCGTCGGTGCGCTTCGCACGTACGGGCGGGACCGGATCCGAGCCCTTCTCAGCGACGTCGCGCCCGACCACCTCATCGCCAACGCGGACGAAGCCGGGTTCCTGGGTCTCGAGGAGCCCGACTTCCTCCCGTACACGACACTCGTCGTCAAGCACGGCTCCGCGCCGACGACCATCCGGCCGCCGGACGGCCACTGGCTGGAGGTGCCCGTCGTCCCGGTCGGCGAGGTCCGTGACACGACCGGAGCCGGTGACGCCTTCGCCGCGGGATACTTGTCCGCAGTGATTCTGGGCGACGACATCGCGACCGCCGGCGCCGCGGGCAACGCCTCCGCAGCGCACGCCTTGGGACGCGCAGGGGCACTGTAGGGTCGCAAGACCCAGGAAGGGAGAAGTCATGGCCAGCGACAGCTCGTTCGACATCGTCAGCAAGGTCGACCGTCAGGAGGTCGACAACGCCATCAACCAGGCCGCCAAGGAAGTGCACCAGCGGTTCGACTTCAAGGGCACCGACTCGACGATCGTCTGGGCCGGTGAGGACGTGGATCTGGAGAGCACGACCGAGGAGCGCCTCAAGGCCGTCCTCGACGTGTTCTACTCCAAGCTCGCTCGCCGCGGTGTCGACTTCAAGTCGATGGAGACCTCCGACGCGCACCCCTCCGGCAAGCGGTGGAAGCAGACCTGCACTCTGAGCCAGGGCATCTCGCAGGAGAACGCCAAGAAGATCACCAAGCTCATCCGCGACGAGGGGCCCAAGGGCGTGAAGACGCAGATCACGGGCGACGAGATCCGTGTCTCGAGCAAGTCCCGCGACGACCTGCAGGCCGTCCAGGCGATGATCAAGGCTGCGGACTTCGAGTTCGCCGTCCAGTACGTCAACTACCGCTGAGCGAGAGCTACTCGCCGAACGCCTCATGGACGTCCGCGGGCGTGACGTCCTCGAGCCGTACGTGCGACCAGTCGGGCGTACGGTCCTTGTCGACGAGCTGAGCTCGGACGCCCTCGGCGAAGTCGGCGTGGTGGACGAGGTACGTGGCCAGCACGAGGTCCTGAGCCAGGACGTCGTCGAGCGTGACCATGTCCCGCGCCCGCTGCAGCGCCTCCCACGTGACCGCCACCGAGAGGGGGCAGCGGGTCCGCAGGAGGGCAGCGCACTCGCCGGGAGCTGGGGTGTCCCAGTCGTCCTCGAGCCGCGCCAGGATCTCCAGGGGTCCGTCGGCGCGGAAGCACTCGGCGATCCAGCCGTCGACGAGCGCGGCCGGTGGTTCGCCTTGCCCGGCCCACGTGTCCGCGAGCCCGGCCTGCATGGCCGTCGGACCGTCGACCGGGAGCCCCGTGAGCGCCATGTACGTGCCCACGGCGCCTGCTCGTGACAGGTACCAGAGCATCCCGACGTCGGGGAAGAGCCCGATGCCGGTCTCCGGCATCGCGAGCCGCGATGTCGCGTCCACCACTCGTACAGAGCCGTGTGCGGACACGCCCAGCCCTCCGCCCATGGTGATGCCGGTCATCCGGGCCTCGAACGGCTTCGGGTAGGCCGCGATCGTGGCGTTGAGGCGGTACTCGTGGCGGAAGAACCGGTCCGCTCCCGGATCGCCCGCCAGCGCGAGCTCACGCAGCGCCCGTACGTCCGCCCCCGAGCAGAGGCCACGATCGCCGGCCCCGGTGAGCAGCACCTTCTCGACTCGAGGGTCGACCGCCCACGCGCTGAGCACTGCCGCGAGGGCATCGATCATCGCCGGCGTCAGTGCGTTGATCGCGCGGGGTCGGTTCAGAACGATGTGGCCCAGGCCGCCGTCGACACCGGTCAGAACGTCAGCGGTCTCGGTCACCGGCTCCCACCTCACCTGCGTCGGAGTCCACGGCGTCCAGCTCCCGGCGCCGCCTGCGTTCGTGATGGATGAGCTGCCAGCCCAGCGGCACCAGCGCTGCGATCCCCAGCGCCAGAGCGCCGTTGCGCCACGCCAGGTTGATCGCGGCGTAGCTGAGCAGCACCATCGTCGTCCACAGCGCGATCCGCTGGATGCGCTCCGACGGCTTCGTCAGCGGGAGGAGCAGCGTGCCCCACAGGACGTACCAGGAGTGGAGCGCGGGTCCGGCGAAGGCGACCAGAAGGTACGACCAGCTCAGGAACGACATCGGCCGCTTGCGCGCCTCCACGATCGCGAGCGCCAGAACGCCGGAGACGGCGATGACCAGGCCGATCGTACGGGCGAGGCGGATCGCGGCGTGCTCGCTCGAGTCGAGCTGGAAGTAGTTGAGCACCAGCTGGATGCCCTGGCCGATGACCGTGGTCGGCGAGACGGTGACGACGAGTCCGGGCACGTTCACCGCGTTGAGCCAGCCGAAGCCGAGGCCGCAGGCGAGCGAGAGGGCGGCGAACGTACCGATCGCGATCGCGCAGCTCAGCGCGATCTTGCCGACCGTACGGGCGATGTGCGAGCCCTTCCACGTCGTCAGAGGGTCCGACAGCAACGGCAGCGCGTACGCGGCGAGGAACGCTGGTTGCTTGATCGCCGCCGAGACCCCCACCACGACTGCGCCGACCATCCAGAGCCGCCCCTTGAGGCCGAGCCACAGCGCCAGGACGACGAGCCCCATCATGAGCGCGTCGTTGTGGGCGCCGCCGACGAAGTCGATGACCAGAAGCGGGTTCAGCGTCGCGAACCACGAGGTCAGCTGCGCGTCGACGCCCATCCGATGGGCGATCCTCGGCAGCAGCACGACGATGAGCACCACGCCCACGAGCGCCGGGATCCGCATGAGGACGGCGGAGAGGTACGGCTGAAGCCCGGAGGCGACGACGATGAGCTCCTGCAGCCGAAGGCTGAGTGGACCGTACGGGGCGGGCGTGAACCGCCACACCCACGCCACCTGGTCGGCGAACGCGCCAGGGAGGACGCCGGGCCCGGCCTCGTACGGGTTCACCTCGTTGACCAGCATCCAGCCCTGAGCGGAGTAGCTGTACGCGTCGTGGCTGAAGATCGGTGGCGCCGCCAGCAGCGGGAGCGACCAGATCGCCAGCACCGCCCAGCGCTTGACGTCCACGTCGACGGTGGGGCGGAACTTGAACCAGGCGTCGACGAGAAGGCCGAGTCCCGAGAGCAGGATGAGCGTGCCGATGACCTTGACCGGCGCGTTGTCCAGGTGGAGCGCGCGGAGCGGACCCCACCACGGGGAGTTCTGCGGGAGGTACGCGGGGGTCAGTGAGCCGAGCAGGATGAGGAACGTGCCGAGCATGCCGGTGCGCGTCGGCATGAGCCGCCACGCGGCGCGAAGGTCGTCGACGACCTGCCGCATCCTCGTACCCACGCACACCTCCTCGTCGCCGCGGAACAGCCTATGACCCGAAGAGGTGCGTGGCACCCGACCGCCTCCGTCCGTCGGCGCCGAACGGGCCCGTGAAACTCCCTGGCCCGTCGATTCCGGGCTTGTGTAGCGTGCGGACGACGGTGATCGGAGGACGGATGAGCAGGCGACGGCCGACCTGGCCAGAACTGCCGGAGCCTGTACGGGCGCGCGTCGAGGAGCGCCTCGGCGAACCCGTCCTCGACTGGACCAGCCATGACAGCGGCTACTCCCCGGGACCTGCGCTCACCCTTGTCACGGCCACGGACCGGGTGTTCGTCAAGGCTGCGGACGTCGCCGCTCACCCGGTCGCCGCGCAGCTTCACCGACGCGAGGCCGAGGTCGCGTCCGTACTGCCGGCCGGCCTCCCCACACCGGCGTTCCGCTGGGTCCTGGACGACGACCGGTGGGTCATGGTCGGCTTCGACGCCGTCGACGGCCACCCACCTGGCGTTCCATGGGCCGACAACGACGTACGGGCGGTCGCGCGGCTCGTCGACGTCCTCGCGGACGTCCAGGCGCCCGAGCTGAGGCCGCTGGACGCGGACGGGACGTTCAACGGCTGGGAGACGCTGGCCGGCGGGGAGAACGCGGTGCTGCGGGACATGTACGACCCGTGGGTGGTCCGGAACCTCGACCGGCTGGCCCGGATCGAGCAGACCTGGACGGAGGCAGCGGCCGGCACGACGCTCGTGCACGGCGACCTGCGCGGGGACAACGTGCTGCTGAGCGATAGCGGGGCGCTCGCGATCGACTGGCCGTACGCGGCGAGGGGCGCGGCGTTCTGCGACCTGGTCGGCTGGTTGCCGAGCCTGCGGATGGAAGGCGGTCCGGATCCCGAGGACATGCTGCTGTCGACTCGGGTCGGCCGTTCGGCGGACCCTGACGCGGTCACTGCGTACGTCGTGGCTATCGGTGGGTACTTCGTGCACGGCTCGCTGCTCCCCGATCCGCCCGGCATCCCCCACGTCCGCGCGTTCCAGCGTGCGCAGGGCGAGGTCTGCATCGACTGGGTGAAGCGGCGTTTCGGGACGTGACGGGTGGGGCCCCTAGTCGGTGGGACGCGAGGGGTCGGTGACGAGGTCGGCGCGCACGACGGGAGGCGGTACGAGACGGGCGTCCCAGGCGAGCGCGTCGAAGGGACACTCCTCGATGCAGATGCCGCAGTACAGGCAGGTGCCGTAGTCGATCGTGAAGGTGTCGAGGACCTGGTGCGTACGCATCCTGGCGCCCGGGGGCAGGTCGGGCACCGGCTCCGGGTGGGACGTGAGGTGGATGCACCACGCGGGGCACTCGACGACGCAGATGACGCAGCTCGTACAGAGCCCGCGGTCGAGGGCGATGGAAGAATGGCGGACCGCAGGCGCTGTCCCCTCGGGTGGTTGGGTCATCGCCGTCTCCGTCCTGAGGGAGCAGCGACCTCGGCCGGATCCGGCGGGCCGGAGTCGACCGGGCGGGCGCCCCAGATGGCCGGGTCGGGAACTCCTGCGGGGGCCTGGCGACGGCGTACGTCCTCGGCGCCTCCCGCATCTGCGGGCCACGGGGTCACCGCGCGAGCGCCGAGTACGAAGTCCTTGCGGAGCGGCCAACCACCCGGGTGGCCCGGAGCGTCCTCGGCGGGGAGAAGCAGCGGCTCCGAGGGAAGGGGGACGCCCGCGGCGGAGGTGAAGCTGATCCCGAAGAGCTCGCTCGTCTCCCGCTCGGGCCACTCGGATCCTGCGACGACCTCCCGAAGGGACGCCAGGCGGGGGTCGGTCCTCCGCACGCGGGTCTCGAGACGGATCCCCGATCCGTCGAGGCGGTCGAACCGTACGACGATGCGGAACTCGTCGGTCTGGCCGATCTCGTCGCACGCGCTGAGCCAGTCGAAGGACAGGGCGGGGTCGGCGTCGAACACCTGGCTGACCTCGACGACCCAGTCGTCCGCCGCGACAGCCCGTACCGCGTCCGGCATGTCAGGCATCGCGTACCTCGTCGACCAGGGCCGACAGGGCGAAGGGTGTGGGAGGGCAGCCGGGGACGAAGCGGTCGACGGCCACGAGCTGGTCGATGCCCTTGAGGACCGAGTACGCGTCCCAGTAGGGCCCTCCGGCGGCGGGGCACGCACCGAACGCCACCACCGTGGTCGGGCCGAGGCTTCGCTGGTGGTCCACCGCCGCGGCGACCTGGCCGGCCACCGGGTTGGTCACCGTGCCCGAGACGGTCACGATGCGGTGCGTCGCCGGAGCGTCACCGTCGACCTCGACCGCGCCAGAGGGGATGGCCGCCTCGACCTCCAGTCCGCAGCACGCCAGGGGGATGTCGACGAGCACGACGGAGCCGTCCCCGTACCAGTCCCACCCGCGAACCACCCGGTCACCCTACGTCAGCGATGGGCTGAGGCGCCGCCGCCACAGCCTCGATCGCGAGAGCTCTGCGCAGGACGGGAAGCCCGATGAGCGCGATGATGGCGGCCCCCACCGCGAACGCGACGACTGTGACGAAGCCACCCGAGTATCCGACACGGTCGATGACCTGGCCTGACACCGACAACCCGATGGAGACGCCGACCCCGACGCCGGTCCCCATCCAGGCCAGACCCTCTGTCAGCCGGTGGCGCGGGACGATGCGAGCCACCAGCGAGTTGCCGTTGATGAACGTCGGAGCGACCGTGGCCCCGAACAGCACCCCGACGCCCATCAGGGGCAGCACCGAATGGGTGAGAAGCAGCCCCGACGAGAACAAGGCCAGCGCCACCACGCCGCCGACGAGCCGCGCTTGGACGCTCGATGCCCATGCGCGGGTGCCGTACCAGAAGCCCGAGATTCCCGAGGCGACCGAGAACGTCCCGAGCACGTACCCGGTGGCCTGCCGTACGCCCCACTGGCTCGTGGCGGCGACGACGCTCACGTTCATGGCCCCGAAGGCGCATCCCATGAGCAGGTTGACCAGCACGACCGGCGCCACGCCTGGGATGAGCGGGACGAGCTGGCTGAGACCGCGCTTCTGATGCTCGTTCGGCTCCGACAGCGGGGGCTCACTGGCCCGCTGTCCGTAGAAGAGGTGGGACCCGACCAGGGTGATGACCATCGGGGCGACCAGCGCCGCGACAGGGTTGACGGCCGTCGAGAGCGCGGTGACGACCAGCGGGCCGACGACGAACGTCAGCTCGTCGAGCGTCGACTCCAGCGCGTAGGCGGTGTGCAGCTGTCTCGGGTCGGTCGTGACATGGTTCCAGCGCGTCCGGACGAGCGCCCCCGGAGCCCCCGCGGCCAGTCCCGTCAGGACGGCCGGACCGAAGAGCGTCCAGGCGGGGAGCCTCATCACGGCGAACACCACGAGGAGTCCGAGGGCCGCCACCGAGACAAGCATCGCCGGATACATGACCCGTCGTTGGCCGAACCGGTCCACGAAGTTGCTGAGGAAGGCCGTGCCGACTGCCCACCCGAGACCGTTCGAAGCCGAGACCAGCCCCGCGAGCCCGTAGCTGCCGTAGAGGGCCGAGACCATCAGGACGATGCCGATGCCCACCATCGCTCCGCCGGCCCGGGCGAGGAAGCCCGCGGCGCTGAACTTCAAGGCGCCGGGGATCGTCAGGATCTCCCGGTACGAGCGCATCCTGCGAGTCTTCCACACCCCCGGCGTGCACCGCGTGTGGGTTTCCGTGCTCATCCAGTCCAGAGAGTCGCGTCGCCTATGGCGCCGTGGTCGACAGCGGATCAGCCAGGATCGGCAGCGAGGAGGCGGGCGTCCTCGTTGGAGGACGCCCGACGGAGGGTGCGTGAGGACCCGAGGGCGACCAGGGCGGCCAACGCGGCGAACAGGACGACCACGACGAGGCCGCCGTGGTAGCCCGCGCCGTCGATCACCGCGCCGGAGATGCTGGAGCCGATCGAGGCGCCGATGCCGATGCCCGTACCCATCCAGGACAGTCCTTCGGTGAGTCTGCCGTTCGGGACGAGCCGCCCCACCAGCGAGTTGCCGTTGATGAGCGTGGGCGCGATCGTCGCGCCCACGAGCACCCCGATGAGCCCGAGGGCCACGATCGAGTTCACGAACGGCAGCGGCGCCGCGAACACGAACAGCAGTGCCACGCCGGCCAGGAAGCGCTTCGGCAGCGGCCACGACCATCCGCGAGAGCCGTAGTAGAAGCCGGCCACGCCGGAGGCGAGGGAGAAGACCGCGAGGACGGCGCCGGATGCGCTGCGCATCTTCCAGCCTGTCGCCGCGGCCACCACGCTGACGTCGATCGAGCCGAAGACGCAGCCGATGAGCAGGTTCACGGCGATGATCGAGCCGACGCCCGGAACCAGGATGATGAGACGGCGCAACAGCGGCGGTCGGTCGGCCCTCGGATCCCGGCGCGGTGCTGGAGCCGGCTCGGTGGCCCGCTGGGAGTAGAACAGCTGCGCACCGACCAGCCCCATGACGATCGGGGCGACGAGCGCCGCCGCGGGATGCACCTGCGTGGACAGTGCCGTGGCCGCGACCGGTCCGATGACGAACGTCACCTCGTCGAGCGTCGACTCCAGCGCGTACGCCGTGTGCAGCTGCTCGGCATTCGTGATGACGTTGCTCCAGCGCGCCCGTACCAGCGCACCGGGAGCGCCGCCCGTGACACCGCTGATGACGACCGGCGGGAACAGCGCCCATGCCGGAAGACCCCAGAGTGCGAAGGCGACCACCAGGGACAGGGCCGCGGCGGAGACCAGGATCGCCGGGTACATGACCCGGCGCTGCCCGTACCGGTCGACGAGGTTCGAGAGGTAGGCCGTCCCGACTGCCCAGGAGACGCCGTTCGCGGCAGCCAGGGCGCCCGCGAGACCGTAGCTCCCGTACAGGGCCGACACCATGAGCACGATGCCGATGCCCATCATCGCCCCGCCGGCACGCGCGAGAAGCCCCGCAGCGCTGAACTTCAACGCCCCGGGAATGGTGAGGATCTCCCGGTATGAGCGCATCCCACGAGTCTCGCACAGACTCGCTGGCCGACCGTAGGGATATACCCCGTCGAGGCGTCAAAGGGACCACCACCAGGTGAGAATCCCGTTGCACAAGGACCTCCGCCGCGGGTGGCCCGACTACTCTGGTGCGTCGGAGTACATTCCAGCGACAGAGGGGCCCGATGACCGAGGTACGGACGCTCGACCATGTGGTGATCCGATTCGCTGGCGACTCGGGCGACGGCATGCAGCTGACCGGCGATCGGTTCACGTCCGAGACGGCGAACTTCGGCAACGACATCGCCACGCTTCCCAACTTCCCCGCCGAGATCCGCGCCCCAGCCGGCACCCTCCCGGGCGTCTCCAGCTTCCAGCTGCACTTCGCCGACAACGACATCTCGACGCCCGGCGACCACCCCGAGGTCCTGGTCGCGATGAACCCGGCGGCCCTGAAGGTGAACCTCCCGGACCTACGGCTCGGCGGCATGATCATCGTCGACACGTCCGACTTCTCCGAGCGGAACCTGGCGCGCATCGGCTACACGACGAACCCGCTCACCGACGGCACCCTCGACGCGTACCAGCTGGTCACTCTCGACCTCACGGCGCTCGCCGTCGGCGCAGTCAAGGACTTCGACCTGGGCCGCAAGGACGCCGCACGTACGAAGAACATGTTCGCGCTCGGTCTGCTGACCTGGCTGTACGGGCGCCCGGTCGATGGCACCGAGCAGTTCCTCGGGCGCAGGTTCGCCGCGAAGCCGGTGATCCGCGACTCCAACCTCGCCGCCTTCCGGGCCGGCCACGCCTACGGGGAGACGACGGAGACGTTCGCCGTACGGTACGAGGTCGGGCCGGCACCGATGCCCGCCGGCGAGTACCGGCAGATCAACGGCAACATCGCCACCGCGTACGGCCTCATGGTCGCCGCGCAGAGGGCCGGGATGCCGCTGTTCCTCGGCAGCTACCCGATCACGCCCGCGTCGGACATCCTCCACGAGCTCAGCAAGCACAAGGCCCAGGGCGTCATGACGTTCCAGGCCGAGGACGAGATCGCCGGCGTCGCCGCGGCGCTCGGCGCGTCGTACGGCGGGCACCTCGGCGTGACGACGACCTCCGGCCCCGGCCTCGCGCTCAAGATGGAGACCATCGGCCTCGGCGTCATGACGGAGCTTCCGCTCGTCGTCATCGACGTCCAGCGCGCGGGGCCGTCGACCGGCCTTCCGACCAAGACCGAGCAGGCCGACCTGCTCCAGGCCGTGTACGGGCGCAACGGAGAGTCACCCCTCGTGGTCCTCGCACCTCAGTCCCCCGGCGACTGCTTCACGACGGCGCTCGAGGCGGCCCGGATCGCGATCACCTACCGCACGCCGGTGATCGTGCTGTCGGACGGCTACGTCGCGAACGGCTCGGAGCCCTGGCACGTCCCCGACGTCACCGACATCCCCGCGATCGACCCGGGTTTCGCGACCGAGCCCAACGGGCACAACGCCGCCGGCCAGGAGCGCCACCACCCGTACCTGCGCGATCCTGAGACCCAGGTCCGCGCGTGGGCGCTGCCCGGCACCCCCGGCCTCGAGCACCGCATCGGCGGCCTCGAGAAGTCGGACTCGGGCATGATCTCGTACGACCCCGAGAACCACGACCGCATGGTCTCGCTGCGGCGCGCCAAGATCGACGGCATCGCGCGCGACTTCGCCGATGTCACCGTCGACGATCCCAGCGGCACCGCCAGGGTGCTCCTACTCGGGTGGGGCTCCACGTACGGCCCCGTACGCGCCGCCGCCGCGGCGGTCCGCGCCGCCGGGCACGACGTCGCGCGCGCCCACCTGCGCCACCTCAACCCCTTCCCCGCCAACCTCGGCGAGGTGCTCCACGCGTACGACCGCGTGCTGGTGCCGGAGATGAACCTCGGCCAGCTCACGACGATGCTGCGGGCGCGCTACCTCGTCGACGTACAGAGCTACTCACGCGTACGAGGCCTGCCGATCAACTCGGGCGAGCTGGCCGGCGACGTCATCACGATGATCCAGGAGCTGTCCGTATGACCGACACCGACGTGACCGCTTCCTCCGGCCTTCGGGGCGTGCCGCTCGCTCTCACGCCGCTGACCCGCAAGGACGTGGTCAGCGACGCGGAGGTGCGCTGGTGCCCCGGCTGCGGCGACTACGCCGTCCTCGCCACGTTCCAGGGCGTCCTTCCCGAGCTGGGCATCGCCCGCGAGAACACGGTGATCGTGTCCGGCATCGGCTGCTCGTCCCGGTTCCCGTACTACGTGGACACGTACGGCGTGCACTCGATCCACGGCCGCGCGCCAGCCATCGCGACCGGGCTGGCCATGACACGACCCGATCTCGCCGTCTTCGTCGTGACCGGCGACGGCGACGCGCTCTCGATCGGTGGCAACCACCTCATCCACGCGCTGCGGCGGAACCTCAACATCACGATCCTGCTGTTCAACAACCGGATCTACGGCCTGACCAAGGGCCAGTTCTCGCCGACGTCCGAGCAGGGAAAGGTCACGAAGTCGTCGCCGATGGGCTCGCTCGAGGTGCCGTTCAACCCACTGTCGCTGGCGATCGGCGCCGAGGCCACGTTCGTGGCGCGCGCGATCGACTCCGACCGCGCCGGCCTGGCGCAGGTCCTCACGGCGGCTGCGAAGCACCGGGGCGCGTCGTTCGTGGAGATCTACCAGAACTGCCCGATCTTCAACGACTCTGCGTTCGACGCCATCAAGGGCAAGGACGCCGACGAGTCGATCATCCGCCTCGTGGACGGCGCTCCGATCACGTTCGCGGGCGGTACGAAGGGCGTCATGCGTGACGGCTCCACCGGCGAGCTCTCGATCGTCGACGTGGACGAGGTCGGCATCGACTCGCTCCTCGTCCACGACGCGCACCGTGCAGACCCGGGTCTGGCGTTCTCCCTGTCACGACTCACCGACCCGGGCGTGCTGAGGCGCGCTCCGATCGGTATCTTCCGTGATGTGGAACGCCCCGCCTACGACGACCTGGCCCGGCAGCAGATCGAGACCGCCGGCCGCCCCGAGGACCCCGATGCCTCGATGCAGGCGCTCCTCCGAGGCGCGGAGACCTGGACAGTCCTGTGAGCGAGCCCACGTCACCCGCCACGCCGGTACGTCCCGGCTCCGGTCTCGAGGACCCTCCGGCCTTCCCGAGGCCCGCCGCGGACGACGTGTGGAGCTCGACGCGGCTCACGCCGCCCCCGGCAGGCGATCTGACAGGAGCTCCGTCACCGTTCGAGGCCGCTCCGTACGTCCCGTCGTCTCCGTCTCCGGTCTCTGCCGGGGCGTTCACCTACTCCGCCGCGCTGATCGACACGGCTGACGGTCAGGATGCGTGGGGCGCCACCCACTTGGCGGCGCCGCCGAGCGGCGCCCTGCCCACGACACCGGCGCCCTGGCACGAGCCCAACCCCGGCTGGACACCCGGCGAGGCCCCGGCGGCCCCGTCGGCCTTCTCGCCGCCCGACGAGCGCGGCGGGATGCCCGCCGCCGAGATCCCGCAGAGCGGAATCACGTCCCTGATCGTCCCGAAGCCGATCCGCGGCCTTCCGCTCGACCAGCCGACCGCCGGCCGGTTCACGGCTCCGGCGGAGAAGACGCGCGTCGCTCGGCGGAAGAGGCCGGCCATCTGGGTGTTCGCCGGAGTCGGCGTCGTCCTGATCGCGCTCCTGAGCTACGTCGTGTGGGACCAGAACAGGCCGGTGGCGGTGTCGCCGGACATCGTCGTACCGACCTCCGCGCAGGCGTCGGCCCCGAAGGTGGCGCGCGGTGACCTCGCCGTCAAGGGGTACCTCGAGGCGCTGGCAGCCGGCGACATCGAGAAGGCCATCTCGTACGGTCCGGTCGGAGGAGGCAGTCGCGTGCTGCTCGTCCCCGACGCGCTCAAGGCCTCCCTCGCTGCGGCTCCGATCACGAACATCAACGTGACGGCGGCGGACGCGACGGCGAGCACGATCCACGCGTCGTACCAGCTCGGGACCCAGGCGGTCGTCTCGGACTTCCACGTCGTCAAGCAGGACGACGGCAACTGGCAGCTGACAGCGAGCACGACCACGGTCCGGCTCAGCGCCAAGCGCACGGACAACGTTCCCCTCGTCATCAACGGGCAGACCATCGGCCCCGTCGTCGAGCTGGAGCTCGTACCCGGCACGTACACGATGACGACCGGTCTGCCCTACCTCGCGTACCAGTCGTCGACCAAGATCACCGTCAACGACCTCAGCTACACCAAGCCGATCTCGGAGCTCCCGGTCGACGTGACGCCGGAGGGCAGGGACGCGCTCGTCCAGGCGACTCAGGCATCGCTCGCGGCCTGCATCGACCTGCAGCAGCTCAGCCCGCCGAACTGCCCCATGATCGAGCCCACCAAGAGCCCGGTGGTCGCCTCGACGATCAAGCGAGAGCTCATCGTGGCCGACCCGGTCAGCGGCGCCCAGTGGGTCGTCGACTCGAGCAACGCCTCCGTGGCCAGCGCGCTCATCCCGGTGCACTACCGGGTCTTCGCCCAGTACGTGGACGGCTCGACGTCCGGGTGGACCCCGTACGACCAGTCGTGGACCGCCCGCGCGGACGCGACCAAGTCCCGCGCCTCCGACCTCAGCATCCAGTGGGGCCATTAGTCCTTGCCGGCTCTGTAGCATGGCGCGGTGACCCAAGCACTCGACCCGTCCCAGTTCGACTCTCGTGTTCGTCTCGCCGACGACCTGTTCCGCCACGTCCATGGGCGCTGGCTGGAGACCGAGCCGATCCCCGAGGACAAGCCGATGACCGGCGCGTTCACACGGCTGCGAGACGACTCCGAGGCAGAGGTGCACGGGATCTGCGACGAGCTCGCCGCGGCTGACCCCGCGACACTCACCGAGGAGCAGGTGAAGATCTCGGCGCTGTACGGGGACTTCATGGATGCCGCACATGTCGAGGAGCTGGACGCCGCGCCGCTCGCGGACCTGCTGGAACGGGCCGACCAGATCGACTCCGTGGCCGCGCTGCAGTCGTACTTCGGCTGGTCGCTCCGCTACGGCATCACGTCGCTGTGGGGCTGCGACGTCGAGTCCGACCCGGGCGATCCCACCCGCTACGCGTTCTTCGTGGCCCAGGACGGCATCGGCCTGCCGGACGAGTCGTACTACCGCGAGGAGCAGCACGCGGAGATCCTCGCCGAGTACGGCAAGCACGTCGCCCGTACGCTCGCTCTCGCCGGCCTCGAGGACGCCGAGCAGCAGGCCGCCGACGTCGTCGCGCTCGAGGTCGCGATCGCGGCCTGTCACTGGGACCGGGTCCGGACTCGCGACCTGCGCCAGATGTACAACCCGCGCACCGTCGCCGAGCTCACCGAGGAGGCGCCGGACTTCGGCTGGGACCTCGTCCTGGACGGCGCGTCGGTCGACGGGCTCGGGCTCGTC
>Ga0182021_10002978_pt1 | contig 19949 bp, 13 predicted proteins | sample 612E3MmetaG_FD_120493 | JGI IMG/M metagenome (GOLD analysis project Ga0182021, IMG submission 120493) | Permafrost microbial communities from Stordalen Mire, Sweden - 612E3M metaG (Illumina Assembly) | ecosystem: Environmental > Terrestrial > Soil > Wetlands > Permafrost | place: Sweden... | reverse complement strand
GCCGGGAGATCGTAGACGTAGCTGCATGCCGGGTAGGGTCGTATGCCCGATAGCCCGAAGCGTAGCGGGTCCTCGAACATCGGGCTGAAGCGGTCCAGCCGGAATGCGCCGACGGTGTGCGGCGGTTGGAGGTGAGTGAGCAGCGGGAGGAGCGCCGCCATCCGCTCGTACTCAGCCGGCTCCTCGCCGGGCAGTCCCCAGATGAGGTTCCAGACCACGTCGAGCCGTGACTCGCGCGCCCACTTGAGGAATTGCACGCAGCGCAACGCCGTCGTGCCCTTGCGCATCAATGAAAGGATCGGCGTACTCAGACTCTCGATGCCCACCTCGAGCCGCCGGACGCCCGATCTTGCCAGCGTTTGCAGCTCCTCTCGGTCCAGGGTGGGCCTGGCCTGAAGGTAGACGATCTCGACGTCCGGGATGCGCACCCGGAGGGCCGGGAAGAAGTCCTTGAGACGGCCCCGAGGGATGATCTCGTCCGTGACGAAGACCGGGCACAAGGGATGGTGCTCGGTGAGCGTCTGCAGCTCGCGTAGCGCCCGCTCACTGCTCTTGACGCGAAAGGTCATGTCCTCGCTGGCCTGGCCGCAGAAGCTACAGCGGCACTTCGCCCCCCACCAACACCCGCGTGATGTCTCGAACGGAAGACGCGGCGCGAAAGCGCCCTTCAGGGGACTACCGGCCAGACGGGTGAAGTAGTCCCCGAGGTCGGGCCACGGCAGACGGTCCAGCTCGATCTGCCGTGTTTCCTCGCAGGCCGCATCCGGTCGTTCCCCACCGCCCGAGTCGGTCCTCACGTGCAGGCCTGGAATGCCGGCCACCGTCTCCCCTGCCAGGCGGCGCCGGACGAGCGCCGGCAGCGGGTCCTCGCCCTCGCCGACCGCAACAGCGTCCACGAACGGGAAGGAGTGCAGCAACTCGGCCCCCATGCCCCGGCAGTTTGGCCCTCCGAACACGACGAGGGCACCGGGAATCGCCGCCTTGACTCGCGCCGCGAGGGCGAGCGAGGCGGCGTGCTGTCCACTCATGCTGGTGAATCCCACAACCGCCGGATCGGCCGTCTCGATTTCCGCGAGACACTTGTCCAGCAACTCGCCGACCCTCGCGCCAGCCGTCCGCAGATCGGCACGAAACGCCCGGTCGAGCGGCCTCTTGCCGAAGTGGGGGACCGCGTGCTCGGGCGCACCTCCCTCAAGGATGCGGTACTCGTACTCGTCCTCGCTTTGCGGCGGAGGGTGTGGGAGCAGTGCAGCAAAGAGGTGGTCGCCCAGCATGTCCACGGCAGGCCAGGTGGAGATGGCGTCGTACACGTGCGGCGAGATCATGGCTGCGAACTCGAGGGTGGCGTCGACCACCCTCACCTGGACCCCGAGAGGCGTGAGCGTCGCCTTCAACAGGCCCAAGGCCAGGGACGGCTGCCTGAAGCTGCCGAACGGCATGTTGACGAGGACGACGCGCTGCATGACGCGCGCGGCGACGGCTACTGCGCCGTCCAGCCGCCGTCGATAGTGAACTCAGCGCCGGTCACCCAGCGCGACTCATCGGAGGCCAGGTAGAGGTCGAGGTAGGCGATGTCCACCGGCTCGCCGATGAAGCCGATCGGGTGTTGCGCGCCGACCTTGGCGAAGTACTGGTCCGGCGTGAGGCCGTAGTCGGCGGCCTCCTTCTCGGTGAGCGGCGTGTGGACGTATCCGGGGTGCACCGAGTTGACGCGGATACTGTAGCCCTTGGCCCCTACCGCCAACGCCGCGGACTTGGTCATCACCGTCACCGCGCCCTTGGACGCACAGTAGGCGAAGAGACCGGCCTCGCCCACCTGACCGTCGACGGACGAACGGTTGATGATGGAGCACTTCTCGTTGTTCGCCTTCATCGTCTCGATGCCGTACTTGGTGCCGAGGAACACCCCCGTTGCATTGACGTTCATCACCCGGTTCCACTCCGCGAGCGTCGTCTCCTCGACGTCGTGCGCCAATGAGATGCCGGCGTTGTTGACGAGCACGTTGAGCTTGCCATAGACCGCGACGGTTTGCGCCATGACCCGCTTCCAGTCTTCCTCGCTGGAGACGTCGAGCCTCATGAACGTCGCCTCGCCCCCTGCCCGACGGATGTCCTCGACGACGGCGGCTCCAGCGACCTCGTCGACGTCGCCGACGACGACCTTGGCGCCCTCTTCGGCGAACATGACTGCGGTCGCACGCCCGATTCCCATGGCGCCGCCGGTCACAATCGCCACCTTCCCCTGCAGCCTTGCCATTGTCACCCTCCCGTGGTGTTTATCGGCTGACGCCTTCTCACGTCCCGGGGCGTCCGCACGGCGTCAGTCTATCAACCGGCTGGACCAACGAGCGGGGATCGACCACCTCGGATCGGTGGGCAGGATCTTCGCCCAAGGGGTTACACGTCATCCCCAGGAAGACCGGTGGCTCAGGAGGCCACCCTGATCACGATCTGCTCGTCGTATCCCACCGTCACCCGCATGTAGCCGGAGAGCAGGGCGTTCGTCTCCTCACTCCCGGTGTCTACGAGAAGGGGGCGTCCGCCGAGTCCGGCGATCTTGCTCTTGGTGGCCACCACCATCACATTCTCTCTGCCAACGCGCTGAATGACCTCTGGGCTGATCTGCTGGTTGCCCCGTCCAAAGACGTAGCCCTGACCCCCGATGACGGTGACGACGATCTTCGCCTGCACAGTGCTGTCGGATTTCAGCAGTTCCAGTATTTGCCGCTCGTTGACGTCCGTCGCTATCACCTGGCGACCGCGCGTGACGTCGACCCCAAGCAGGGTCCCTTCGATGCCCAGCCGCTGCTCGATACCGAGCAGAGTGCTACCGGTGCCCAAGACGTACAGTGTGTTGGGTTCCATCCGGTCGCCGAGGGAGTAGGCGATAGCGTCCAGTGCCGACTCGTCAGACTGCACGCGTCCTGCCTTGCCGCCCTGCACGCGGGCCTCGTCCTCGGGCACCCTGAGGTATCCGTAGAGCTCCGCCGATACCCTCCCCTGCCGGAAGGCCTCCTCGTCGATGTCCATGACTTCTGCCGTCTTGGTCCTGCCGACCTTACCCGACAGAAACAGGGCGGCCAACTCCCCGGCGTTGCGCGGATTGACGCCATACACTCCAGAGTGGATCTTGCAGCCGGCCGGCACTCCCAGGCAGATCTGGTCATCATTTACCGACGCGTATACGTCGCGGGCCGTACCGTCTCCGCCGACGAAGAGGAGCAAGTCGACCCCGGCGGCTGTCATTTCCTTGGCGGCGCGGCGCGTATCCAAGCTGGTGGTCGTGCTGCTGTTGGTGGACAGCAGCACGACCGGTTCGAAACCGCCGGCTATGGCCTCAGTCTCTCCCATGTCTCCCGATACGGTCACCACCTCGATGTCGCTCCTGAGATGGGCCAATTGGCGCAGTGCCGTGGCCGCGCGATCCGGCGCCTCAGGAACACCTCCCAGTGAGCGCGCGCGCTCTAGTATCTCGGCGCCGTCGGTGCCTTTGAGTCCGCATCTGCCGCCCATACCGGCGATGGGGTTCACGATCAGACCGAGCTTCTTCACGCAGGCGAGCCCTTCATTTCCCCATCTTGCGCTTGTAGGCTTTCCAGGTCGTTGCCCACTGCTCGGGATCATCAAGCGCCTCCTCCGCAGCACGCCTGTGCGACGCGCATTTGTGCGGAGCGTTCTTGACGGTCTCCGGATCGTCGTAAGCTTCTTTGGCGATGATCTCGAGTACCTGCGCGTACTCCTCCAGATCCTCCACGGAGAATGTCTCGCAAGGCTCGAGCGTCATCGGCTCGGGGACCACCCAGGGATGATGGCTGGTCCAGTAGTGCTGCAGACCGAAGTCTCCCACGCGGCGCATTATGTCGTCCGTACCGATGCCGGTCTTCTCGGTCAGCCTGCTCCAAGAACAACGGGCCTCTTCCAGACGGCGGTGACCCTCAGCATACGGGTAGTACAGGTCCGGCACCTTCTCCAGAAGCTTGAGGAAGTAGTTGTTGTTGAGAGCGCTCATCTCGGCGGTCTCTCGGAGACCGTCCGGGCCCATCATGAGGCACCAAGCGTAGGCGCGAAACACGACGCCGGCAGAGCCCAGGAATCCCTTGATCTTCCCAACGGATTCGGGTCGGTCGTAGTCGAGGAAGTACCGACCCGTCTTTTCATCCTTCTCGACCGTGGGATACGGCAGATACTTCGCAAATTCACTCCGGCAGCCCATGGCGCCGGTGCCCGGGCCGGAGCCGCCGTGGGGTGAACCGAAGGTCTTGTGCACATTGAAGTGACAGAGGTCAAACCCGGCATCCCGGGTCCGAGCGATATCAAGCAGCACATTCCCGTTGGCTTGGTCGTTGAAGCAGAGGCCTCCCGCATCGTGCACCACTTCGACGAACTTGTCGATGAGGGGGTTGTAGATGCCGGTGTCCTCCGGGTTGGTGATGTGAATGGCAGCCGTGTGCGGACCGACGACCGCTTTGAGGGCGTCGAGGTCGGGATAGCCGTCTTCCTTGGGCATCAGGGTCACGATCTTGAATCCGGCTGTGTGCGGTGAAGCCGCATCACAGGGATGGCTGAACATGGTCGTGATGACCTCGTCGCGCTGATCCAACTCGCCGCGGTCGCGGTGATAGGCGCGAATGATCGAGGCCGCACAGAAGACCGCGTGAGCACCACCTCCCGGCTGCAGGGTGAAGCGGTCCATGCCGCTGACTTCTTTGAGGATCTGCTCGAACGTGTAGTACATGTGCAGGATCCCCTGCAGCGTCTCATCGTCCTGCCAGGGATGCACGTATGCGAAGCGCGGATCCATGACGAGATCCTCGTTGACCCGCGGGTTGTATTTCATGGTGCAGGTGCCCTGGCTAAGGTCGGCCGTCAGGTTGCTCCCCAAGGTCTCCTGCGACAGGTGAAGGAAGTGAGACAGGACTCGCTTCTGGTCGACCTCGGGCAGTGCCGGAAGACTTGCACGGCGCACGCCCGCCGGGAGTTTCCCCGCCACATCGCCGACTGTGTCAACGATCTCTTTGTCCGGTTCAGGCGGAATGATGCCGCGCACACCCGGGGTGGACATCTCGAAGATGATCGGCTCGTCCCAACGAGCCTGGTGATAGTTCTTGCGGACTTTCACGATTCCCATCGATTATCTCCTTCTGCGCGTTCGTCCTGCCCCGCGTCGATCGTCAGATCACAGAATCTTCTGCAAAGCCCCGATGAGGGCGTCGAGATCCCCTTTGGTGTGGACCTCGGTGACCGCGTAAAGCGCGCTCTGACCCAGGTCCGGGAACATGGTCGACAGGTCCTTGCCTCCGAAGATCTTCTTGGCCAGCAAGGCTTTGTTGATCTCGGCCACCGTCTTTCCGGTGCCGTTGAAATCGACGACGAACTCCTTGAAGAAGGGCCCTGAGAAACGAGGGGCTTTCACGCCGGGAAGTCCGTTGAGCTTGCCGGCGCAGTAGGCAGCACGCTGCATGATCCCTTCACCGATCTCGGCCATGCCCTGAGGCCCCATCAAAGAAAGGTACACGCCGGCTCCTATCCCGTGGAGTTGAGCCATGGTTCCCAGAAAGTCCTTGGCCTTCTCGCGCGACGCGTAAGACGTGCGCTCGAAGAAGACCTCACCGTAGCCGTACTCGCCCTCCACGACGGTCGGTGTGATCCCGTACAGGAGGGAAGGGAATTCGCTGGTGAACTTGGGCTCGTCCTGGGTGGCCACGAACCCACCTTGTCCACCACCGCACTGCATGGGGATACCCAGCGGCTGGATATCGCCGCACGCGATATCGGCTCCATAGACGCCCGGCGCCTCGAGAACCCCGAGGGAGATAGGATCGACGCCCACAGCCACCAGAGCTCCGGCGTCGTGTACCAGCTTGACGATCTTGTCGCAGTGGGTCTCGATCGGGCCCAAGAAAGCCGGAGTCTCGAAATAGAAGACGGCCACCGTCTCGTCGAGCTTGCTCTCCAGGTCCGCCAGATCGACCATCCCCGTCTTAGGGTCTGATGCGACCGCGATGACGGTGGGCACCGCCGACCAGGAGTAGTTCTTGATGCAACTGAGCCGGTCCGGCGAAATGCTGCTCGCGTAGAGGGCCGTGGAACGGCCGGTGATCCGGCTGGCCATACGGATGGACGTGGCGGCAGCCATACCCCAGTCGTAGGTCGGCGTGTTGACCATGTCCATCTCGAGCAGTTCAGCCATGCAACTGGCGTACTCGAACTGGGCCTGCCACTTGCCGTGATCGGCGTAGGCCTCGCCGACATACGAGGTCAAGAACTCATCGCGTTCCATGATCGTGGTGACCACCGACGGCACATGATGGTGCCACACGCCTCCGCCCAGGAAGCCGATGTAGCGCTTGCAGTCGGCGCCATCTTCGAGCAGTTCTTCGCAATGGCGGCGAAGAGCGTACTCGGAGGGAATCGGACCCGGAGTGTTCAGGGGGCGCTTGAAGCGTAAATGATCAGGGATCTCCTTGTAGATTTCTTCCACGCTGGAGATCCCGATCGTCTCAAGCATCCGTTCCCTTACTGCCCGCACGGAATTCGGGATGTAGGGATACACCGTATCCTCTGCCATTGGCTTCATCCTCCCGTGAATGTCGCTACCGCGTTGATCCATAGAACGCTGAACCGCCCCGGGTCGAGGCGAGACTCGATCGCTTGAGTCCAGTCCTTTCGCCGAGCGTCCCCACGATAGAACATCTTTTTCGGTTCCGCCACAGGTGAACCGCCGTCGGGCGAGGGATGCGCGTCTCCGCTCGCGCCGAGCAGACGTCTTTCGGGGTGAGGCCCCTACCCCGGCATCTCGAAGCCGTACTCTTTGAGCGCCCACTTTGGGAACTCGAAGCGCACGGTCATGAGCGGATCCACCACCTGACAGAACTTGAGATCGCCCGTGAGACTCATCAGCATCGCAGCGTCATTGAGCGGCAGACTGGCGACGCCGATCAGGAAGTCGAGCATGCCGTGGATTGCCAAGTCCTTCGCCATGTCCACCGTTTCGGCCGAAGCGATAACGGCCACGACGTCGTCGTTTTCGATGAAAGGCGTGGGAAGCCCAGGAATGGGAACGACTTGCGCTCTCACCCGCGCGTAACCTGGCGTCTCCGCGCCGCAGATGACGACCTCGCCCTCGCCCATCGCGGCATGCATGTCCCCGCATCCGAGCAGGGCGCCCTCGACGCCGACCGTCAAGTACAAGCTCGCCCCGGTCGAGACGAGTGTGCAGTCCATGTTGCCTCCGTGGCCACCGGGAGTCGAGTTGGGGATCTGGCCCTCCGCGGGAGCCACACCTATCACGCCGAGCATCGGCTTCAGCGGTACTTTCACGCGTCCCTTGAACACGACAGCCTCCTCGGTGTGCTCAAGGATCGTGGTCTCCATCTTGGTTATCTTGTCGCCCATGGCGCCCACTCCCGGCAGCGCGACCATGACCGACGGGCCCGTGGCCCTGACCTCGAGCAGGTCGACACGCAGGAGGTCGCCGGGTTTCGTACCGTCGATATAGACCGGACCGGTGGCTGGGTTGGTGATGCTCCAGTCGAGTGTTTCAAGCGTGTCCGCGGAGGTCCGCAGTTGCCCGCTGAAGCAGTCGTGCGTCTGCAGTACCACCTCCTCACCTTGAGCGACGCGGACCACCGGCGCCAAGGTGGGAGAGAACGCGAAGAACGCGTAGTCACGGGTCAGCTCGATTGTCACGACGAGACCTCCTCTCCTCGCGTCTGAGTAGACGATGGTCTTTTGCCGCGATCAATCGTCCCTTGAAGTCGCCCGATATGCAAACTCTTGCGACTACGTGTCCGGTTGTGTACAGTCATTTCGCAGAAGAGCGGTCCGACGGGAGATCAGACAGTGGACCGCTTTCTTGGGCGTGGCAAAACCGGATCGGGGACGGAAGGGAGGGTGAGACAGGAGCGGGGGACAGTCGGCCATTCCCCTCCCCACTGGTGCATCGATCTCGACTCAAAACTACAAGAGTTTCCGAAGCGAGGTGGAATGTGGCTCAAAAAGCGAAGGAAGGACAGGGTCCGGCGGGGGAGCTGTTCGTACGGCGCGCCTCTGGCCTGACGAGGACGGTCAGTCCATGGAGCGCTCTGGTCTACGCCTTCGTCTGCCCGACGATGACGTTCGCCTTCCTCTACTTTACTCAAGAACAGACGCTCTATCTCGGGGCCAAGGGATTCTGGACAAGCTTCACGATCCTGCTGCTCTTCCCGATCGCCGCCGTCTACGTGTTCATGTCGCTCAGCATGCCGAGATCCGGCGGTGAGTACATCTATGTCAGTCGTATCCTGAACCCGCTCCTTGGTTTCATCGCGAGTTGGACCCTAACCGTCGTGGGTATCAACTGGTCGGGGCTCCTCTCGCAGTGGGTTGTTAACTGGGGGTTCGGCAATACCTTCCTTGCGGAAGGGCTGGCGTCGGGGAACAAGACCCTCATACACTGGGGTCAATACCTGAGCATAACGACGCCAGATAACAGGTGGATCGTATGGCTCCTTGCGTCAGGGGTCCTTGCCCTGGCGTTCGCGGTCATGGCTTTGGGTACCAAGCACGTGATGAGGGCCATGTGGGTGGTCCTGGTCTTCCAGTGGGCCATGTTGATCTCGTTCATCATCATCTGTCTGGCTTCCGGAGGCCAGGCCCACGCCATCGCCGGATTCGAGAAGATCCAAGGCATCAAATGGTCCGATGTGACGAGCGCGGTGAACGCTTTGCCTGGGGGCCTGCCGGGGTTCTCCATTGCGGCCACCATCTGGGCCGGCCTCGCTTTCGTGAACCTCAGCACCCTGGGGTCCACATATGCCGCCAACATCTCGGGTGAGATCAAGAAGGTCAACAAAGCTATGCCGATCGCCCAACTCGGGTCTATGGCTCTCTTCGTGGTGTACTGGATCCTCTTCACGAGTGTGGCGAATCACGGCCTCGGCGAAACCACGATCCGCTCCCTGGCCACCCTGGAGGCCACAGGCGGGGCCAGCAAGATGCTCGGCACATACCCGCTTGTCAGTTACATGGTCGTGTGGATGACCCAGAATTGGTTCCTGGTGCTCCTTGCCGGTCCGCTTGCCTTCGCGGTCGCCACCTGGGGTGGGGTCCTCGGGCTCTCCTTCGGTCCGGTCCGGAACCTGTTCGCCTTCTCCTTCGATGGTCTGATTCCCGGGTGGTTCAACAAGGTCTCGCGCAATGGGTCTCCCAACCGCGCCGTTCTCTTGGCATTCATAATCGCGTGGCTCGTCCTCAGCGTCTCCACCTTCACCACCTGGTATAGCTACATCACCTACACGGTGACGATCTGGATGGTCGGTTGGGTGATTCTTGGGGTCGCCGCCATGGTGTTCCCCTATGTCCGTAAGGACATCTTCGAGAAGTCCCCACAGCTTGTGCAGTCGAGGTTCTTGCGCATACCTGTGATCACCATTCTGGGAGCCCTGACCACCGTCGTGTCCGCGGTCACCATTTACGCGACATTCTTGACCGGCACGACGCCGACCATGAACACCAAGAACCTGCTGTACACGGCGCTCTTCTTCATCGTTCTCCCCATCATCATTTACTTCATTGCCCGGATCTACCAGGGGAGGAAGGGCGTACGCATGGACCTGCGCTTCAAGACAGTACCGCCTGACTGAGCCGGAGCCTGTCCGAGTCCGCACGCGATCGGGATCTCCGGATAGCATCATTGTTGAGGGGCTGGGCCGGACTAAGTCCGGCCCAGACCAGAGAGGTTATGTGCATGGCAGTAACACGCGTCTTTTTCACCACCGACACCCATGGGTCCAACGTCTGCTTCAGGAAGTTCATCAACGCCGGCAAGTTCTACGAGGCCCAGGTGATCATCCTGGGAGGAGACATCACAGGCAAGAAGGTCATCCCGTTCGTGCGACAAGCCGACGGGTCGTTCAAAATCAATCACCTCGACCGCGAACATGTGGTCAAGGCGGGAGAACAGTTCGAAGCCTTCAAGCGGAACATCGTCGACATGGGCTACTACCCATACCTGACCGATCCGGAGGAGTTGGAAGCACTTGCCGGCGATACCGCCGCGCAAGAGGCCATCTTCAAGAACCTCATGACGGAGCGGATCAGGGAGTCTCTCCAATTTGCCGAGGAACGGTTGGAAGGGACCAACATCAAATGCTACGTCCAGCCGGGGAACGACGATGAGTTCGAAATCGACGCCCTCTTCGAAGGCTGCGCCAACGTCGTTAATCCTGAGGGTAAGGTCATCCAGATCGACGAGAACTACACGATGATCAGTACCGGTTACGGCAACGTCACGCCCTGGCGATGCCCGCGCGACGTTTCCGAGGAGCAACTCAAGGAGATCATCGACTCGATGGCAGGCCAAGTCGAGGATTTCGAGCACGCCATCTTCAACTTCCATTGCCCTCCGTACAACACCATGCTCGATCTTGCGCCCCAGTTGGACGACCAGATGCGGCCTACTCTCGAGCTCGGCGGCAAGCCCCACATGGTCCCGGTCGGCAGCCAAGCCATACGCGACGCCATAGACAAGTATCAGCCCCAGCTGGGATTGCATGGTCATATCCATGAGAGCCGAGGGTCACACAAGCTGGGCCGCACCGTTTGCCTCAACCCCGGCAGCGAATATGGCGAAGGGGTCTTAAGGGGTGTCATCGTGGATATCAACAAGAAAGGCATCAAGGGCGTGACCTTCACCTCCGGATGAGGTGCGCCCTCCGAAGCGTCGAATAGTAGCTTCCGACCCGGTCTTGGCCCGAACCCATGGAGGGATGAACGAACGAGATGGAGCTGAATCACGAAGAGTTCGAAAGGCAGGCGCTGGACATCGTCCGCGCGGCGGAGAAGAGTGGGATTCACTTAAGGTTGTTGGGAGCGGTGGCGTTCCGCATCCATTGCCCTGCTCATAGGGACCTCCAACTCGCGATGCAGCGGGTCTTGACCGACATCGATTTCGCCGCCTATTACAAACAAGAGAAGGCCATCGACAAGTTCTTCATGAAGGAACTGGGGTATGAGTCGCAGCAGGCGGCCCTCACTCCTGGTCTCATGGTAGGCAGAAAGATCTACGACGACCCCGGTGGCACGCGGCCTCACATCGACGTCTTCTTCGACAAGCTGAACATGTGCCACGTTGTGTCCTGGGAGAAGGGGCGGCTGGAGATCGACAGCGTGACGATCAGCCTGGCCGATTTGATGCTGGAGAAGCTGCAGATCGTCCACATCAATGAGAAGGACGTCAAAGATGTGATGATGCTGCTTCGCGAGCACGAGGTGGGGGACCACGATCACGAAGTCGTCAACATCGACTACATAAGCAAGCTCATGTCCAAAGACTGGGGCTTCTATCACACGTCGACCACTAACTTGCGCAAGATCAAGTCGTTGCTCGGCGAATACGACGCCCTATCCGCGGACGATCGCGATGTGATCTCCGTCCGGATCGACGAGATGCTCGCCATGATCGAGAAAGAGCCGAAGTCGGTCGGTTGGAAACTCAGGGCAAAGATAGGCACGAAAAAGCAATGGTATAACGACGTCGAAGAAGTGGAACGTGCCGAGCACCTGATCGATTGAACGCCTGATCATTCTGGGGCTGCATCCCTATCGCTGGCGCCACGGGAAGGGCTCCAAGTTCTGACGTTGTGACGACAGAGAACGCATCGACCTTTCCGGAGGCTTGCGGCTGTGGCCCCGGGAGTGCGGAAGAACAACCGCGAGGTTTCCATCTCCAGCGGCAAGAGCGAAGTGGGGAGGGATGGTCATGAAGGTGCTGGTGGCTGACAAGTTCTCGAAGACCGGGCTGGATGAACTCCGGGCGCACGGTGCCGAAGTCTCATACGACCCAGACCTGACCGAGAACGCGCTCGTTGACGCCGTCGCCAAAGAAAGACCCGAGGTGCTCGTGGTCCGCTCGACCCGCGTGACTGAGCCTGTGCTGACGGCCGGCCCCTTGGCTCTCGTGGTTCGGGCTGGGGCAGGCGTCGACACCATTGACATCGAGGCAGCCTCCCGGCGCGGCATACGGGTGGCCAACTGCCCGGGCAAGAACTCAGTCGCAGTGGCTGAGTTGGCCTTTGGTCTCATCCTTGCTCTCGACCGCCGCATCCCGGAGGGCGTGGCCGATCTCAGGCGGGGCGTCTGGAACAAGAAGGAATACAGCAAGGCCAACGGCCTCTTCGGGCGGACTCTCGGAATCGTGGGGTTCGGTCACATTGGTCAGGAAATGGTGGTGCGAGCCCACGCCTTCGGCATGCCGGTGGTGGCCTGGGAGCCTTTGCCTGAATACCGGATAGGACGACCGGGTGTGGACATCGTCTCCTCGCCGCTAGAGTTGGCTGCCGTCGCTGACGTCGTGAGCGTGCATTTGGCACTCACCGAACAGACCCGTGGTCTCATTGGAACGGAATTCTTTTCACGGATGCGACCCGGGTCACTCTTCATCAATACCTCGCGGGCCGAAGTGGTGGATCAGAACGCTCTCGCGCTTGCCGTGAAGGATCGAGGCATCCGTGCAGGTCTCGACGTGTGCGCCGGAGAACCTAAGGCCGGCACCGGCGAGGTGACCGACGACATCTTCCAACTTGAACGCGTCATCGGGACTCATCATATCGGCGCCTCCACCGAGCAAGCGCAGGAGGCGATCGGTGACGAGGCCGTGAGGATCATCCGTGAGTACATGGACACGGGTCGCGCGCCCAATACGGTCAATCTGGCCAAGAAGACGCCGGCAACCCATCTCTTGGCGGTGACCTACTACGACCGGGTCGGAGTTCTCGCAGGTATCTTCGATCAACTCAGGGAGGCCGACATAAACGTGGAGGAGATGGAGTGCGTGGTATTCCAGGACGCGACTGCGGCAACGGCACGCATTCACCTATCGAAGTCGCCTCCAGAAAGTATGCTCCAGGAGCTACAGTCGGATAGTAAGGACATAATCTCGTTCAGCGTGGTCAAGCTGCAATGAGTGGCCGCAGGTCTCGGAGGCAGCCGCAGCCTCGCGGCTCTTCCTATCCATTCGCGACGTAGGAGCGTGGCCGCATGAAACCTAGCCTTCGCCCCCAGAACCAGTGCTTCTCCTCCGGTCCATGCGCCAAGCGCCCCGGCTGGAGCCCCTCGGTGCTCCAGGCCGCCCTTGTGGGCCGGTCTCACCGCTCCAAGAGCGGCCGGGCCCGCATCCAGGAGGTGATCGACCGCTCCCGGGCCTTGCTGGGGGTGCCGGCCGATTATCATCTCGGGATCGTGGCGGCTTCCGACACCGGCGCCATGGAGATGGCCATGTGGTCCCTGCTGGGGGCGCGTGGGGTAGATGCCCTGGCCTGGGAAAGCTTCGGTCAGGGTTGGGTGACCGACATCACCAAGCAACTCAAGCTTACCGACGTGCGGGTGCTCAGTGCCGACTACGGGAGAATCCCCGACCTGACCCAGGTCGATTGGGACCGCGATGTAGTCTTCACCTGGAACGGCACCACTTCCGGGGTGCGTGTCCCCGGCGCCGAATGGATCGCCGATGCCCGTCAAGGCTTAGCGATATGCGATGCGACCTCGGCCGTCTTCGCCATGGACGTGCCCATCGCCAAGCTAGATGTGGTCACTTACTCGTGGCAGAAAGTGCTGGGCGGAGAAGCCCAACACGGGGTGCTCATTCTCAGTCCGCGGTCGGTGGAGCGCCTCGAAACGTACCAGCCGGCCTGGCCGCTCCCGAAGATCTTCCGCATGACCAAGGGGGGGAAGTTCCTGGAGGCCATCTTCAAGGCAGACACCATCAACACCCCGTCGATGCTCGTCGTGGAAGACGCCCTTGATGGTCTGAAGTGGGCCGAGGAGATCGGCGGCCTGCCGGAGTTGGTGCGCCGGAGTGAGGACAATCTTGCCGCGGTGGCTGCCTGGGTGGAACGTACTCCTTGGGTCGACTTCCTGGCCGAGGACCCGGCGACCCGTTCGTGCACGTCCATCTGCCTCAAGATCATCGATCCATGGTTCACTGGGCTGCCGGCAGAAGAGCGGGCAGCCACGGCGAAACAGGTTGCTTCTCTGCTGGAGAAAGAAGGGGTGGCGTACGATATCGCCCCGTACCGCGAAGCCCCTCCGGGCATACGGGTGTGGGGCGGAGCGACGGTGGAGCGGTCTGATCTGGAAGCGCTGTTCCCGTGGCTCGACTGGGCCTACGCGGAGGTCAAGGGCAGCCAAAGCCAGCAACTCTAGTCTTCGCTGGCGGTTTGCCTACTGACAATACTACCCGCCGATCACCACTGACGGATCGGCGAAGATCGGAGCAACGATGGAGACGATGGTGGGTTTTCGCGCCTGGCGCTACCACCAGGGAACGGCCGGGGACCTCGGCCGGCTGATCGCCCCACCCTATGATGTGATCGGTCCGGAGCTCCAGTCGCAGCTGTATGCTCGTAGCCCGTACAACGTCGTGCGGGTCGATCTCGGCATGACCCAGCCCAGTGATGGCGAGACGGACAATCAGTACACCCGGGCTGCTCAGCAGCTGGTCGCGTGGAAAGAGTCCGGTGTCCTGGTCCGCGACCCAAAGCCGTCGATAACCTTCGTCGAGGAAACTTTTCGCGGCCCCGACGCCCGGGAGCGGACCCGACGAGGGTTCTTGGCCCTCGTCAAGTTGCGCCGTTTTGAGGAGGGCGTCGTCTTTCCCCACGAGTTCACCTTGTCCGGTCCCAAAGAAGACCGTTTCCGCCTCATGAAGGCAACTAGGATGAGCCTGAGCCCGGTCTTTCTCCTCTACGACCTGCCGGGTGACGGCATCACGGCCGCCTGGGCGGCCGCTGTTGGCGCCGGCGAACCGGAGGCCACCGTTAGCGATGAGTCGGGAACCATCACTCGGGTGTGGCCTACCTCCGACCCGACCCTGCTAGAGCTGGTCGGTCGGCAGTTGGAAGGGCACCCCTTGATCATTGCCGACGGCCATCACCGTTATGAGACGGCGCTTCGGTATCGGCAGTACCGTCTGGACGCAGAGGGGGGAGCACTTGGCGATGGCTTCGATACTCAGGCCTGCAACTACGCGCTCGCATACTTTTCCAACATGGCCGATCCCAGTCTGGCTATCTATGGCACCCATCGCCTGCTGTCCGGACTGTCTTCCGAGAAAGTGGCTGCTCTGCCCATGACGCTTGCTGATGCTTTTGACGTGGAACAGCTCTCCCTAGATGCCGATGCCGCACCAGCGCTGATCACCGCCTATCTCGAGGCTCATCCGGCGGGTGGTGCGTTCGGCCTGTCCGGACCGGGGCTGAAAGGAGTGTACGGCGTGAGGCTGATCAAGCCTGAGGCCGTCCGGGCCGCTGTTCCCTCGCACAGCCCTGCCTACCAGAGCCTTGATGTGGTCATCCTGCACAGCCTCATCATCGAAAAGCTGTTAGGCATCACGAGTGAAGCCATGGCGGCCCAGAAGCACATCACCTACTACAAAGACTCCCATGAGGCGTTCAGCCGGCTGAGTGCAGGTGAGTTTCAGGCCGGTTTCTTTCTCAATCCCACGCGTTTCGACCAGATTCGAGAGGTGGCTCTGGGTGGGGAGCGCATGCCGCAGAAGACCACCTTCTTCTACCCCAAGCTGCCCACCGGACTGGTCTTCCACGACCTGGACGGCCGCATCTAGCCGACAGAAAGCCTCGATCACAGAATACTAAGGAGCAGACCTGCATGGGCTATCTCTCTCTCACCGAGGCTGACCGGCTGGGCATGTTGGCCCAGATCGGAGTGTCATCGGTCGAGGAACTCTTCTCGCCTATCCCGCCGTCGCTTCGGATCGGCGGACTTCGGCTTCCGGCGGCCGTGAGCGAGTTGGAGACGCGCGCCAAGGTCCGGACCATGGCCGCACGCAACCGGCCTTGCCGGTCATCCTCTTTCTTGGGGGCCGGATGCTATGCGCACTCGGTTCCCGCCGCAGTCTCCGCGCTGGTCGCTCGAGCGGAGTTCGCCACGGCCTATACTCCTTACCAAGCCGAGGTGAGCCAAGGCACGCTGCAAGCCATCTTCGAGTTTCAGAGTTCCATCTGCGAGCTGACCGGTCTCGATGCCGCCAACGCTTCCATGTACGACGGGCCGTCGGCAGCCGCCGAGGCGGCATTCATGGCCCTGCGCGAGACCAAGCGCGAGCAGATCGTGTGTTCCGCGGGAGTGCACCCGGAGATCCTCCAGGTGGTGAAGACCTATGCTTCGGGACCCAGTATTGCCGTCGAGGTCCTCGGGCTCGAGGTTGAGACGGGCCGCACTGCGGATCCTCTCGCGAGTCTGTCCCGCGAGACCGGGGTGCTCCTGGTGCAACAGCCGAACTTCTTCGGCATGGTCGAGGACACGGCGGCCTTGGCCGCGGCGGCTCATTCTGTCGGGGCTCTTCTCGTGGTGATCCAGAACCCCGTCACGTTGGCGCTGCTTCAAGCGCCGGGGGAGCTGGGTGCGGACATAGTGGTCGGGGACGTTCAGCCTTTCGGCAACACGATGTCTTTTGGCGGACCGTCGGCCGGCTACCTCGCCTGCCGGCAGCCCCACCTTCGCCAACTGCCCGGAAGGCTCGTGGGCCAGACCGTCGACGCCGACGGCCGGACCTGCTACACCCTGACCCTCCAGGCCCGCGAACAGCATATCCGCCGGTCGAAGGCCACCTCCAACATCTGCTCGAACGAGGCCCTGAACGCTTTGGCGGCCACCATCTACCTAGCGCTTTTAGGGCCCGAAGGTCTCACCGAGTTGGCCAGCATCTGCCTCGAAAGAGCACACTACCTCCAGGCGGGTCTGTCGACCGTGCCGGGAATAGATCCCGTGTTCACAGGACCTTTCTTCCATGAGTTCGCCCTGCGAATCACCGGCGGAGCCTCTGCCTTTGCGTCCAGCATGCGCCGTCACGGCATCGATCCTGGAGTGCCGCTCGGCCGCTTCTCGCCCGAGTGGGCGGACCTTTTGCTGGTCGCTGTCACGGAGTTGAACAGCCGCACCGACCTGGATGCGTACATTGAGTCGGCTCGTGCAGTCCAGTCCCCGGAGGAGACGTACGAAGGGTGGTCACCGAGTTGAATAGCCTCGCCGATCTTGACGCGGAGATGAGACAGACCTGCTGGGACCGATCAGGGGAGAAGTCGTGCGCGCGGTAGGAGCGGGTTCCACTCCAGAGGCGCTGACCTTCGACAAGAGCCACTCGGGGAGCCGTGGCTACGACCTTCCGTCCTCCGGTCTACCCAGAGTTGGACAGGCTCCACAAGGCGCAGCCGGTCTTCTTGCGGCAGCGGCCGAGCTTCTGCCCAACGTGGCCATGCGGACTGAGCCGCCGGTACTCCCCCAACTCTCAGAGGCGCAGGTGGTGCGTCACTATACCAGGCTGTCCCAGCTCAACCACGGGGTTGATTCCGGGATGTATCCGCTTGGATCATGCACCATGAAGTACAACCCCAAGATCAACGACGAATTGGCCTCGCTGGAAGGCTTCAGCAGTCTGCATCCTTACCAGGACGAGGCCGACACCCAGGGCATCCTGGAGCTCCTCTGGGAGTTGGAGCAGGCGCTTCTGGCGATAGTGGGCATGAAGCGCATCTCCCTCCAGCCGGCTGCAGGCGCCCAAGGAGAGTTGGCGGGGGCGCTCATGATCCGGGCATATCATCGCGACCGGGGCGACGCCGGGCGAGATGTGATCTTGGTTCCCGACTCTGCCCACGGAACCAACCTAGCCACTGCCAGCCTGGCCGGTTGCCGCGTCGTGGAGTTGAGAAGTTCGGAACGCGGACTGCTCGACCCCTCCGCCCTCAGGACGGCACTATCCGACCGTACGGCGGCCCTCATGCTCACTAACCCCAATACGTTGGGGCTGTTCGAGGAAGACATAGCCGAAATAACGACGCTCGTGCACCAGGCAGGTGGGCTCGTCTACTACGACGGTGCAAATCTGAACGCCATCATGGGCAAGACTCGACCGGGAGACATGGGCGTCGACGTCATGCATATGAACTTGCACAAGACCTTCTCCACACCTCACGGTGGAGGGGGCCCAGGGGCGGGTCCTGTGGCTGTGGGTGATCTACTCGAGCCCTACTTGCCTTGTCCGCTGATCAGTCGTCGTGGCGGTGTGGCAGGTGGGCCCTTCTTCTTGGACTACGAGCGGCCGCGGAGCATAGGTCGCTTGAAGGGCTTCCATGGGAATCTAGGGGTCGCCATCCGTGCCTACTCGTACATCTTGCGCATGGGAGCAGAAGGGCTTACTCGAGCTTCCGAGGACGCTGTTCTCAGCGCCAACTACATGCGGGCCCGGCTGCGCGATCTGTACGATGTTCCGTACGACCGTTTCAACATGCACGAATTCGTCATCTCTGCCACGCGGCAGAAGGCACGAGGCGTGCCTGCCCTGAACATCGCCAAGCGGATACTTGACCACGGAGTACATGCGCCCACCGTCTATTTCCCTCTGATCGTACCGGAAGCGCTGATGATCGAACCGACTGAAACCGAGGACCTTGAGTCGTTGGACGCGTACATCGAGGTTCTCCGCGACATCGACCGCGAGACCCGGGATGATCCTCGGCTGGTGATGGACGCTCCTTGCAGCACACCCGTTCGTCGGCCGGATGAAGTCAGGGCGGCCCGGGACCCTATTCTACGATGGAGGCCTGCTTCATGACCGATGTGCGTCGAGTTCCCCTGCATAACAAACACATTTCCCTGGGCGCCAAGATGGTGCCGTTCGCCGGGTGGGAGATGCCCATCATGTATACGCTCGGCGTGGTGAGCGAACACCTGGCGACTCGACGACATGCCGGCCTTTTCGACGTGTCCCACATGGGGCGCTTTGTCATCCGCGGCCCAGGCGCGCTCCACTTCCTTCAGCATGTACTCACCAACAATGCCGCCGCGCTCGAGGTGAATCAGGCCCAGTACACTGTGCTGCCTACCCCGACCGGAGGCGCGCTCGACGACGCCTACCTCTACCGCTTCGTTGCTGACGAATATCTCTTGGTGGTGAACGCTGCGAACCGGGAGAACGACTGGACCTATCTCAAGAGCGAATTGCAGGGTCAAGGCAACGGTGTCGCGTTGCCGGAACTCCTCGACAAGACAGACGAGATAGTGATGCTCTCGCTTCAGGGACCCGAATCACGGGCCATCCTCCTGCGGGTGATCGAGTCGGGCTCCCTTCCCGAGCCACTGCGCAACGAGCTATCAACCGTCACCATGGCCGGCGGCACCGTCCAGGTGGCACGTACCGGGTACACGGGCGAGCCTCTGGGATTCGAGTTGTTTGCTGCGGTCGACGACGCTGATCGGCTTTGGGATCTACTGATACGGGAGGGCGCCGCTCCTTGCGGACTGGGTGCCCGGGACACCCTGCGTTTGGAGGCGGGCTTGCCTCTCTACGGCCAGGAGTTGGGCACCGACCTGGAAGGAAAAGAGATCCCCCTCTTTTCCTCTCCGCTGTCCTCTTTCGCAGTCAGCTTCTCCTCGGTGAAAGGCGACTTCGTCGGCCGGGAAGCGTTCCTTCGTCAACAGGCCGCGTTCCAGCGAATCCTCAAGCGCGATTATTCCCTCATTGCCGACTTGCCGCGCGTCACCAGGACCGTCGCTCTAACCGGGCGAGGAGTGGCCCGAACCGGGGCGCCGGTGAACAAGGGCGGGCAACCGGTGGGCTGGGTGACCAGCGGCACCATGGTCCCGTATTGGAGAATGGAAGGCGAAGGCTTGAGTTCCCACTTGACCGAGGAACACGAGCTCCGCTCCATTTGCCTCGCCCTCCTGGACAGCGATGTCCTCGAGGACGACCACTTGGAAGTCGAGGTGCGCGGCAAGCTTGTGGACGGCGTGGTGGTGCCCTATCACATGCGCAACGATGCCCCGCCCTATGCCCGCCCGATCGTCTACGAGTTCCCCGTCGAGCAGACGCCCGTGCCCGCGCCCGACCTGCCTAGAGCAATGCGGCGCCTTTTGGAGAAGACCCTAGAGAACCATCGCTGGCGGCAGGAGGAGTG
>Ga0182021_10002977_pt1 | contig 19950 bp, 20 predicted proteins | sample 612E3MmetaG_FD_120493 | JGI IMG/M metagenome (GOLD analysis project Ga0182021, IMG submission 120493) | Permafrost microbial communities from Stordalen Mire, Sweden - 612E3M metaG (Illumina Assembly) | ecosystem: Environmental > Terrestrial > Soil > Wetlands > Permafrost | place: Sweden... | reverse complement strand
GGTTATGTCGCCAGTTGCGTAGAGTTGGAACTTGCCCTTGATGAGCTGTCCCACCCGCATGACGTAGGTGTGGCCTTTGTTGAATCCGTTGTTCTGTTCCAGGTCGTAGCCTTCCTGGAAGACCAAGGCTCCGCCAGGCGTCTGCGGCGAGAACTGATCGACAATGATTCTCGGCTCCTTCTTGTCGACCAACATGACCGTTATCGGACCTTTGGCCGGCGGCTTTTTGAACACGGCCAGAAAGTTGATCGCCCACCTGTCCTCATTGTTCTTGCAAGTGAGTTCCGCGTTCGCGGGATGCGCGGCCAGCCACTTGTCCAGCTCCGCTCCCTCGATCGAGGGAATCGAATCAGTCACCACCCAGACCTTGCCGCCGTGGACCTTGGCCACAGCGGTGTTGGGATCCACAGTGGGCTTTGTGGCTGCTTCCTTGGCAGCCTTCTTTGGTGCCGCGCCGGCGCTTGTTGCCGCCAGCAGTACGACTGCGACCAGCCAGATCTTCATGAGGATCTCCTTCCTTCCGGCGAAACCGCACAGCCCAATAAATAGATTATCGTCGACAGGGGCGTCGCGAGTCAACCAAACACGATGGTGCGGTTGCCAGACACCAGAACCCGCCGCTGCAGGTGGAGGCGAACCGCCCGGGTGAGCACCAGTCGTTCCAGCTCTCGCCCTTTGCGCATCATGTCTTCGACCGTGTCGCGATGAGAGACTCGGCACACGTCCTGCTCGATGATCGGGCCTTGGTCCAGCTCCGCGGTCACGTAGTGGGCAGTGGCACCGATTACCTTCACCCCGCGTTGTTGTGCCTGCTGGTAGGGTCGCGCGCCTGCGAAGGCGGGCAGGAACGAGTGGTGGATGTTGATGATGCGTCCCTGCCATCGCTCCACGAATGCGGGCGACAGAATCTGCATGTAGCGCGCGAGCACAACCAGGTCGACGTGCAGTTCGCCCAACAGCGCCAGTTGCTTGGCCTCGGCTGCCGCTTTCTGGTCTCGCTCCACGGGGAACACGGTCAGCGGCACGTCGAAATGCCTGCACACATCAGCCAGCGTGTCGTGGTTCGAGATGATCCTGACGATCTCGCCACCCAGATCCCCCAATTGCTGGCAGAGCATCAAGTCGTACAAACAATGCGAAGACTTGCTGACCATCACGGCGACCCGCGACCGCGCGTCTGAGAAGGTCAGCTCCCAGCGCAGGTCGAACTGGCGGGCGAGAGCCTCAATCCCAGACTGGGTCGCTTGGCGATCGAGCCGGAACCCGCTCACATCCCAAACCAGGCGCATGAAGAACTCGCCGCTTTCACTCTCCGCGTGTTGGTCGGCATCCAGAATGTTGCCGCCGTGCTGAAAGACGAAGTTTGACAGCGCCGCGACCAGGCCGGTGCGGTCCCGACAGCTGACCAAGAGAGTCGCGGTGAGAGAGGGAGTCGAGGCCATGACGATGTCGGCCTGGAGATTACACAATCTGGGCCGCACTTGGCATCTCAACTGCTGAGCCCGGGACCGGCTGCGCAGACCGTACACGCCCCGTTGCCATACCGGCGGCAAGTTCCGTAGCGCAGGGGAGACTACTCGAGCTCGTTTATCACAACTGGCTGGTAGGCCCCGGTCACATCACCGTTGCTAGTTACCTGGCCAACTCGAATGAATTCTGACCGTGTGGCGTTGCAGTTGAGATTGCCCAAAGCGTAGGCGGTGAACTGCGCATTGACCCCCTGGCCAGATCCCGAATACCCCGGCATGTAGGAATGGGCGTCGGGAAGAGAGAACTTCAGCGCCAACCAGACCGGGTCACTCCCCCAGAAAGTCGCGCTGCCTGGGCAGCGCTCCCCTACCAAGTAGCAGCAATCAGTGGCCGACTCCCAGCCTCCAGTTGGGCCTGGGAACTGGCGGGGCAGGATCGCGGCAGCGCTGCCCGAGAAGTCGGTCATGTAGTAGGTGAGAGACCCTGCCCATTCCTTGTTGAGAAAACCGGCAGCCTCGGCTGTGCGCGATTTCCTGACGTACCTGGTGAAGGCAGGGATCGCGATCGCGGCAAGGATTCCGATGATCGCCACCACGATCATGAGTTCCACCAAAGTGAATCCGCTGTTCTTTTTGTTTCGCATGTCCTATCGACAAATATTCTTGCATTACGCGTGCCACGGCGCAAGAAAACGGCCAAGCGTCAGCCTAACTATCAGATAACTATGAAGAATGGATAGGCTAGTGGTTGTTGCGAGACCTCGCCTGCGCCGACCAATTTTCGTCCCTGCGACGAGATTTTGGCCTGCTGGATGGACAAAACACGTCCCAAAGAAAAAAGGACTGACCCAACCCTTCCAGGTTGGAGCCAGTCCCTTTCGTGGCGCGCGGCTAGGCCGCGCAAAGCGACTCGGTCTTAGCCGACTTCGCCACCGTCGGCATCGCCACCATCGCCACCATCGCCAGTCTCACTGTCCGGACGGTCGGCATCTGGGGCGTCAGGCTTGAATACAGGAACGTCAATGGCGCCGTCAGGCTTCGTCGTCCCACCCTCAGGGCCGCTAACGGAACCGCCATCCTCAGCGTCTACACCACCATCGGGCGTGCCGACCTCTGGACCTGAAACACGGTTGGTGTCGACCGCGGCGTCTGGCTGCGTCTGCACGACATCCGGTCCCGGTCCCACGTCGGGTCCCACCTGGGTGATCACATCGGGGGTCGAGCCAGTGTCGGCAACCGGGCTGATCGCGTCCTTCTTGCCAGCATCCACCTTGGTCGTGCTGCTACTGCCGCAGCCAACTACCGTAAGCGACATCGCAAACACTGTTACAGCAAGCTTCCTCGTCATAGCCTTATCTCCTGGTTTGAACTCTTCTAAATAAGCCTCTCAGGGGCGGTACCATACTCGAATCCGAAAAGAAAAGTGAAAAAATCAGCGCCGGTCATGGAACACCCCATGAGGCGCTGCGATAATTGTCAGGCAGCGATTCAGTATCAAGACTCTGGCGGACATGCAAGAAGATTCCGATCAAGATGACGCGGAACGCATTCTGGCGAATGGCGTCATCGATGGACTAGTGGCAGTTGGCGGCGCCGTAACGCCGGAAAGCTTGCTGCGTGCGTATCGAGAAGGGGTGTTCCCTTGGTCCTCGGACCCGATGGTGACATGGTGGTCGCCTGATCCCCGCGCCATTTTCGACTTGGAACGCTATCGCCCATCGAGGAGCTTGCGCAAGCGCATCCGTAGAGCGGGATGGCTCTTCACGCTCGACCGGGATTTTGAGGGTGTAATGCGCAAGTGCGCCGAGCCCACACCCAGCCGACCGACCACCTGGATCACCGACGATTTCATTGCCGCGTACACTGAGCTCCACCGGCGGGGCGCCGCTCACAGCGTCGAGGTTTACGAGAAGGAAGAGCTGGTGGGCGGTCTTTACGGTGTGAGCATCGGGGGCTTCTTCGGAGGCGAATCGATGTTCCATCGCCGCCCCGATGCATCGAAGGCTGCGGTCGCACACCTCGTGCAGCATCTACGCGAGCGTGGGTTCGTTCTGCTTGACGCCCAGGTGCCGAATCCCCATCTGGCCGGGCTGGGTGCAGTCGAGGTCTCGCGTGACGAGTTCCTAGCGCGACTGCAACACGCCATTGCCCTTCCGGTCGCGTTCTGATCGTGTCGCAAGGGATGGTCGGCTATCATGCCCCCCTCATGTCCTTGCGGCGGAATGCCTGTCCCATATCAGCGACGCTGGTCGCCTGCGCGGCTTCGTGGGCCCTCGTCGCCTGCGCCAAGCCGACCGCGCGGTCTGCGCAATCGGCCCCGGTCGAGAAGCTGCGGCTCAAAGTCATCCGCAGGTTCCCCCACGATCCCCACGCATTCACCCAGGGCCTGCTGTTTTTTGAGGGCAAATTCTATGAAAGCACCGGGCTCAACGGGCGCTCGTCGTTGCGCCGGGTGGATCCGGACAGCGGCGTGGTGGAGCGCGGGGTCGACTTGCCAGCGGATCTGTTCGGCGAGGGACTGGCGCGGGTCGGCGGCCGCCTGTTTCAACTGACTTGGCAGAACGGGCGCGCGCTGGTTTGGAACCTGGCGACGCTGCGCAAGGAACGGGAGATCTCCTACCAGGGTGAGGGGTGGGGTCTCTGTTTCGACGGACGCCATCTCATCATGAGCGACGGCAGTGATACGCTCGCGATACGCGATGCTGAGAGCTTCGCCAAGGTCGGCGCGATCGTGGTCCGTCGAGCCGGACAACCCCTGCGCAACCTCAACGAATTGGAATGGGTCGAGGGCGTCGTCTACGCCAACATCTGGCAAGACAACCACATCGCACGCATCGATCCGCGCACCGGCGAAGTGACAGGATGGATTGACGCTTCCGGCCTGCTCGCGCCTGGGGAGGCGCGTGCTGCCGACGTCTTGAACGGAATCGCATACCTTCCTGCCACCGGGCATCTGGCGCTCACCGGCAAGCTGTGGCCGTGGATCTTCGAGGCCGAAGTCGTGCCGGATGCGTCGCCGGCAGTCAAGTGATGGGGACGCGTCGGATTTGCTCTGGGGACGCGCGTGTGACCTGGTAGGTTCTCTGGCCATGGGCTTGCGAATTCTCTTCACGATGGCGCTGGCGCTGCTCATGGTCTCGGACGCGCGGGACGCGCGAGCCCAGCCGGGAGACGACTTGACCGTAGCTGTTCTCACCTTTGGCCCCGGCGATCATCCGTTTTTCAAGTTCGGGCACAACGCCATCCTGGTGCAGCCCAACCAGGAGAGCGGGCTGGTCTACAACTTCGGCACCTTTGCCTTCGACTCGCCCGCGCTCATTCCCAATTTCCTGCGTGGCCGATTCAAGTACTGGCTGTCGGTGTCGAGGATGGAAGACACTCCTGCGTCGTATATTTCCGACAACAGGACGATCGAGGAACAGGAGCTCGATCTGACGCCCGCCCAGAAATGGGCCTTGTGGCAGAGCCTGCGTGAAAACGCGCGGCCCGAAAATCGGGAATACCTCTATGACTACTTCCGGGACAACTGCTCCACTCGCGTGCGCGATGCCATCGACCGCGCGGTGGGCGGGCGGGTCCGGCAGGCCGGCCAGCGGCCAGCGGCCATGACTTTTCGAGCGGACGCGCTGCGCATGACTGCGGATTTTTTTCCCGAGTACCTCGGCCTCGACTTGGGCCTGGGCCGGCCGACCGACGCACCCATCACCCTGTGGGACGAGGCGTTTCTGCCTGAGCGAATGCGCGATCTCTTGCGCGAGGTCCGCATCCCGGGAGAAACGGGCGAGAGGCCTCTGGTCAAGTCTGAACGCACCCTGTTCGCCGCGCACCGGCCGCCCAAGCCGGACCGGCCTCCCAACTGGACTGTGTATTTTCTGGCCGCCGGGCTGGCTCTCGGCGCGTTCTTGGCAGGGCTCGGTCGCCTGGCCGGCAACCACCCGGTCGCGCGGGTCGGACTGGGTATTGCCGGCAGCTTGCTGGGACTCGTCTTCGGCATGTTGGGGCTCATCCTGCTTTGCTTTTGGTTGTTCACCGACCACAAGGCTGCCTATGCCAATGCAAACATTTTCCTGCTCGCGCCTTGGTCCCTCGTACTCGCCGGCTACGGAATTGGGGCGGCATTGGGACGGCCGGCCGCCATGCGCAAGGCGTTCTGGGTGGTGGCTACCGCTGCCATCTTCGCCGCCATCGGTTTCCTCGCCAAGGCCATCCCTGGACTGTCGCAAGACAACCTGGTGCTGGTCGCCTTTCTGCTGCCCGCGTGGATTGGCCTGGCTTTGGGCTTTCGTTGGGCGATGCGGCGAAGCTAGCCTGCAATCACTTGCGTCATGAAGACTTTGTTGTCAGTCATGGCGACTTTGTGGGGAACCGTGTGCATATTCACGCTAACATTGTATATTCACGTCGGGGGAGGATGACCGCGGTGTGATTTCCACGGATGGTCGTGGCTGTTAGCCTGCGCTTAGTTATGTTGGTCGTCTCAAGGCGGCTGTCCGTTCGACATCGGAGGTAGCATATGCCCGCGACCGAGGACTCAGTACTCACCTCACTAGATGAACTGCGCAGGCTCAGAAAAGAGCGGCGGAAGAAGGGCCATGCGGCCGGTGGCGCCGGGGGCAACGGCCGTTCCCAGAAGCGCGCGGCTGCGGCGCATGATCCCATGGGAGATCAGGTCACGCCGCCGCCACGGTCAGACTTGGCCCAGGGAGCGAAGGGCATGCGCGCTGGCCTCCAGCCCGCAATGGGTGGGCCGGCCTGGGCCAGTTCGGCTGGTCACGCTCCGGCAGCACCCGTGGCAGCTACTTGGGATGCCCCCGTGGATCCGATGGCGCTTGCCCGTATGGCGCGGCCCACATCATCGGCCAAGCCGGCAATCGTGGTGGCGGTTCTTCTGTTGGCTGCGGCCGGAATTGGCTATCTGAAACTTCAAAGTGACACACAGGCCATTCTGGCCGACAAGGACGCGAGCATACGGCGGGTGGAGGATGCGCGTGCGCAAGCCGTGGAAGCAGCGGCCAAGACAGAGCGGCAAGCGCAGGCCAAACTCAAGGCCTGCGAGGCCAAGGCCGCGCCTGGGGCCCCCGCAACAACCGCCGCAGCCTCCGCCGCTCCGGCTGCCTCCGCAGCCGTTGCGCCGGCATCATCTGTTTCCTACCCGCCGGCGAGTAGCCGAGGTCGGCACAGGTCATCGGGGCGGCCGGTGCGGCATGCGGCTGCTTCGGCGGCAGCTCCTGCGCCGAGCGCCGCGCCCAACGCGGTTCCGCAACTGCCGCGGAAGAAGAAGTTGGACAACGATCCGCTGGCCGGTATCAAGATCTGAAGCGTCCCAGAGCCGCACGGCCGCAGGATGCGCTACGCGCGAGACACGGCCGGCTTGGCCGCGGCTGTGAGATAGCGTTTTTTTGACGGGAGCCGAGCTTGCCCCCACGCTGGGAGTATGCTTTCCGCACAACAGGAAACCAACTACTTCGACACCTGCAAGCATGTCTTGCTGGAGCGGTACGCCGGGCAGTTTGCCGTCGTGTGTGGCCGCAGGCTGATGGGCGTCCATGTTTCGCTCGAACTCGCGCTCAAGGCTGCCTCCGATGCGTTTTCGGCAGGCGGTCTCGCGGACGGGGCTCCCATTCTCATCAATGAGATCGGCGAAACGCCGCGGGTCCGCGTGGTCGCTCAGCCGAAGAAGCAGAACGGGTAAAACCGGGCGTCGTGGCTGCGCTCGCAGTCGCGATGAGGAACAGGCGTCAGGGACAGGGCCCAAGGTTTGCAAATCCGCTGCGTCTCCAGTAGAAAGGAGCCCGCCAGCTAGGGTCCGAAGAGATCGGATTCCGGCTGGCCAGGAAAGGGAGAGCATTGATGTCACGAGTCTCAGGAACGCCGCGCGCAGTTCGGCTGCGCTCTGACCGTTGGCTTTGCGTCGCCGCACTGTCGGGTCTTGCCTTCGGCTGTGTGGAGCAGGCCGATGAAAAGCCGACCAAAGAGGACGAGGAATTCATCAAGAAGAACCTGCTGACCTCCGATCCCACGCCGCAATTCGTGGCGCATGCGGATCTGGACGGCAAGGTTGAGTACATCGGCATTGACGTGTCCCCGAACCCGGCGGAACCGGGAAAGGACGTTCATCTGACCCACTATTGGAAGGTGAAGTCCGCGCCGAGCGACGGGTGGAGGCTGTTTACCCATGTCAGCGGTCCCGGCAACAAGGGATTCATCAACGTTGACCACGGCGCCATCAGCGGCAAGTACCCGGTGTCGCGTTGGAAGGCCGGCGACATCATCCGCGATCAACACTCGTTCCACCTGCCACCCAACTGGGCTTTCAATTCTTTCAGCGTCTTCACGGGCCTGTGGCGGGGCAACGAGCGCATGACCATCAAGTCCGGGCCGCACGAAGAAGGCCGGGTAGCGGCTGCGACCATCCCGGTTGTGGTCAAGGTGCCGCCTGTGCTCAAGCGGTACCTGGTGCGCAAGACGCCCAAGCCCATCAAGATCGACGGCAAGTTGGACGAGCCAGCGTGGAAGGCTGCCCCATCGACCGGCCTGTTCGTGAACACCATGAACGGCGAGCCGGCGCAGCCCAACACCGAGGCCAAGCTGCTTTGGGACAATCAGAATCTCTACATCGCGTTCGAGAACGTCGACACCGACGTTTGGGGCACGCTCACCGAGCGCGACTCCAAGCTGTGGACGCAGGAGATGGACGAGGTGATGATCGACGCCAACGGCGACGGCAAGGGCTACATCGAGCTGCAGGTGGCTCCCAATGGCACCATCTTCGACACCTATCTGCCCACCTACCGCAAGTACGAGGACAGCCTGGATCCCAAGCGCAAGCCCTACGATTGGAACTCTAAGTTGAAAGCGGCGGTGAAGGTCGACGGCACTCTCAACAAGCGCGACGACCAGGACAAGGGCTGGACGGCGGAAATGGCGCTCCCGCTCGCGGATGTGAACGGCCTGGACACCAACGGCGTCAAGGTTCCGCCCGCGCTCGGCGACAAGTGGCGCCTCAACATGTTCCGCATGGACTCGCCCAAGGACGCCAAGGCTCAGACGGCTTTGGGCTGGTCGGCGCCTTTGGTCGGCGATTTCCACAAGCTGGATCGGTTCGGCGAGATCGTGTTCGTCGACGAGAAGGGCGAGGTGCCCGCGGCCAAGGAGCCCGCGGTCAAGGACGGCAAGAAGGCCGAGACCAAGACGGAACCGGCCGGCAAGAAGGCCGAGAAGAAGCCGGCCAAGAAGTAGAGAGACCCCGTCGGGAATTCCCGGGCCAGCGCAGTTCGGCCAGCGTGAGCGGTAGCGTGAGCGGTAACGAACAGCGGGCAGCGGGCAGGGTGGGCGACTGGCGTGAGCGGCCCACGGCACCCGGCTGCTCATCCACGGGTGCTAACCACGGTTTTCGGCAGGTTTGCCCCGGATTTCACCACAGAGAGCACAGAGACGGATCGGAAGGAAGGAAGGGTTCGGATCCGGATCCGAAACCCTTTCCTTCCGGCCTCTGTGGCCTGTGTGCTCTCTGTGGTGAGACTCCGGATCGCACCGTTGGCCGTCAAGTCCCGAGAGAATCGTGGTTAGCACCCATGGGTCGCTCACCCCCCACGGGCACACGCTCTCCGTCTCGCGCGCACCGCACACGAACTCGCTCACCCTTGAGGGGCTTCGGGACGGACAACCCGTCCTGCCCACCCCTCGCGCTACGCGCTCGCCCATGGCGCTCACGCCCACGCGACGCGCGGCCCGCGCTTCGCGGGCTGGCCTTCTATATGGTCTTTGCGTCCTCTGCTTTGGCGCCGGCCGCTACGGACCTGGTTCCCAGCGGCCCAGCAGCCCTGGAGTATCAGGCGCCGCCATTGGGACAGGTTCGCGCAGGACGCGATTTCGATGCCTTGATGGCGCAGGTGGCAGCGGAGGTGCAGCGGGCGGCGGTTGCCGTGCGGGCCCCAGCTCTCATACGGGATGGCCGATTGGATTTGGTGGCGACGGACATCGCGCGCGCCACGGTGGTCAAGCGGCTGCCCTCATTCGACGCCATCGCATTCCTGGTCCACCACTACGGCATCGTCGAGCCGGAGCCCTACATCGTCATGGCGCGTAGCTCGCCCCAAGGTGATGGGTCGCTTCTGGCAGATTTGCGCAGGCAGGTACCCGGAGTCTTCAAGATGGGCGACTGGCGCCGCATGGGCGTGGGGGTCAAGCGTGGCGCTGACGAGCTGATTGTGGTTTTGACCCTGCAGCCACAGAACTTGGAGTTGCGAGCGCTGCCACGACGGCTGCCCTCGCGGGGCACCGTGACTTTGGTGGGCCGGCTGTTGGGTCGCTTCGTGCAGCCCGCGGTTCTGGTGGCCGTTCCGCGTGGAGGTGTGCGCAGTCTGGCCATGTCGGCCCGCAAAGGCCGTTTCGAACTCACGGTGGCGTGTGATTCCGGCGACGGCGTGTACCAGTTGGAGATTGAAGGCGATGATGGCCACGGGCCGGGAGTCCTGGCCAACTTCCCTCTCTACTGCGGCGTGGAGCCACCTGCGCGGGTCGCGGTTACTGGCAACGAAGTGACTCGGCGTCAGGACGCGGCCGAGGCCGAGCGCGAGTTGCTGGTCCTGGTCAACCGAGACCGCGCGGCCGCAGGTTTGCCAGAGCTTATGCGGGACGCACGTTTGCAGGAGATCGCCCGCAGCCACAGCCGCGAGATGGCACGCACGGGTGAAGTGGTTCACGTATCGGACAAGAGCGGCGGCGCCGTGGATCGCGTGCGTGCCGCCCACGTCTCGCCATTTCCGCGTACCCTTGCCGAAAACGTGGGGCGGGCATTCTCGACGGCAGAGGTCGAAAATGGATTCATGGGCAGCCCCAGCCACCGCGCCAACATCCTCAACTCCGACATGACCCATGTGGGAATCGGCGTGGTTGTGGGACAGGCCGAGGGTGGGGCGGTGCCGCTTTTTTTCACCCAGCTCTTTGCCGGGTGGTAGTTGGGAGTCAACCCGGACAAGGGTGTTCGGCCATGGCGCCTTTTCATGGTAGCAAAGGCTCAGTTCGCCGAAGGAGGCATTGTCGTGAAACCAGATCCAGTTCTTGGCGTCCCCCAGCAAGCTGCGCCCACGGGTTCGCCCCTGCTGGTCGTCGGATCCCTGGCGCTTGACACCATCGAGACCCAGAGCAGGCGGCGCGAGGAGGTGCTGGGCGGCGCCGCTTGTTACGCGTCATTCGCCGCTTCGTTCTTCGCGCCCGTCCGGCTGGTGGGCGTGGTGGGCAGCGATTTTCCCTCGGACCACGAGGCTCTGCTGCGTAGCCGAGGAATCGATCTGGCCGGGCTGGAACTGGCGTCGGGCCGCACCTTCCGCTGGGCTGGTCGCTACGCAGCGGATTTCAACAATCGCACCACCCTCGATACCCAACTCAACGTCTTCGAGACCTTCCGGCCCAAGTTGCCGCCGGCCTATGCCGACAGCGCATTCGTGTTTCTGGCCAACATCGATCCGGTCCTGCAGTCGGAGGTGCTGGGCCAGGTGCGTCGTCCGCGCTTCGTGGCGTGCGATACCATGAACTTCTGGATCGGCGGGAAGCGGACCGAGCTTGTGCGCGTGCTGGAGCGGGTGAATATGGTTCTGCTCAACGACGAGGAAGCCCGCCAGCTTTCAGGCAAGGACAACCTGCCCGCGGCCGCCAATTTGATTCGCGCCATGGGACCGAGCGCGGTGGTGATCAAGCGCGGCGACGCCGGGGCATTGTTCTTCTGCGAAGAGGGCGTGTTCGCTGCGCCTGCGTTCCCGCTCGAGCGCGTGGTGGATCCAACCGGCGCCGGCGATTCCTTCGCCGGTGGCTGCATGGGCTGGCTGGCCCGCACCGGCGACATTTCACCCGCTGGAATTCGCACGGCGCTGGTGGTGGGTTCGGTCTTGGCCTCGTTCTGCGTAGAGGACTTCAGCCTGGATCGCTTCCGATCGCTCGACGAGGCGGCCATCCGCGCTCGCTGCGCAGCCTTTGCCGAATTGGTGAGATTCGAAGCGATTCGTTTCTAGCGTCTAGGGGGAGGGACGGCGTGATTGCAGCGGTGATGGCCCTCTGGATCGTCCATCCACTGTTGGATCTCGGAGGTGACAGCCTTTGCCCCACGCCCGCGGAAGTGCGGGACCGTTTGGCCCAGCTTTCCATCTCCACTCCGGGGGAGTCAGGCTCAGACCAGCATCGGGCATATCTGTCCAGCAGGGATGGGATGGTGCACGTCGAGTTGGCCAGCTCGGATGGCCGACTGCTAGCCCAAAGGACGCTCGACAGGACCGGCTCCTGTGCCGATTTGGCAGAGGCCGTGGCTGTTGTCATCTCAACTTGGGAGGCTGAGTTCAACCCCAACGTCGCAATGTCAGTGACGTTGCCACCACCGGCTCCGCCTCCACCACCGGCATCGCCCGAGGTGAAGGGGGTGCAGCCACCAACCAAGCCACCGCTGCGCTTCGATGTCGGCATCGGTCTACTCGCTTCGATCACCGGCGGCGAAGTCGTCCCCGGCGCCACGGTAGCAGCTTCGCTGTCTCCGCCGCGTGGACACCTTGGCCTTGCGGCTGCGCTTTCGGCAAGCTTGACCCATTCTCAATCGGTCGGCTCGCTGACGGGCTCTGCACACTGGACGCGCGTGGCGCTGACAGCGGGACCACAGTACCGCGTGAGCCGAAGCGCGAGCATGTTGGATTTCCACGCGGGCGGCGTGATCGCGCTTCTGCGCGTCGAGGGAGTCGGCTTGCCGTCGACCGCCTCAGACTTCAGTGCACAGCTTGGCATCGGGGCGGGGCTGCGCGGCATTTGGGCATGGAATAGTGCGGCGGGATGGATTGGCCTGGACGTGCTCGGCTATCCTGGACACGACCACCTTGAAATAGGCGGGCTCGGTGACGGCGGCCAGCTTCCACGTCTGGAGGTGCAAATCGCTTCAGGACTCAGCCTGGGGCGCTTTCCGTGAAAGGTGTAGGAAGGTTCGGAACACAAGACTAGGTGAACATGACTTTGGTCCGCTCTGACGCCACTCCGGTCATTGAGAGCCGCTCCGGCGTCCCGGACCTCGAAACGCTCTATCGCGCCCATGCGCCCACCGTGGCTCGCTGGGTGGCAAAGCTCGCCGGGCCTCTGGCTGACGTGGATGATCTCGTGCACGAGATCTTTCTGGTTGTGCGGCGTCGGCTGCCGGAGTTTCGCGGTGATGCCAAGGTGACCACCTGGCTGTACCGGATCACGGAACGCGTGGCGCAAGAAAGCCGCCGCAAGGACCGGTTCCGGCGTTGGTTCTCGCGTGCAAGGCACGTCGAGATCGAGCGCTCCTTGGCGCCGTCGCATCTGACACCGGTTGACGAGTTCGAGCGACGCCAGTCCACCGAGACGGTCTACCGCATCCTTGACCAACTGCCGGGCAAGTACCGGAACGTGCTCATTCTTTTCGAACTCGAGGAGTTGTCGGGTGAAGATATCGCCACCCTGACTGGACTCAAGCCTGCGACGGTTTGGGTGCATCTGCATCGGGCGCGAGCGCGGTTTATCGCCGAAATGAAGCGCGATTCTGGGAGACGCACATGAAAGAACCCACGGCGAGAGGTAGCCAAACGGACGCCGATGAGCGGACTCCTATCCGCGACCGTTGGAGCGCGCGGCCTTCTGGCGACAGCGACGAAGCTCTAGCAGGGGCTTTGCTGCGTTCGGCGGCGGTGGTGCCGCCATTTCCGGCAAAAAATCTGGCCGAGGTTGCCGCGCGACTGCGCAGCCGGGAACGGCATGTGCCCAGAAAATGGACCTGGCAGATAGCCATCGCAGTCGGACTGTTGCTCTTCGGCGGGGCTCTGTCCGCGGCCGTGATGCACATTCTGCGCAGACCTGCCGTGAGTCCGCCTGCGCCTGTTGTTCCGGTCTCGATGCCGGCCAGCGCGCCTGCCCGGCGCGCGCATTCGGTCGTCGCTCCACCTCCTGCTCCGGTTCTTTCGCCGGAGCCCGAGCCCTCGCCCATCGTGCGCGCCGAGGAGACCCATGCGCCTCGCCTGGCCCACAGCGGGGGAACGCCTGAGTCCGCGGCGGCGAAGGCGTCGCTCGAGCCGCTGCCCCCGGCAGCGCCGGCCAGTCCATCCGCGCTAGCGCAGGAATCGCGACTGCTCGCAGGAGCGATTCACAAGCTCCGGCAGGAACACGATCCCGGGCAAGCGCTGGCCATGCTGGATGAGCACCGCGCGCGATTCGAAGCCAAGGGCGCGCTTGAGCCAGAGGCGAACGTGACACGGATCGAGGCCCTGCTGCGCCTCGGCCGCCACGATCAGGCCTTGGGGCTGCTCGACGGGCTGGCGCTGACCAGGGCGGGGGTGGGGCGCGAAATGTTGGTGGCGCGTGCTGAACTGCGTGCCGAAAAGGGAAGGAGTGCGGCTGCGCTGAACGATTTCAACTCGCTGCTTTCCGCCGATGCGCCGCCCGATGTGGTCAGCGAGCGAGCGCTGTATGGGCGCGCGACCTGCCGGGCGCAGATCGGCGACGGGGCAGGCGCGCGCGCCGATCTCGAAGACTATCTCACCAGATTTCCGACAGGGCGGTTCGCGGATAGGGCCCGCACATTGATCGGCAAGTGAAAGGTTTTGTTGTCTTCGCCACACGAGAGGGTCCTAGAGGAGACAAGGTCATGAGAAAGAAATTGTTCCTGGCAGCGCTGGCCGTGCTCTGCGGATGCGATCATCATCACGGGATCGGGGCGCTCGGTTCAGACGCTGCGGTCTCCATTTCGGGTGGGGCTGCTGGCGGTTCTCCCGGCGGCAGTGGTGTCGGTGGTTCAGTCGGCAGCGGCGGCGTGGTGTACGACACGGGCGGCAGTGGGGGATGCGGCACCTTCTGTCTCGTTCCTGTCGGTGGGTCCGGTGGTGACACGGCAGTTCTTCCCAACCCCATGAACTGCGGGAATGGACTGATAGACTCGGGTGAGCAATGCGATGACGGCAACACAATCAGTGGGGATGGCTGCAGTGCCCTATGCCAGTTTGAAGGCCGCGCCACGGACGCGGGAATCCCTCAGCCTAGATTCGATGCGGGCGTGCCTGTGCTTCCGGTCCAGGACGCGGGACCGGCCGCGACCGGACCGCTTAGCCAGGGCCCAACCTCCTGGACCGGATACATCGAGAACTACCAATTCCCGTCCGGCTCAGACGTGATCAAGTTCACCTCGACCGTCGATTCTGCTGGTCAGGTCAAGGTGACGGTCTTTCTGGGCAACGGCACGCCGCCGCCACCTGCCACCGACCCGAATGTCGGGTACCCACCCGGTCTAGCGACGGAAGGCACGATGCTTGACAGCGCCAGCAACTATTGGTCCGAGGGGTTTGCCTACTCGATGACCAGCGGCACGTTCCAGCCCCAGCGGCTTAGGTTCACCATCAATAATTACCAGTTGTGGTCAGGATGGTGCGCGCTGGAAAAGCCAATCGACGACAGCGGCCTGTGCCTTCCATTCTGGGGAGGCGGCGGAACGACCGACGGAACCAATTGGCAGTGCTACCTGCAGAATCCCGCCAATGGGCAAAATACAGTTGTCGACTGCGGCAAGGACAATCTCTGTGTCATGTCTCGCGTCTGCGCATGCTCGACCACGGCCTGTGTCTATGACCCGAGTAGCGGAAGAACGGCCTCCTTTGACGTGGCGGTTATTGGCCCCGCCGCCGACGGCAGCGTCGTCGGGCTGATCAGCGATCGCGCCAACGTTCACTTCACGCTAGACCCGAGCTAGCGCGAACAATCGAGGCCCTGGTTGCGTTTGGCTAGGTCTGCGAGCAGGGGCTGATAGAAATCCAACATGGCGCGCGGGCCGATGTCCTCGCCTGTGGCCTCGCGCATGACCTTGCGCCAGTCGCGGGTGGCGCCCAGCTTGAGGATGTCGCGCAAGAACCGTCCGGCCTCCTCGCTGCCCGAGTAGTCGCAGACGCGCGGCTCTTGCTTCACGATCTTGCGGCAGATGTGATCGTGAAGCTGGAACTTGATCAGGGTCGCCATGGCGTAGTCGTAGTACTGAGCCGGATCGTCGTTGATGTGGGTCTTGGTGCAGGCGTCGCACAGATCGGGGGCGCGCTTGCCAGGCGGCTGCACACCCTGGTAGGTGGCCGCGTATTGCCACCAGCGGTCTTGCCATTCGGCCACCGGCAAATCGTGCTCGTAGAGATCGCGCTCGAAGTGGGTCATGGTGCCCGCGGCAAAGGGCAGGAACACGATGGACTCCAGGGCCGACTGCAACAGCGCGGACGGGGCGTCTGGCTCTTGCCCGGCGCGGACGAGGCCGAGCTTGCGCAGATAGGCAGGCTGCTGGCTCGCCAGGCGCGCCAGCTCGCCCACTGCTTCGTGAAAGGCGCGGTTGGCCCCGGCGCGCAGCAGGTACGGCACCTCCGGAATGGCGTAGGACAGGTAGTAGTAGATGTGACCCAGCTCGTGGTGGGCCGTGCCGAACCACTGCGCGTTCGGCTCCACGCTCATGAGCGAGCGCACGTCGCTTTCGCCGTCGATGTGCCAGGCGGTGGCGTGGGCGTTCTTCTTGCGCGGCGAATTGGGCGGCACCGGGTAGAGGTCTGACTTCTTCCAGAAGACCTCGGGCAGGCGCGGGAATCCCAGCGAGACGTAGAAATCCTCGGCGGTGCGCACCATGAACTCGGGCGACTTGCCCTTGAACAGGGGATCCAGGCTCATGCCTTCGACCAGGCCGGGCCACTCCTGCGCCCAACGGTTGCCCAGCCAGTGCGCGGGAATTAGCTTGGGAACAGCCTTCTTGTATCGGTCCGCCAGGGCATGTTTGGCAAAGCAGTGCAGGCCATCGTAAAGCGGCTTGCCCGCCTCCAGGGTGGCGTCCATGAGCGCCATTACCTCGTCGACGGTCATGCCGTAATCGGCAACATGCAGCGCGAAGAACGACGGGTAGCCCATGGCGCGCGCGATCTGGTTGCGCAGAGCCTGCAACTCCACCAGGCCAGACTTGAGCGGGCGGCCGATCTCCTTGGAGGCCGTCCAGGCTCGTTCGCGATCGGCCAGCACGCGGGAGGTGCGCAGGATCTGGTCGATCTCATTGGCCGAGGTGGGGCGGCCGCACTTGCCGCCCGCCAGCGGTTGCAGGCAGAAGGTGTAGCTGTCGAGCACGGCCGACTGACGGGCCTCGGCCTCGATGCGCTGGCTGACCACCTCGGGAATGGTGCCGGGGTTCTCGGCCGCGGCCAGTTGCAGCTTGCGCAGCTGGCGCAAGCTGAGATCGGTGAGCGCGCTCGGCTTGGCCAGGAAAGCCCCGGTGCGCGCGATGACCAGCTTGCAGCCGGTCGCTGCCGCCGCCGCCTTTTCGGCCGCGGCCCGCGCTGCCGTATGCTCGGGGCTGACGTCGGTGGCGGCGATCCAGGCTGCCTGGTTGGCCACCGTATTGAGTGGCTGCAAAAGGCCGGTCATGGTTTCGAGAAACGAGCGCGCCTCGCGCTCCGCCGACGAGAGCTTGCGGGTGGTTTTCTCTGCGGCCCGCAAGCTGAGCGCCCCGACGCAGGCCAAGGCGGACACCACTACGACCAGAATGGGACGACGTCGCATGGACGCAGGCTAACACGAGGCTGAATCTTCCGGCCTTCACAAACGCAGGTGGCCGTGCTAACCCACCAAACCATGTCGTCGAGCTTTCGAGCGATGAGTCTGGCCTTTGCTCTGGTGGGCACCCTTGTGCTTGGTTTCGGATGCAGCCAGGGGGAAGGCGACCGTTGCCAGATTGACTCGGACTGCAGCAGCGGCCTGATTTGCAGGGGGGGGCCCATGAACGGCATCTGCCGAGCATCCACCAATCCAGGTACCGGAGGCAGCACGGGTCAGGACGCAGCCGGTCCGGCTTCGACGTCCGACGCAGCCAGCGATGTTCCCATGGCCACGTCCGACGCAGCCAGCGATGTGACGGTTGGCGGTGATACCGCGCCCGATGCGGAAGCCGCGGACGACTCGTCAGCGGCGGACTGAAACCGGCGCCAGCGAAATCGGTCAGCGGGGCTGACGGCGCCCACGCCGCCGGCGGAGCAGCATGAGCGCGGGGAGAAGCAGCGACCACGGCAGCGATGAGCGGCTCTCCCCGCCCATCGCGCATCTGCACCCGCTTCCGCTCGCGGCCACGGGCTTGCCCGCATCGACCGCGGCTCCGTCGCTGCCGCCCGTCGCGCCGCCGGTGGCTCCGCCCGTGGCCTGGCCACCGTTGCTGGTCGCCTGGCCGGCGGCACCGCCCGTTGCCTGGCCGCTCGCGCCGCCTGTCGCCTGGCCGGCGACACCGCCCGTCGCCTGGCCGGCGGCACCGCTCGTCGCCTGGCCCGCCGTTCCGCCGGCCACCCCACCGGCACTGCCGGTCGAGTGGCCACCGGCACCACCGGTCACCTGGCCACCTGGCGATCGTCCTGCCAGACGACGTACGCGGCGGCCGGGGTGCCGACTGCCCGGAAGTTGAGCTGCTGGTTGGGTTGGGTGGTCACGACGATCGCGTCCATCCCGATCGGCTGGAGGTCGGTGCCCAGCGCCCGCGCCAGCACGCCGTCTGCCCGGTCCTTCAGCGACTCTTCGTTGACCTGGGCGTACACCGATCGCGCCATGGCCGCGACGTAGCGGCTACCCGTCCACACCACCTGCACCGACTGGACCGGCGCCGTGGCCAGCGCCATCGGTCCGACTGCCGCCGCCACCAGCGCGCCGCTGGCCGGGACCGCCCGCAACGTCGCGCGCACGCGCGTGCCCGCGTCGGTCCAGGTGCAGACGTAGCCGTTGCCATTCCAGACCGCGCCCACCTGCCCGACCGCGGCGCCGGCGGCCCGGACCTCGAACGGTGCAGCGTCGATCCAGACAGCGTCCGCGCCCACCCGTCGCCCGTACACCGTGACCGGTTGGCCCGTGGCCGTGGCCTGCGCCCAGCACACCAGCGGGTCGCTGCCGCTCGAGGCGATTCCCGACTGGAACGTGCTGGCCGGCCCGGCTGCGTCCGACAGCGCTGACAGCGCCGCGCCCGTCGCGTCCACTTTCATCACCTTGGTCAGCGAATTCTCCGACACCATGACGAGGGCCCCGCCCGTGACCGCGACCGCACCGACCAGTGTTCGCGCAATTCCGTCTGCCGGCAACGCGATCGCGCTGCCCCCGGGCGTAGCCACCTACCCGTCGCGCCGACCCGGCCCATGCGCGGCTCGTTGTTCTCTTGCCAGAACACCAGGAAGTCGCTGCCGAACGGCACCGCTGCCACGGGCGTGCGCATGCCCTCCCCGAGCGCAATGTCGATCCCGCCCGGGAGAGCGAGCGTGCCTGGATCGAGAACCGCACCGTCGCTGGTCACTCGCGACCCCTGCAGCTCCTGCCCGCCCGCGACCGGCTTGGCCCAGAAGACCAGCGCGCGATCGCCGTTCCACGCCGCGACGGGCAGCCACGGGTAGAAGTCGGCCGCGGCCGGCGGCGTGATGGGAATCGGGAGCGGATCGAGCAGGTTCCCGTTGGCGTCGAGGCGCGCGAAAGTGACCGGGCGCTCGGAGAGCACGAAGCCCGGGCGGCTATCGTCGCGCCAGACCACCAGGGCGCCGGGACCGCCAGGGGCGATGAAGGGTTGGCTCTGCTCGCCGGATTGCTCGGTGTAGACGGGCTCGTCGATGCGCGATTCCGGGCCGATGAGCGGGGCGGAAGTGAGTGGGCTGGCGAGGGGTTGGGTTGGGTCGGACGGCTGGGCCGAGGAGCAGGAGAGCAGAACGGCCGCGGCGGCCAGACAGGCTAGTGGGGGACAGCGAGGCGCGAGCATGGGGACATGGTAGCGCGATATCGATTGGATGATGGAGGATCTGGTCAGTTGGAGGCAGACTTGTTGTGTCTTGGGCAAGCCGCTAGGATCCGACTCGTGGTTCGTGCAGGATAGAACCATATCACGCGCCGGTACGATCCGTCGCCAGGCCCGAACCCCGAATGCCTAGCAAGCTTCTTGAAGGAGATGTCTGCCATGACGAAGCACGCAGAACACAACCAGGATGCCCGCAAGGAGCTGTTGACCGGAGGGAATCTGGCCTCAACATCCCTGATGGTTGTGCTGGGCGGATTGTTGCTACTCCCAGGGCCTGGGTGCAGCTCTTCATCAAATCAGCCCAGCAATGTTGGCGGTCAAAGCGGAACACCCAATGGGGGCACGACCCCGTCGGGTGGGACGTCTTCTCTGCAAGGCGGAACCACTGCCACAGTGTCGAGCGCGACCGGGGGAGTGGTGCCATCCGGAGGGACCAGTAATGGCAGCTCGAGCGTGGCAACCGGCGGCGTGACCCCTACTGCGGGCAAATCAACTGCTAGCGGCGGTTCGACGGGCGGTGCGCTGACAGGGGGAAGTCCTGTCACGGGCGGCAGCACGGGCAGCGGCGGGACAACCGTGGTCACTTCCACCTCGTCAGGCGGGGGTGGCGGCAGTTCCAGCGTCTCGGGAGGTGCGTCCGGGGGCAAGGGCGGAAGCTCATCGGCTAGCGGCGGGACT
>Ga0182021_10002976_pt1 | contig 19953 bp, 21 predicted proteins | sample 612E3MmetaG_FD_120493 | JGI IMG/M metagenome (GOLD analysis project Ga0182021, IMG submission 120493) | Permafrost microbial communities from Stordalen Mire, Sweden - 612E3M metaG (Illumina Assembly) | ecosystem: Environmental > Terrestrial > Soil > Wetlands > Permafrost | place: Sweden... | reverse complement strand
TTTAATAGTACTGTGGTTAGTCCAAAACCTAATAGTCCTAATGGTGCAGGATTTGCAGTTAAATCCTTCACCATAACTCTATTCTCAGTTTCTTCAACCATACTTTATTCCTCCAGATTTTAAATAAATTCTTTAAGGTTTTTTAAATGCTATAAAGCTTTATTCCTCAAGTGTAGATGTATCACCCAACTCTTCTCCCATTTCCCTGGCCCTCAAGACCCTTCTCATAATTTTACCACTTCTAGTTTTTGGTAGTGAATCTACCTGCTCAATTTCACCTATAACTGCCACGGGACCTAATTCATATCTTACGTGTTTATTAAGTTCTTCTATGAGTTTTGTCTTTAGTCTGTATCCTTCTCTGAGAATAACAAAAGCCTTAATAACTTGTCCCTTAATTGGATCGAACTTTCCAATTACTGCTGCTTCTGCAACTGCTGCATGGCTTACAAATGCAGATTCAACTTCAGCAGTACCAATCCTGTGACCTGCAATTTTGAGAACATCATCTGATCTTCCTTGTATCCAGAAGTATCCATCTTCGTCCTTCCTTGCCATATCACCTGCCTTGTAAACTCCTGGAATCTGATTCCAGTAAACCTCTTTAAAACGTTCTTCATCTTCGTAGAGTGTTCTGAACATTGCTGGCCATGGTTTTGTAATCACCAGGTATCCCCCTTTACCCAATGGTACTGGATTGCCGTCTTCGTCAACTACATCTGCTGCAACCCCAGGTACTGCTTTAGTTGCTGATCCAGGTTTGAGGTAAGCTGAAGGTAATGGAGATATTAGGTGCATTCCTGTTTCTGTTTGCCACCATGTATCCATTATAGGTGCCTTCCTGTTTCCAATATTGATGTAATACCACATCCATGCCTCTGGATTTATTGGTTCTCCAACTGTTCCAAGAATCCTTAAGGATGATAAGTTATACATACTTGGATATTTCTTTCCAAACCTCATCAAATGTCTTATTGCAGTAGGAGCTGTGTAAAACTTGGTTATACCATATTTCTCAATTATACTCCACCAAGCACCGGGATCTGGGTAGTCTGGTGCTCCCTCATATAATACTGTTGTTGTACCTAGTAAGAGTGGCCCGTAGATAACATAACTGTGCCCTGTTATCCATCCAATATCCCCCGTGCACCACCACATATCGTCCTTTTGAATATCGAAAATGTTTTTAAGGGTGGTTGAAACTCCCACCATGTATCCTGCCGTGGTGTGGAGCACTCCTTTGGGTTTTCCAGTACTTCCTGATGTGTAAAGAATAAACAATGGGTCTTCTGAGTCCATGGGTTCACATTCACATTCAGCTGGTTCCCCCTCTATAAGTCTATCGTAGAAAATTTCCTTTCCACTCAGCTCAGAAACTTTTATTTCACTTCTTGTGTGTTTTACAACTACAACTGTTTCAATTGTATGGCACTGAAGTAGTGCCTCGTCTGATATCCTTTTAAGATCTATGATCTTTCCCCTTCTGAAGGTTCCATCTGCTGTTATAAGGATCTTCACCTTTGCATCGTTCATCCTTTCAACAAAAGCTCCTACACTCAGGCCAGAGTACACTACACTATGTACTGCACCAATTTTGTTACATGCCAACATGGATATTATGAGCTCAGTACACATTGGAAGATACATTGAAACTGCATCACCTTTTTTTACACCCAGATTTTTTAGTCCGTTGGCCATCTTGTTGACTTCACGGTAGAGCTCGTAGTATGTTAACTTTCTCTCGTCTCCCCTTTCGTTCACATAGAGTACTGCTACCTGGTTTCTTTTTTCGGTGTTGATCCATCTATCAACTGCGTTGTAGGCCAGGTTAATTTTTCCATTTACAAACCATTTGTAGAATGGTTTGTTGCTTTCATCCAATACTTTGTCCCATTTTTGGAACCAGTCCAGGTCTTCAGCCTTTTGTTCCCAGTATTTCTCGAAGTCCTTTCCCTTCTCAAGTTCTGTTTCCCAATTTTTTACATGTGCTCTTTCTACAGTTTCCACATTTGGCTTGAAAATCCGTTTCTCATCGAGAAGAACGGTTGTATCGCGCTTCATTTCTTTCCCCGCCATTTTTAATCCATCTTTTATTCATATTGTAGTGATTATAACTAAGTTCATCTTTCTATATATATATTTCTATTATTAATCATTATAAATAATGATTAATCATGATAAATTTATAATTGATAAAAAAATAAAATATGGCACTTAGATTATTTAGCGCCTTTAACTCCCATAATTGCCGTCATTTTATCGCCGGGATCGGTTATTGACTTTATAGTAATACCCGAAGGTTTTTTAGTGTAGGATTTAGAGTTTGGAGTTGTTGTATCATCTAAAGATCTGTTGTTGCTAGTCCCAGGATACACATCTCCAGCATCCCCATTTATACTTGGTTCTTTGAAATTTTTGGTTGCTTCTAATTCCCTTTTTCCATCTGCCTGTACTACTGATAAGAAGTAATGTTTCTTGTCGGAATTAGGGAAATCACCTACACACTTATTTTCATCAACATGCCATATGAGGAGGCCATCAGCAGGGATATACTTATCAAAACCTTTTTGTTCTCTGTTTTCAAGTAAGAAATACTCTTTTCCATTCAATTTAGGAACTTCCAGTTTATAAATTTTTTTAGCAGGATCTATTACAACTGGAATATCATAGTTTTCAGATTTTCCAGTGACAACTTCCGGTTCAGTCCAGCCAAGTTTTATTTTACACCATGCCCCCATATGTGTTGGATTTGCTCCATTGTTTACAAAACTTCCAACTCCCATCAAGCACCAATCCCCCATAACAGGTGCAAATTCTGGAGTCTTTGATGAAAAGTCAAGGTGATACAGTTCAGGTATCCCTAAAACATGGGCTATTTCATGACAGAAACATCCGAGATCAACGGGTTTTAAATTTCCTGAAGACAATTCAGGGATTATAGAATATTTATTTATTTGATACTCCTTTTTACCTTTCTTAATTATAATAGGATCATTTAGGTATCCTGTATGTGGAGTAATGAAGTTGATGTCATGGGCTGTATCAAATCCTACCCCTGCATAAATCACGATCAACATATCAATAATTCCATCGCCATTATAATCATATTTGGAAAGATCAATGTCACCTTTAACAGCGTTTTGAACTGCTTCTGCAACCAATTTTTGAGCATTAGGGAAATATATCCCTCCTGTATCAGGATTTTTTGCAGGTAGTTTATCAAGGTAAAGGTTCTCAGCATTTTTTGCAGTAAACCATTCTGATACATCACCAATTATGTCAAGCTGATTCCATGATGCCTCCAAATAATAATCCCTCAAACTGTTAGATCCCTTCTTAAACAACATATCCTGAAAATATTCAGCAGTGGTTTGATTTTTATGATCTTTAAAATCAACTGGTAAAACCAATGCTCTCCTTGTACCTGTTACCTTATCAGATTTCTCGCATGGCAACCTTACACCAATCAGCTGATTAATATCCAAACCCTTTTCAGCAGCCGAATGAAGTTTTAAATTCATTTTATCTATTGATTCATTGTAAATATCGTTACGTTTTTTTAGGTTCTTATAAGTCTCAATATCAAGGCCGCCTTTATCAACAAATGTTTTGGGTTCTTCACCATCCTTAATCATTTTTTCAGTTTTTTTAATCTTTTTATATATGGATGGATGTGGCGGTCGTTCCATGGAACTTTCTAACCAATTATCAACACCTAACATATCAAAAACACGTTTTTCTACCATTATGATTCCCCCTAAAAATATTTTCATACTATATTTATTTTTTTTACTATTTATTACTACATATAAAATGAGTGGTCTTGGTTCACAATAAAAAAGATTATATTATTAAAAAATAAAAAAACAAACTAATATAACTTTGGAGGGGTAAAAATGGTTGCAAAGAAGGAAGATGATCTGCACGAAGAAAAACTCAGACAATATAGAAAGGGATATAGAGAAGGATATAAAGAGGGATATAAAGCCTGTGTAAGTGATATTAAAGAAAAAATGAAAACACATATTGATGACGGTGGCCCAGGCGGCTCTAATCCACGATGGCCTAATTTCTGGCCATTTGGATAAAAATACATTTTTTCTTTAATTTTTTTAAATGTTAAAATTATGATTTATGATTAATATTAATTTGTAATAATACATGGTTTGCATTGGGAGGGTATATAGTGAAAACTGTATTGGGTCTCGATAATAAAATTCTTGTTTTAATAGTTCTATCATTATTATTATCTACTTTAACAATTGCAACAGTTGCCGCTGCCCAAAATAATCCTAAAGTATTGTTCGATGAAACAGGACCATATGGAAAGGATTTTACCATCTACTCAATAGGACCTTTAGGAGCATCAACCTATGCTAACCTACTCCAAAATAATGGTTTTACAGTTTCTAAAATTACTGATGAACCAATTACACCTGATTCACTCAAGGGTGTTAAAGTTTTAATTGTGATGGCCCCAGCACGTAATTACACAGATGATGAAATTAATACTATTGACAACTTTGTTAAAAATGGAGGCGGCCTATTTCTTTTAGGTGATAACTGGGGTACCGAAGATGGTGGTTCAGATTATGCTTTTAATAAACTCGCTAAAAGTTTTGGTGTTGCATATGCCAACAACACTCTTCTTTTAGACTCCAGTAATTACTTTATTCTAACTGAAAATCCTAAAATAACCAATATATCTTCAAGTCCAATAACAACGAATGTACCTGAATTTTATTACATTTTAGGCACTTATATAACAAATGTTGGTACATCAAATGTTTCTGCGTACAGTGGAGTAAATTCATGGGGAGATATTGGAAACTTGTCCAGTGAAGGGTATACAACCAGTAACTATATTAAAGATCCAAATGAACAGAGCGGTCCATTTCCTGTACTTTCATCAATGAACTATGGAAGTGGAAAAGTTGTATTTATGGGATCTGTGCGCTCATTGACTAATAATTATTTATATCGAAACAACGGCTGGATTATAGGTTTAAATGCTGTAAACTGGCTTTCAAATAACCCGATACCCACCACATATAATAAAGCAGACTTAATACCTTATGGTGTAGCTGATATGGGATATAGAATTTTAGCAACTCTAATATTAGGTTTAATTATTTTAATAGGCTTGATTTATAAATTTAGACATGATATGCTTTCAAAAGAAACATACACAATAAAAATAATAAAAAAATGGAAATTCTATGGATTGGGTGCTGTAAACATATTATTTGTTGTTATTGCAGCTGTAATGTTTATTCCAATTAATCTTTTCTTGCTGAACAGTACAGATTCAAATACATACGACCCATATTTAGGTTATAGTTTGCTGGTCGTGGGTATAATATATTTAATTTTATCTCTGATGATAGTGTACAATATAATAGCCAGACAGAGAATGTTGAAACATTTTAACTACATCAATATTGGATTAATGATATTTTTTGCCATTTATACAGTATTACTTGGGGACCTGTTTTCTTTCGATGCTATGCAGCTATTTACTGTTGGCGGCCTGATACTAGTGATACCATCTGTAATTAATTTGTTGATATTCAGGAAGTATGGACCAGATATTATTGTAGAAGGAAAGGAATTCGACAGATTAAAGAGGCTATCTGTTAAATCCCTTCCATTTGAACTTCAGCCATTCTATAAAGATTCTATTTATATAGGAGAAGGAGGATTTGGACGGGTATTTAAAGCAACACGTATTGATACTGGAATGATAGTTGCAATCAAAATACCAAAAAGTTTTGATAAAAGATCAGAAAAAACATTTGTATCCGAAGTATCAAATTGGAGTCAACTTGATCATCCAAATATAGTTAAACTTTACAATTACAAGATATTACCGATACCATATATTGAAACTGAGTTTTGTGAAGGACACGTTGAAAAGGGTATTAAAACAATTCAAGAAGCCATTTCGATTGTATATGATGTTGCAAAGGGACTTCAATATGCACATAATAAAAATATAATACATGGTGATGTAAAGATATCCAATATACTCATCAAAAATGGTGTTAATAAAATTTCTGATTGGGGATTAAGTAAATCAAAAATTGGAGATTCTGTAACATTATCCGGTGCTACACCATCCTATGCGGCTCCTGAACAGATATCCCGAGAATTTGGTAAGGCTGATGAAAGAACCGATATCTATCAATTAGGAAATGTATTTTATGAACTTCTAACTGGCAGATTACCTTTTGAGGGAGAAATTTCGCAGATATACAGTTCAATACTTAAAACTGAACCCACCCATCCATTTAAAATTAATGCAAATGCTAAGCCAGTTGATGAAATTATAATGAAATGTCTAAACAAGAATAAGGCCGAAAGATATTCCTCTATGGGAGAATTGATAGCAGAACTTGAAAAATACAAACCATCGGATGAAACAACACTATTTGAGGAGGATGAGAAATAGATGGATTTAATCAATTTCATTTCTCTTTATAAAGTACTGTTTAAACAAAATCTGTTGGATAGGTAGTAATATTGGACAAAGGCATAATAATAGGTCCGTTAAGTGGTCTTGCAATTTTTATAATCATGATAATGGTGATTTTTTATAGTCATTCAGATTTTAATCAGAACTTAATAAATTCTGTTGACAGTGGTACTCCATCGGATCAATTACTTCCAGAAATCTATCAGGAACACTATAAGGAATGTATGAATGCTAAATCGTATTTGTATTCCCATACAATGGATATGAATATGTGGGGTAATGGTGATCTTGCATCTGATTCCTTTTATAATTATTATACTAAAAATTACGAACAAGAAGTGGACTATTACAATAAACTTGAGGATATTAGAATAAAATATGTTGAAAGACAGATATCTAAAGAAGAATTTTTAAATGAAATTGAACTTAATAATTTTCCTTCATAAAATTAGAAATATAGTATTTTAAAAAAAAGTAAGAAAAAATAGAATGGAAAAAGGTATTTTACCTTTAAATTACATCATTGGTGGCATACCGCCAGGCATTCCACCCATTCCACCCATTCCTTCCATTCCACCCATGTCAGGTTCTCTTGGAGTTGTTGATGCTATCACATCATCAATCCTGAGAATCATTTCAGCTGCTTCAGCTGCTGACTGGATAGCCTGTTTTTTAACCCTGTGTGGTTCGATTACTCCAGCTTTGTACATGTCGCGTACTTCGCCCTTGAATACATCGAGTCCCATGTAGAGTGATTTTTCATGTGCTGCACGTAGATCCACTAGGGAGTCTATGCTGTCGAGTCCTGCGTTTTCAGCGAGTGTTTTTGGTACAACTTCTAGTGCTTCTGCAAATGCTGCAACTGCAAGCTGTTCCCTCCCACTTATGGTGTCAGCATACTCTTTCAAGCCTCTTGCTATTGATATTTCTGCTGCTCCACCACCAGCCACTACTTTACCATCTTCAACTGTAGCTGAAACTACTCCAATTGCATCGTCTACAGCCCTTTCTATTTCGTCTACAACATGGTCTGTTGAACCCCTAACAAGGAGTGTGACTGATTTAGGATCTTTACATCCTTCAACAAAGATCATCTCTTCTCCGGATATCCTTTTCTCTGAAACTAATCCAGCTTCTCCTAAGTCTTCTAAAGCCATATCTTCAATGTTGGATACTACTTTAGCACCGGTAGCCCTTGAGAGTTTTTCCATGTCTGATTTTTTAACCCTACGAACAGCCATTATACCAGCTTTAGCAAGGTAATGCTGTGCAAGATCATCAATACCTTTCTGACAGAAAAGAACGTTTGCGCCTGCGTCTTGTACTTTGCTGACCATGTCCCTTATCATTTGCTCTTCTTGTTCAATGAAAGCCTGCATCTGAGCTGGGTCTGTGATCCTTATTTCAGCGTCTACTTCAGTTTCTTTCACTTCAATTGCACTGTTTAATAATGCTATTTTAGCGTCTTCAACTTTTTTAGGCATTCCCGGATGGACTCTTTCTTTGTCTATGATGACACCCTGAACTAAAGTTGACTCATCTACAATAGCACCATCTTTCTTCTCTATTTTGATGTGGTCTGTGTCTATTTCACCATTCTCTTCTACTTGTTTGACAGCAGTAACTATAAGTTCTGCTAAAGGTTCTCTAGCTTTTTCTGTTCCTTTACCAGTCATTGCAGTCATTGCAACTTTCATGAGAGTGTCCCTGTCGTCTGCATCTATTGATATGACGTTTAGGATTTCCTGTGCTTTTTCTGCTGCTTGTCTGTATCCCATTGCAATGATGGTTGGGTGTATTTCCTGGTCTAGCAGTCCTTCTGCTTTTTTAAGTAGTTCACCAGCAATAATAACTGCTGTAGTTGTTCCATCTCCTACTTCGTCTTCCTGGGTTTTTGCAACTTCTACTAACATTTTTGCAGCTGGGTGTTCTATATCCATCTCTTTGAGTATGGTCACACCGTCGTTAGTAACTACTATATCTCCTAATGAATCGACAAGCATCTTATCCATTCCCTTAGGACCTAGGGTTGTTCTAACTGTTTCTGCAAGTACTTTACCTGCTAAAATATTCATTCTTTGAGCATCTCTACCTAAAAACCTGTTGGTTCCTTCAGGTAATATTAAAACTTGTTGGCCTTGGCCGCCTAATTGTGCCACAGTATCACCTCTTTTTGTATATGTAATTCATTAGTGGGTTAGAGGTTCTATAAATAGTTTTTGATCATGATTTTTAGAAAATTTCTAGGTATTTATTAAGTTCTCTTTAATATTAATTTAAAATTGTATACAAATGAAATTATATAAGTTCTATTCATAAAACAATCTTTAACTTTTTCAATTTGATATTATGAGCTTTAATAATTATTTCCATCTCTAAAAGGAAAAAAATCAAAATAATAATCATATCCAAGAAAGTTGATCATAAATCATAAAAATATTTCAAGGTTTTATATCCTCAACCTCAGAAATAAAGTTTGACAAATCATTAATTGCCATTGTTCTAGCCTGTTCTTCCACTATATTTAGATATTTAATTGTTTTAAATTTATTAATTAAGTCATTACAATGAATTACAAACTTGAAAACAGGTCGATCTTCACCTTGTTTAATTAAAGTGAGATCTTCCAATAACTGCTTATAATCTTGTACACATTCATCATATCTTAAATGTTCAACTTCTCTTTCACTAGCCAAAATATCATCTCCTAAAATAACCAATAATTCACTAACCAAATATAAATTATCCAATATTTTTAAAAAAATATATTATACAATCAAAATTTAATTTTATTTTTAATTGCATTAAAAAGGTGAAATACTTTTGATCTTGATGATTTTGATATGTTAAACCTTAAATGATTATTTAACAATTTTTTTCCAAAGTATATTATTACTATCTTTTGTTGACATGAAGTACCCCTTTCTTTCAAGGTTTCTAAGTGCGTATTCAAAGTTCTCAAAGGTAAGTTCACTAAACCCTATGCTTTTTATTTCAGAATAAAGGTGTTCTGATGTAGCCTCCTCGTATGGGAGGAGTTCATATATTTGAGATTGAATTGAAGTAAGATCCTTTTTAGGACGTGAAATAATTGCCTCGAAATACACCTTGATCTTCTCTAACTCTGCAATTTTATCTGCCTTTTCCTTTATGTTAAGATTCAGTTGGGCTATTTCGTCGTCTTTTTCACGGACACAACTGTTAAATTCCTCTTTAAAGGCTCCTATTCGAATACTCTCTGTGTCTGTAGTTTTTGAAGACTCTTTCTGACATTTTTTTAGCTCAATCTTCAACTTACTGATCTCTAGTAGGCATGCTTTCACTAGTTGCCTCAACTGTTCTCTCTCTGTATCCTTTAATAATGGCATTCTATCACTATTATTATCTATGTAAAACCTAGCTTTTAAGCTTTAAGATATCTCCAAATTAAAGGTATTAAGCCAAAATTCTACATCCACAGGAAAAATAAGTAAATTTTAAAATATTGAGTTGTTTTTAAAGATTAATGAAAATTTAATAAAAAAATTAAGCAAATGAGAATAATTTACATTATCTCATTTATAAGTTCTGCATTGAGTATTGATGCCCCTGCAGCGCCTCTTATAGTGTTGTGGCCTACAAGTACGTACTTCAAACCTTTGTCGAATATATCATCCTTACGTATTCTCCCAACCGAAACAGCCATTCCATTACCAGCCATTCGATCCATACGCGGTTGTGGCCTGTTATCCTCTTCACGAATAACAACAGGGAATTCAGGAGCTGAATGAAGGTTTAAGTTCTGTGGCAGGCCTTTAAATTCTGAGAACGACTGTTTTATATCATCGACTTCGAATTCATCATTCATCTCAATGAAAACAGCTTCAGTATGTCCGTCCAATACTGCAACTCTGTGACACGATGTGCTAACACCAAACTTTGCATCTGTAACTGTTTCTCCATCAAAGTCACCAAGAAGATGAAGTGTTTCACTCTCCATCTTTTCTTCCTCTTCACCAATGAATGGCACAAGATTATCTACAATAGCCATCGATGGCACACCATTGTAACCAGCTCCTGAAACTGCTTGCATTGTGGATACATATACTCGTTTAATATCAAACTGGTCGTAAAGTGGTTTCAAGGTCATAACTAGGGCTATTGTGGAACAGTTTGGATTTGTTACTATGAATCCATCCCATTCCCTGTTTTTTTGCTGGGTTTCAATGAGATCCAAATGTTCAGGGTTTATTTCTGGAATAACCAGAGGAACATCCGGTTCCATACGCATCGCACTGGCATTTGATGCTACTTTCATACCTGCCTCAGCAAATTTAGGTTCAACAACACCTGCATTTTCAGAAGGTAATGCTGAAAATACTATTTCAACATCTTTAACCTGACTTGGGTCTGTGTCAACAACTATTGTATCCTTTAAAGCCTCGGGTATTTTGCTTTCAAGATGCCATGTTACAGCATCTTCGTACCTTTTTCCAGCTGATCTGCTAGATGCTGTGAGAGTAGTTACATCGAAATTCGGATGATCCGCCAACAGTTCAATGAACCGCTGACCAACCATACCAGTTGCTCCAAGAATACCTACGTTTACCATTTTAATCACCTATTTTTTAAATATTTCAATAACTTTCTTATCATTCATTATTCTTCTTAATTCAATCCCAGTACATCAGACATACCACTTACACGGCCTTTTTCAGCATTTATAACATATCTAACAGCTTTTATAACACCGCTAACGAATGATTGTCTGCTATGGGCCCTGTGCACTATTTCAAGACGTTCACCTTCTCCTGCGAAGAGTACTGTGTGATCACCTACAATATCTCCTCCACGCACAGCATGAATCCCTATCTCTTCTTGAGTTCGCTCTCCAACAATCCCTTTACGGCCATAAACACCTACTTCATCGAGGTTACGGTTGAGTTCCTGGGCTATGATCTCTGCTGCTCGGACTGCTGTTCCTGATGGTGCGTCCTTCTTATGTCTGTGATGAGCTTCTATTATCTCTACATCATAGTCCCCTATGATAGATGCCAAATCTTTAAGGACTTTGAAGAAAACATTTACGCCTACTGCCATATTAGGTGCTATAACGGCCCTTACATGGTTCTTTTCAATAGTATTATTTATTTCCTTCATTTCATCATCGGAAAATCCTGTTGTTCCAACAACGAGGTTCACACCATTATCTGCAGATTTCTTTATGGTATTGACTGCTGCCTTAGCAATTGTGAAGTCGACTAATACTTGGGGACTTTTACTTAGTAGAACTTCAACAAGTTTCTCAGCCCCGTTAACTTCAACACCGATTTCTCCTATTCCTATGACTTCACCCACATCCCTTCCTTCAAATTGTGTATTAGGTCCCTCTATTGCCGCCACAACTTCCATATCATCTTGTTCAGTGATTGTTTTAATAATTTTTGAACCCATTCTTCCACATGCACCTGTTACAGCCACTTTGATCATCTTATCCATCTCCTTAATGAATTTTGAAAGAATAAAAAAAAAAATAAAAGAATTGTTAGAAACCCCTCTACACTTAAAAAAAGGTTTTAAATTGTTTAAATGATGAATCCTAAAAAAACTAAATTCATTAGTTTTAATAGATATAAAACCTTTTAAATAAGCTTCAGATCTTCTAAGACACTTTTCAGCTTAGAAACGCTCTCATCCTTCATTGGAGCGAGTGGCATCCTTACATGCCCTGCCGGCCTTCCTATCATGTTAAGAGAGTCTTTAGCAGGTACAGGATTTGATTCTATGAAGAGAACCTTCATTAAATCGTAAAGCTCGTAGTGGAGTTTTCCTGCTGTAACAAAATCTCCTTTAAGGGCAGCGTTTACCATTTGACTCATTCTTGCAGGATCTACGTTTGCAACCACGCTTATAACTCCCTTTGCACCCATGGAAATCATTGGAAGGGTGAGGTTGTCATTTCCAGAGAGAACCATAAAGTTCTTGACATCTTGTTCCATAAGTCTTTTAATGGTAGCTGATATCTTGTCCATATCTGGGTTAGCCTCTTTAATAGCAACTATTTTATCGAGTTCAGCAACCTTAACAATGGTTTCAACATTTATATCTGTTCCTGTTCTTGAAGGTACGTTGTAAACTATAATTGGAATGTTTGTTGATTCTTCCAACATTTTGTAGTGTTCGTAGAGTCCGTGTTGTTGAGGTTTATTGTAGTATGGTGTAATTACTAGAGCTGCATCAGCTCCTGCATTTTCAGCATGTTGAACAAGTCCTAGTGCTTCTTTTGATGAGTTACTTCCAGCTCCAGCTATGGCCTTAACCTTTCCATTAACTTCATCGACCAGGATGTTGATCATCTTTCTCTGCTCGTCGTGGGTTATGGTGGCAGATTCACCGGTTGTACCGGCTGCAAGCAATCCATTAACCCCTCTATTTATCAGATAGTTAATATTTTCACGCATTCCCTCTTCATCAACCCCATCCTCTTTGGTGAATGGGGTCACCATGGCAACTGTTGTACCTTCCAAATTCATTCTAAGACGCTCCTTACAAGTTCATAAGCTCTTTTTCCATCATTCCATTCTACGAAAATAACTACAGAAGTTTGACTCGAAGAGATCTCAACTATGTTAATCTTTTTTTTACGTAGCGGTTCTGTTACTCTTGTAATTATTCCCGGAGTATCTATAAAATCCTGACTCGCAACTGTTATCATTGCTATATCTGTTCCAACTGAAAGTGAACTAAGATCATTGTTTGTTACTACTACATCGTGTAGTATTTCATGGGCCCTGTCTACAAGGGACTTATCAATGAATAGTGTCACAGAATTCTGGCCAGTTGATATTCCGTAAACATTGACCTTGTTCTTTGCTAGTGCATAGGTGAGTTCTGAAAGTACACCTGTTTTGGTTAAAATTTCTTCTCCAACTACTGCTATAACAGATATTGGTTCCACGTTCAGTGCGGTGGTTTTAAGCATATGATCCCCTGCAGGACCTATAATCTCGGTTCCAATTGCAGAGAGATCTCCGTGCTCAAATCCTATGATCTTAGCGTTAATGAGTGGATCCTTGTATTTCAATGCATGTGGATGCAATACCTTTGCTCCGTGGGTGGCTAAGTCTCTCATCTCCTCAACCGATATCTTATCTAGTTTCTTTGCAGACTGGAGCTTGTTAGGATCCGTTGACATTACTCCGCCAACATCTGTTACAATTACAACTTCTTCTGCTTTTAGACAGTGCCCTAATAGGAATGCTGTGATATCACTTCCACCACGACCTAAAGTAGTTAATGTACCGTCCTCATTCTTTCCAAGGAAACCACATAAAACAGGGATTATACCCTGATCAAGTATCTTAAAGAGTTCCTTTGATTTAGTCTCTGTTAACTCAAAATTGACATTAGCATTCAAATAATTATTGTCAGTGATAATGGGCCAACTGTCCATATGAGGATCAAAATATTCGGATTTTACTCCCAGAGATTCTATTGTAGATGAGAAAATTCTCACGCTGGTTATTTCACCCATGGAAACAATATCAGCAAGCTGCTTCTCTGTTATGGAGTCACCTATTGCATCATCAACAGTCTTCAGAATATCATCGGTTGTCTTGTTTATTGCAGAAACAACTACTACAACTTTCTTTCCCTTCATATATTCTTTAACAACAGATTCTGCAGCTTTCCTTATTCTATCCCCATTACCTATGGATGTTCCACCGAATTTGGCCACTATTATTCCCATTAATTTCACACCTTTATTTCACCCTAAGCGTGGATTTAAGCGTTCCCACAAAAAAATAAGAAGTTTTTTTTGCTTAAGACCTGCTTAAGATTCGTTTCTTACTAATCTTGTTACGTATCCAGCTATTTTGTTTCTTAAATGTTTGGTACTGACTGTTGTGAATTTTTCAACTAATATCTTGTTTTCATCAAAGTCCTTTGTGAATGTACCCTCGTAAGTTTCAATTAATTCCCTGGATGTTCGCTTTACAAATGATGTTCTAATGTTTCCCATAATTTTACCTCCTTAAAATCTTTTTCTGTTCTTCTTTACTCATATCAGTTAATATTTTTATTATACGGGTAAGACTGACCTCATCAATATTTTTTTCTCTAGCTATTTCTTTAATTTTAGTATGGATATATTCTTCCCGTTTTTTGTCTTCAATTTCAATGTCCAATACTAGTTTGGCATTTACAATATCTCGGGCAAGAGATGTTCTCTTTTCAATTAGATCTATTAACATCTCATCCATTTCATCTATCTTAATTCTTGAATTTTGAAGCAGTCTTAAAGCTTCTTCCCTATCCACTGTTAATCACCCTGGTACCTTCATTGTCAACTTCTGTATGTATGATCTTTCCTGGTTGGGAGCTCCATGCTTCCACGACTCCGTCCAAATCTTCATCTGTTGCAAATGCAACGAATGAAGGCCCTGTACCTGAAAGTCCAGCTGCAGTTGCACCTGCTTCAAGAGCATCAAGAGCTATTTCTGGATTAAATCCCAGTGACGCACAGTACAAAAGTCCATTTAAAGTCATTGCATTGTATATATCTCCATGCAGAGCCTCTTTAAAGGCCAGTTTTACTTGTGGGGCAATTAGTTTCATACGCCTCACATTAGATTGTGCAGTGGGTGACATTCTATTAGGCATATATACTAATATATTTTGTTGCTTCATTTCCTTCATCTTGAGGATCTTTCTTTCTGTGTTGTTGGTGATTGTGAGTCCACCGAAAAATGATGCACTTGCATCATCAAATGCACCTGTGATGGTTACACCTGCTTCAAGTGATGCATCAACCCCAATATTCACTAGATCCAAGTTGTTGAAGGCATCTAAATCTTGTTCAAATTTGTATTCATCCATAAGAGCCCTTGTTGTAGCCATGACTACTGCGTTTGAGGTTGCACTGCTACTGGAAAGGCCTGAAGCAACAGGCAATGTGGAACTAGTTTCAACATAAATTCCAGTTGCAAGATCATCGACCTTGTAATGTGCTTTAAACTTATTAACCACCATTCTGGCACATATTTCCATTAGTGTTGTATCAACATCTCTTTCAGCGCTGCAAATTATTGATGATGGATCTGATCCTTTCAATTCAACTTCGGCGGTGACATAAAGTTTTATGCCAAATGCAGAACCGCATCCTGTTGAAATTGCATTTATAATTGTTGCAGAACCTGGAGATTGTACAGTGGTCTTCAAAGTATCACCCTACTCATAGTTATCAACTAAACAATTCTAGTATTTAATGAAAATTATCTAAGATTAGAAATTTTTATATTATGAATTCTTATTATAATAAGTGTTATTTTAAAGAATTAAAAGTTTGTATAACCAATGAATTCTGTCTAAGATATCTGTATATAGAATGATATTTTTAAACAAATTTGTTATTTATTCTACTTAATAACCATTTCTTAAGTAAATTAAATTTGAATGATTTCAGTTATATTAACACCTTAATAAGGAGTATTATGATTTGTTAAGAGATTAGATATATAAGGTTTCATTAACAAAATATTGATGGTATTCATTAAAGTAAATATTAAAACAAGAACTAAAATAAAATTATTTAAAGATGATTTTAAGCGATTATAATATTATTTATCATGAAAAAATACTTAAAATAATTGTATCAAAATATCAGTTAACAGAATTTGCTAAGTTTGAGGTATCCAATGAACAGAGATAATAAAATTGTTTTATCCATAGTTCTTGGGGGATTATTCATCATTTTTTTACTATTAATAACCCTTTTAACATTAATTGGAACTTCATACAATGGATTTAATATGAATCACAATGGAGACACTGTGGCTATCATTCCATTACAAGGCGAAATTGGATACAGAGCAAGCAACTCATCTGACCAAAGTGTTATAACTCCTGAGATAGTGCAAAACTCAATTTCAAAAGCAGAATCAGACAGTAGTATAAGTTCGGTTGTAATTGATCTTAACAGCCCAGGTGGATCACCTGTAGCCAGTGAAGAGATCATGAACACCATTAATGATTCCAAAAAACCTGTAGTAGTTTGGATAAGTGATGTGGGTGCTTCTGGAGCTTATTTAGCAGCTTCATCCGCTGATGATATTGTTGCAAGCCCATCATCTACGGTGGGAAGTATTGGTGTGATAATGGAACTTACAGACTTGTCAAAATATTATCAGACCAATGGAGTCAATAAATATTCTATTAAAGCAGGGCAATACAAAGATATGGGTTCTGATTACAGACCATTAACTACTGCAGAAAGAAATATGCTACAGGGAATGGTTGATCAAGATTATAATCATTTCATTGACATTGTTTCAGTCAACAGACAACTCGATGCCAATTATACCAACAGTATTGCTCAGGGAAAAATATATACGGGAACACAAGCCAAAGATTTAAAGTTGGTAAATGAAACTGGTGGAGAAAAGAGTGCCATTGATATTGCAGCAAAACTAGGTGGTATAAATGGAACTTACAATACAATAACAATTTACCCCTCATCAAATATTCTTGATATCTTGAATAGTTTGTCATCAAGAATTGCATATTCAATAGGAATGGGTATAGGAAATAACTTACAGAATGGTACTAATAATAATATACAGAATAATGGTACCAAAAACTTCAATATCCCCCAATTACTTGAATGAATATTCTATGTTTGTAAATGAAAAAAAATTGTATTTATATAGAGGTGAAAAAATGGTAGTCAAAATTGAAGTGTTTACATCCCCATCTTGTCCGTACTGCCCAATGGCTGTTCAACTGGTAGAAGACGTTCAAAAAGATATGATGGATGAAGTAGAAGTTGAAAAAATAGATATTATGGAAGACCAGGAAAAGGCAAGAGAATATGGCCTAATGGCTGTTCCAGCCATAGCATTAAATGGAGTCGTCAGATTCGTTGGTGCACCAGGGAAAGAAGAGCTTTTAGAAGCTATTAAAGACGAGATGTCCAATAAGACATAAAATTAAAATTTTTTTTTTAAATCAAATCTGTATGAAAATGGAAAAAAGGGCAATTCCTGACAGATACCACTTGAAGGATTTTGAATACGGGATAACTACAGGTAGCGCAGCTACAGCAGCTGCGCTTGCAGCCCTGCTCTCCATAAAGGGTAATGTAAAGGAAGTTGAAATAAAAACTCCCCTTGGAGAACTTAATATACAAATTGAACATTCAGAAAAATTAAATTCTAATTCTGGAAGAGCTTCAGTAGTAAAATACCCATATAACGACCCTGATGTTACAAAAAACATTGAGATCTTCGCTGATCTGGTTTTAAATGATAAACAATCAGTAACAGTTAAGGGTGGTGTTGGTGTTGGAAGGGTAACAAAACCCGGTCTGCAGATTCAGGTAGGAGAAGCTGCAATCAACCCAACTCCACTTAAAATGATATCATCAAACCTAAAAGATCATTTACCCAAAGGGAAGGGTGCAGAAGTAGTCATAAGTGCACCTGCAGGTAAAGAACTGGCTAGAAAGACACTTAATCCCAGACTAGGTATTGTTGGAGGTATTTCCATTCTCGGAACAACAGGATTTGCCCGTTCAATGAACTTAAAAAGTTATAAAACATCATACAAGTGCCAAATCGATGTGGCAGTTGCGGAAGGATATGATTATTTTGTTTTTGTTCCTGGAAACATTGGTGAGGCCATAGCAAAAAGAATTCTTGAAGTCGATGAAGACCAGATTATCCAAATAGGAAACTTCGTGGGGTATATGCTGGCTGAAGCCGAAAAAGAGGGTTTAAAACGGATAACATTACTTGGACATGCTGGTAAACTTATTAAAGTATCTGCAGGTATTTTTAACACCAAACACTCCATAGCAGATGGTAGACGTGAGATAATTGCTGTTCATTCTGCTCTTGCAGGAGCCAATAACAATTTCATAAGGCGTATATTTGAATCTAACACTACAGAAGACATGATAAAACTTCTTGAAATAGAGAATCTTGTACAACCGGTTTTCAACAGTATCGCTAAAAGAGTTAATTATATTTGCTCTGAAAGATTCAAAATTGATTTTGATGTTATAATAGTGAATATGAATGGTCAGGTTTTAAACAATAATCATAAAACCCATGTAATATTAGATAGGGAATTATAACCCAAAAATATAATTTTTAAATGTAAATTCCATTAATTAATCCCAATGTTATTGTGCATTGGTTTCTTAGAATTAATTTCCTAGAATATCCGGAGAAAATTTTTTAAATCCTATTTTGTCTATGAAAGCACCCATACGTTTTTCTATTCCCTCCTCTTTATAATAATCAAGAATTTACTTATATGATCTATTACTTGGTCATCGGATAGATCTTTGGCCAGTAATTGTCCTTTTTTGGTTTGAAGTCCACATGTTCCTCCAACAAGCATCCTCCATCCTTTAGGTGTTCCTATGAGTCCTATATCCCTGACATTCGATTGCATATGAACTGGTACAGCCTGAAAGTGATATTTTTACCTTTTTGGGTGTTTCCATCCTATGGAATGTATTATCTATCCTTAATCCCATCTCAACGGTGTTCTGGTGTCCTTTCTTACGAGAAGTGTTCCCGGTGCAAAATTTAACCCCTCTCACACAATTACCAATAAACCCTCCAGGTTTTATTTCTAAATCATCAAATATGGCTTCAATATCCATCCCATTTATTCCATATAGTCCTATTCTATGCTCTGAATTCATTTTAATAATTTTAACTTGATATTTTTCTACTACATCAGCAATTTTACGTAAGTAGCTGGATCTAATAAACCACCCGGAATATATGGAATTATTGCATAAGTTTCCATATCCTTCTGGACTGCAGCCCCCTTTTTGGCATGTTTTCTTTCCTTGCTTCCATATTATCACCAAATAAAATATGCACAACTTGATTAAAAATTATTTAAAATAAAATCAAATTAATTCATATTTCAATATTTAAAAAAAGTTAAAAAATATTAATTAACTAAATCATAGTTAGATCATTAAGTTGAAATTTATTTGATATAAATCAAAGGAGATTGATTTCAATGGTTAACAAAGAATTCACACATCTCTCTGATAAAGGCGTTAAGATGGTTGAGGTTGGTAACAAAGAAGTGGTAAAAAGAACTGCCACTGCAAATGGTAAAATAAATCTGCAAATGGTTACAATAGACTTGATAAAGAGAGAAGAAATAAAAAAAGGAAATGTGTTAAATACTGCACAGATAGCAGCAATATTAGCTGTTAAATCAACACATAACCTCATTCCGCTCTGTCACCCACTTAAAATTACAGGAATTGATGTTGATTTTGATGTTGGAGAAGATTTTATAGAAATAGAAGTTACTGTACGGTCCACAGGAAAGACAGGCGTTGAGATGGAAGCATTGACTGGTGTTAGTGTGGGACTATTAACCATTTGGGATATGGTAAAAAGTGTTGAAAAGGATGAAAATGGACAATATCCATCAACCCGAATATCAGATATAGTTGTTTCTGA
>Ga0182021_10002975_pt1 | contig 19955 bp, 17 predicted proteins | sample 612E3MmetaG_FD_120493 | JGI IMG/M metagenome (GOLD analysis project Ga0182021, IMG submission 120493) | Permafrost microbial communities from Stordalen Mire, Sweden - 612E3M metaG (Illumina Assembly) | ecosystem: Environmental > Terrestrial > Soil > Wetlands > Permafrost | place: Sweden... | reverse complement strand
CTTCGCCAACGCCCGCCGCCGCCTCGGCATCATGCACAATCCGATGGGCGGCTTCGGCGGAAAAGTCCGACGCGGCCAGCCCGGCGCGGATCTGGGAGAGCGACGCCTTGACGCCGTCCTTGCGCAGCACCTTGTCCACGGCCTTGGGATCGTAGTCCGGCATGGCCACGAAGAAGTACGTCCACGTTTCGGCGGCGGAATAGAGCGGCGAGCGGGACTGCATCAGTTGGCAGACCGCGCGGAAATAGGCGGGGTCCGCGTCCTTGGCCCAGTCGAACCGGGCGATGAAGGCGCTGATGCCGGCCATGAACGTGTCGAGCGGCTGTTCGGCAAGATAGAGGCTGTTCAAGTGGGTGAGTTTCTTCAGGTCCATCTGGGCCGGCCCGCTCTTCACGCGTTCCAGCGTGAAGGCGGCGATCATTTCCTGGCGCGTCATCTTCTCCCGGTCGTCGCCGGGGGACCATCCGAGCAGCGCCAGAGAGTTGAAGAGCGCCTCGCCGAGGAATCCTTTCTCGCGGAAGTCGCCAACGTAGGCGGCACCGTCGCGTTTCGAGTAGGGCTTGCCCTGCGCGTTGACGATCATGGGCAGGTGCGCGTATTTCGGCACGGGGGCGTCCAGGGCCTGGAACAGGGCCACGTGACGGTAGGTGTTCTCGACGTGGTCGTCGCCCCGGATGACGTGGGTGATGCCCATGGTAATGTCGTCCACCACGTTGGCCAGGTGGAACACGGGCGAGCCGTCCGATCGGACGATGACGAAATCCTTCATGTCGGCGGCGGCCTTATGGAGGCTGCCCTTGACCTCGTCGTGGAACGACATGTCCGTGCCGGGCATTCGGAAGACGATGCACTCGCCCTGGCCGGTTCCGCCCTTGTCTTCGCGATAGGCGTGGCCCTTGGCGAGAAGCGATTCGGCGGCCTGGCGATGGCGGTCGAGTTGGGTGGACTGGTAGACCGGCGCGTCGTCGTAGGTGAGGCCGAGCCACTCCAGGGCGCCGAGCACGGCCTTGACGGCTTCCGGCGTCGAGCGTTCGCGGTCGGTGTCCTCGACGCGGAGCAGGAACGCCCCGTTGTTGTGGCGGGCGAAGAGCCAGTTGAAGATGGCCGCCCGGATATTTCCGATATGCACTTGCCCCGTGGGGCTTGGCGCAAAACGCACGCGCACGCTCATAGAGATCGCTCCCCTCGACTGTTTCGAACCAGCGGGAGGGTAGCACACCGCCGCCGCCCCGCGCAATCGCATGAAAGGATTGAGCGCCATCGTCGCGCCTGTACCGGCGGGGACGCCGGTTACGACAGGCGCGGCGCCCTGAAGTTAACGGCGCCCCGCCTGCCAGGCGGCCACGGCGGCTTCGTGGACGGCCCGGACCGCGACGTTGCGCGCTTCGGCATTCTTCACGCAATCGTCATACTCCGGCGACGCCGTGACCACCCGGCCTTTCCAGGTCCCCGTCTTGATTCGCACCGCGCCGAAGGGGGTCTCCACGGTGTGCGATTCCCGGCCAAGCACGGTGCGGCGCATCAGGCTTTCGCGGACGCCGAAGGTTGTGCTTTCGGTGAAGATAACGTCCAGCAGGGCGGCCCGGTCGCGAGGGTCGCACAGGACGGTCAGCAGGACGGCGGGCCGTTGCTTCTTCATTTGGATCGGCGTTGTGAAGGTGTCCAAGGCCCCTTGTGACAGGAGTTTCTGAGTCAACGCGCCGATCAATTCGGGAGTCATGTCGTCCAGGTTCGTTTCGAGGAGGAGGCAACGATCCGACTCGGGTTCGGTGCCCGGCGGGTCGAGCAGCAGGACGCGGAGCAAATTGGGCCGCGTCCTGAGGAGGCGTTGCCCGAAGCCGTGGCCCACGCGCCGGATCGTAGCGCCCTCCGGGAGTCCCGCGAGCGTGCTCCAGGAAGTCAGCAGGGCCGCGCCGGTGGGCGTGACGAGTTCGCTCGGCTCGTCCGCGTGCGTGACGGGAAAGCCCTTCAGCAATTCCACGGTGGCCGGGGGCGGATTCGGCAGAACTCCATGGGCGCATTCGAGGGTCCCATGTCCGAGCGGGAGGGGCGCGAAGCCGACGTCGCCCACGTCCAGCAGCGACAGGGCGAAGCAGGCTCCGACAACGTCGGCGATGGAGTCCAGGGCGCCCACCTCGTGAAAGTGGATGTCTTCCGGCGGTTTGCCGTGGACGCGGCCCTCGGCCTCGGCCAGGCGCTGGAAGACGGCGAGCGCGCGGCGTTGGACGGGAAGGGCGAGACCGCTGCCCTCGATCAGCCGCCGGATCTCCGGGAGATTCCGATGCGCGGGGTGGGCGTGGCCGGGGGGATCGGCAAGTTCGTGGGCGTGTACGACGACGCGTGTTCCCCGGAGGCCGCCGGCGGCATGCGGAACGGCCTCGATGCGAAGGCGGGCGACACCGAGTTTGGCGAGGGCGGCATTGAGCGCGTTCACGCTGACCCCGAGATCGATCAAGGCGGCCAGGATCATGTCGCCGCTGGCGCCGCCGGTGCCGTCGAACCAGAGGATTGGGCTCATGGGCGTTTTCGCGAGGGGGTGCGCGCGGGGAACTTCTCCGGCAGGCGGTTCATCAGGGCGGCGGCCACCCCCGCGCCGAATCCGTTGTCTATGTTCACGACCGTGATGCCGGGCACGCAGGTGTTGAGCATGGACAGGAGCGCGGCGGCGCCTTGGAAACTCGCGCCGTAGCCGACGCTGGTGGGAACGGCCACGATGGGGCAGTCCGTGACGCCGCCCACGACGGAAGGCAACGCGCCTTCCATGCCGGCCACGACGACCATGACACGCGCCTTTCGCAGGGCGGGGAGGTGGTAGAGGAGCCGGTGCAACCCGGCCACGCCGACGTCGAAAATGCGCTCGACGCGCGCGCCCATGCGTTCCGCGGTAAGCGCCGCTTCTTCCGCCACCGGGATGTCGGTCGTACCGGCCGAGAGCACCCCGATGCAGCCTTCGGGCCGGGGAAGCGGGACGACGTCCAGCGTGATGGCGCGCGGCGCCTCGTGATAGACGGCTTTCGGGAAGGCGTTCTTGACGGCGGCGAAGTGGTCCATGTCGGCGCGGGTGGCCAATACGTTTTGGCGGGCCGCCACGAGCGCCCCGACGATGTCCACGATTTGCCGGGGCGACTTGCCGGGGCAGAAGATCACCTCCGGGAGTCCGCGGCGCCGCAGGCGGTCGGTATCCACGCGGGCGAACCCGAGATTGCGTTCGGGGGAGTTCTCGATCTGGCGTAGCGCCGACGCGACGCGGGTCTTGCGCGCGGCAACGCCCCGGAGTACTTCTTTGAGTTCCATGCGTCAGAGGATGGAAGGAGCGGGCCGGGGCGTCAAGGCGAAAGGGGATGGACGCGGCGATTCTCATTATGGCGGCGCCCCTGCCGCGGGACCGGCATCTTGCCGGTCATTCTCTTCATGTCACCCCCCCCACTGGCTTGGGCTCGGCTTTAGTGGGCGCCCGACGGTTCAATGGTTGGATCGGGCAGAGTCCGCGCCGATCAGCGCGGCTCCAAGCGCTCCCGTCAACCGGGGCGCGTCCACGACGGACACGGGGCGCCCCAGAGCGGCTTCAAGGGCGGCCCGCATGCCCGGCACCAGGGCAACACCTCCGGTAAACGCCACCGGTTCCGCGAGCCGGTTTCCGGCCATGGCCGCCACGCGGGCGGCGATGGCGGACTGAACGCCGGCCGCAATGTCGGCCGCGCCGATTCCCGCGGCCAGTAACCCGATGATTTCCGTTTCCGCAAACAGGACGCACATGCTGCTGATGGCGGCGGGCGCTCTGGACTGCTGGGCAAGCGGTCCCAGGTCATTCAGATGGATTTCCAGACGGGCCGCCACCACTTCGAGGAAACGCCCCGTGCCCGCGGCGCAGCGGTCATTCATGACAAAGTCGTGGACCCGGCCCTGCGCATCCAGGCGAAGCAGTTTGCTGTCCTGCCCGCCGATATCCACCACCGTTCGGGCCTGAGGCATGATGCGGCGGACGCCGCACGCGTGGCAGGTGATTTCCGTGATCGTCGTGTGGGCCGCCTCGATGCTGTCCCTTCCGTAGCCGGTAGCGACGATCCGCCCGAGGTCGCTTCGGCGCAGGCCGGCGGCGACCAGGACTTCGTCGAGAAGTCTCATGGCCCGTTCCGATTGCCGGACTCCCTGGTCCGCCACCCCAGTGCCAACGACGGCGAGGGTGTCCTTGTCGAGCAGGACAACCTTGATGGTCCTGGAACCGGCATCAATTCCCGCGCAGATCATGATGTTCTTCTCCCTTTCGCTGTCTCGATCAACGCGCCCAACCTCGTGTTCAGCGTCGGCATGAACGCATCGCACACCGGGGGCACCTCTAGTTCGACGACGGGCAACCCCAGCCTCTCTCCGATCACGCCGGCGATCACTGTCCCCTCGATGGCGCAGTGGCTTGCGCCCGGAATACGCGAAATCACGACCGCCTCCGAACCGTAACGGGTGATATCGCGGCAAATTCTTCCGGCTCGGTCGATCGCCGACCCCGCCATGGGGTCGGCCAGGGCTGTCCGGGCCAGTGCCTCCATGGGCGGAATGTTCTCCGGGATATCATCCAGCGCGTGGCAGAACATATAGTCTGTTCCGCAAAGCCGGCCGCCGCATTGCTCCAGCGTATTCATCACGCGAAGATCGGCGACGGGATTCACCCAAAACACCTTGACGGCGTCTTCTGAGAAGTAACCCTGGCCTTCCGCCAGGCGTTGTTGAACGACGTCGCACAGGCCGGTCAGGACCTCCAGCGCCGCCGGGCGGTCGGAGCAGAAGTGGATGGCCAGCATTTCGGCGATGAGCAGTTCGAGGGCCGGCAGAGGGCAACGTCTTGCTGTGAACGTCATGGTCCTGAGCCTGCGCAGGGCGCGGCGCACACGGTTGGCCGCCTGGATTCCGCGACGCAGTGCATACTCCGTCAAGCGATGGCCGGTCACGGCTTCGAGAGAAGACCTGATCCGCTCCAGTTCCGACTGGACAAAGACAACCTGGTCCAAGGGACAAGTGAAACCGCCGGGCAGACGCAAGGACGTCTCGTCGGCGGCAGGCGTGCGCCGGTGGGGGATTTCCCACCAGAGAATGGGGTGTCCGAGGCCGTTCACCCGCTGGGCGATGGCTGAAAAATCGTCGCAGGTCGCGCCCACGCTGCAGATGAGCAGGTCCGGAGCCGGAAAATGTTTCTCCGCGGCAAAGGCCCCCAACATGGCGCGTACGGGGCAGAAGGATTCGTCAATACCCAGCGAATCCGCCCCGTGCAACACCCCTGAACTGAACTCCATCAGGCAGGGCGTCCACCAGGCGCCGTCCGGGTAGAAAGCCGTCACGCCGGGAAGGGAATAGGCCATCACGGGAACGGTTCCCAAATCCTTCATGGCGCCGACGATCTTGTCCCCTTTCGCCCTGGCCGCCTGCAACCGGACCTCCTCGGTCAGCAGGAAATTCCAGAGATTCAGGGCCGCGGGGGAATTGTCGTAGAGAAGCCTGGAGAGACGCAGGTCACCGTCCTCGATATGTCGTCCCAGGGGTCCGCCGTAGTCGGGTTGCGTCCAGCCGGCGGCGGTTCCTGCCTCGAACCGGCTGTCCCATTCCGCGAGCGTGATTTGCCGGGGCGGCTCGGTCATCGCAGGGACTCCATGAACGCTTGTATCCGGGTTCTGGTCCTGGCCCCGCAGGGTTGGCCATCGAGGTCAACGTCGAGCAACGGGACCTTCAGCCAGGCCTGGAAGCGATGGACCTCGGCGTGCCATTTGTCGCACCAGACCTGCCGCGCCAGGATGACGCCACGGATGTCCCGCGCGGCGACCTCGCGTTCGAGCCACTTGAACAGCTCGCTATTCGGCCGCCGGAAGACATCCGGGATGGACCCGAAATAAGCGGAGACAAGTTCGCCCAGCGGGTCATCCTTCAGGCGACGCCGGTCAAACCGGGCGGGGTTTGTGCGGTCGCCCTGCTCCGTTCCGTCGAGCATAACGCGGCCGCCGTATTCGGCCACGAGGGTGTAGATCGCCTGGTCGTCCCGCGTCAAAGGCCCGCCGAGAAGCGCCACCGGTATCCCGCGGGTCCCTCCGGAGGGAGAGGGGGCGGCCCGGTTTGCCCGGAGGCGATCGTGCCGATCCATGATTTCAACCAGTCTGGCCGTCGAGGGCGGCGCTCCGCCGAGGGTTTCCAGGAAACGGCCCAATCGCCTGAGTTCGGCCAGGTAAAGTCCCAGCGCGGCTGGTGTCTGCCAGATGGAGGGGACATTCAGGAGAAACGACGGCGTTGTCGTTTCTCGATCCAGAATGTCCTTGGCGTGGCGCATCTGATCGCAGACTGTGGCCAGGACGATGCCGGCAACCCCGGGCGTGCCGCAAGCCGCGTTCAGAAAAAGCCGCATGAACGGACAAACTCCTTCAAGTGCTTTGACGGGGCCATCCGCCTCGCCACTCCGGCCCGGGATGAGTCGTTCCGGCTCGAGGCCGTGGGCCGCGATCCATTCCGGCGGAACATATGGGCTGGAGTAGACAATCGTATTCAAGCGCGGCCTTTCAGCGGGTTCTATTTCGGACCGTCTCGAACAAGGCTTGGATCCGCAGGGTGATTCGGGCGGAATCCGAAGGCGAGTAATCAGTCTCGATCCGCAAATAGGGCAGTTCCAGTTCGTTCTCCACGAGCTGCCTCACCTCGAAGGACTCAATATCGTAGGTCAGGCAAGCCTGCCAGATCAGTTCGACGACGCAGTCGGCCCGATACCCGCGGACGAGAGACCGCAAGGTGTCCACGCGGCGGTCATTCCGGGTCATGACGGAGCACGGGAGATGGAAGTACTTGTCCGCGATGGCGCGAATCGGGTCGGCGGCTTCCGGATCCACGTCGTCCAGGACAGGCTTGACCCCCGTGCAATTCTCTTGGCAGACCACCAGGCCGCCGTGGCTCTCGATGATATCCATGACGCGTTCCGCGCCGTGCGGCAGTGGAACGCCCGTGAGCAAGACCCTGATCCGGGACGCGGCATCCGGGAGAGCCTCCCGTCCGGGCAAGGTAGCCGCGGCCTGCTCGTAGTGCTGCAGGTCGGCGGGGATGCAGGCGATGAGGCTCTTCATGTCCAGCAGTTCGCGGCCCGTCAGAGGCGGCGTCCGTTGTTTCATCAGTTCCGCCAGTCCGCGTTTCAGGTAGCGTTCACGGTTCATCTGGCGAATGGCTGACCGGAGCGCGTCATCCGAGATCGGCGTGCCGAATCGGAGTTCAAGTTCAGCCTTAAGTTTTCGCAACTCCTTGACCCAGTGTTCAAAGGCGTCTGGATCGTCGGATTTCTGGGGAAGTTCGAGGACGACCATCGGGTGGCGCCGGGCCAGGAGTTCGTACATCTTCTTCTTGCCGTCACAGGTGGTTTCGGCCACCAGGAGATCGGCCATTTCGAGGAACGGATTGGTCTTTTCGAGACTGTAGCCGTACGTGGACTTGATCAACGGACAGAGGTTGGCGGGGAGTTCCTGTTCCGCAGGAGGAATCGTTTCCGCCGCGCCGCCGCACAGGCATACCGGCATGGCATTGGCCGCCAGGATGAGTTCCCGGGGCGTGAATTCGCACATGATCCCCACGAGTTTGCGTCCCTTCTGTTTCTCGGCGCAGGCAAACGCGTAGTTGTGCTCGACCATGTCCTTGAACCAGGCGACATCCGCATTCACGCCTGCCGCGAGGCCTTCCGCCGGCGCGGAGCCACACGCCGGCGAAGGGGGATGGCAAGGGTTCGTCGCAGGAACAAAACCCGTCTTTCCGCAACATGAGGCCATGGGAGTGTCCTTTCCGACTCAGTTTCGGGTGGCGATGAACATGCCTTGCGCGATTTTGCCCGCGTGGGCAAGCCCCTGCATGAATACCATTTCCGCGGCCAGCACGCTCATCAGATGGGTGTCGAATCCGATGATCCGGAGGGCGTCATAAGTCAACTGCATATCGAGCATCTGGAGATAGAGGTCCACATGGGGGGCAAAGCGCCCGGTATTCTCCGCCACCGTGACCCGGCAGCCGCTGGCCTGCAATAGAGCGCTGTAACCGGCGATATCCTGCACGTTGGGGAACTTCATAAACGTGAGAAACCGTTCCGCCTCCGGCGTCGAGAGGCCGACGGGGCCTTCCACCCAATCCGTGAACGCAATGATGCCGCCCGGTTTGACGATACGGGCCGCCTCGGCGATCAGTCTGGCCTTGTCTTCCACATAGCACCAGGCGTCCTCCCCCCAGATGAAATCGGCAGAGGCAGACGGGAGGCCGCTGTCGGTCGCATCCGCCAGTGTGAAGGAAATGCGCTTGTCGAATCCTTCGGCCTTGCACCGCTGTTGCCCGCGTTCCACGACGTTCCGGGTGGCATCCACGCCCCGCATGGAGGCGACGCCGACGAAGCGGGTCAGGAATCGCATCCCGGCGCCGTTGCAGCAACACAGGTCCACCCCGGACATTCCTTTCCCGAGTCCTGCCCGCTGGGCGAGGGCCATGGAGGACTTGAATCCGCCAATATGAACCTGCTGCCCCATGACGAGTTCCCACAGATCCCCCTCAGCACCGCCATAGACTGCTTGAACATCCTTCAATCCCATACTTGCTTTTGTCTTCATTTCTTTCATCTTTCAATAACGATCCCGGTGGCGCCGCGGCAACCCCGGGGGTTGGCAAAACAAGAACGTCCTCGGATCCGTCCGGGCCGGCGCAAGCAAGGAGGAGAAAGCGGGAGGGGAGAAAGAGTCAGTCGGGGCGGTGCCGCAGGAGGCAACGCGATGGACTTGTTCCGGCTCCAACCCTCATTCCGAGACTGCTTGACGCGCACCCGGCGCGTTCCGCCAGTGCGAAGCTTCAACGGCGCGCTATGGCTTGGATGTCCATCGCATCACCTCCTTTCGGACGATTCTAAGACGGGAAAAATATCCCTGGCAGGAGTCTACAGCAGCTCTTTTTTTAGTTCATTCCAAAGCATCAGGACGCGGCACCCGCCGAAAGCGACGGCCAAGGCGGCGGCCTCATCGAGTTCCAGGACGCCGATCCCCATGGATTTCGCCTTCTGAATATGGATCCTGGCGCAGGGCACGCAATTCACGGCCAGCGCGAGGGCGATGGCCAGATACTCCTTGGTCACCCCGTCCAGCGAACCGGGCGCCAGGGCGGCCGCCATGAACGACATGAACTGCTTCATGGAATCCGCGGTGGGCGCGGAACCGGGGGCGCAACAGACGTGATCTTCTTTCATGGGAGTCTCCTTCATCGCTTGTTTTGCGGGTGGACGGAACGGCGGTTGCGGGCCGGACTCCGTCCGGCTGGATGTCTTCCGAACGTGGATTCTTCCGTCTGAGGCTTCCGTGATTCTACCGATCACGGCCGCCGCCATGACGCCGGCGTCCCGCAATTCGCGCAGCGCTTCGGCCGCTTCCTGATAAGGCAGGGCGATCAAGAGCCCGCCGGAGGTCTGGGCGTCGAAGCATACCGCTTTCAGGGCGTCCGAAACGTCGGCGTCGAAGGTCGTGCAGGATTGGCTGTATTCCGAATTACGCTCGTTGGCGCCGGAGAACAGGCCTTGCGCGGCGTAGTCGAGGACGCCGGGAAACAGAGGGAGGCGATCCGTCCAGAGTTCCGCCGTCACGCGGCTTTCCACGACGATCTGGCGCAAGTGGCCGATCAGTCCGAATCCCGTCACATCCGTGCAGGCGGAAGCGTGGCGACGCACCATAATCCTCGCGGCCGTATCGTTCAAGGCGGTCATGGAGGCCATGATGGCATTGACCGAGTCCGGGGACGCGCGGCCTATCTGGTTGGCCAGGGAAATGATTCCGGTTCCGAGAGGCTTGGTCAGGATCAAGGCGTCGCCGGGTCTGGCGCCCGCGTTGGTGACCAGTTCGGAATCGGTCACGACCCCGGTGACGGCGAAGCCGAATTTTACCTCTTCGTCGTTGATGCTGTGACCGCCCAGCAGGACGGTCCCGGCGTCCTTGAGGACGTCCATGCCGCCCCGGATGATGTCGGCCATGGTGTCCGGGGGCAAGGCTTCGATCGGAAACCCGATAATCGAGAGGGCGGTGATGGGGGTTCCCCCCATGGCATAGACATCGCTCAGCGAATTGCACGCGGCGATTTTGCCGAACGTATAGGGATCGTCCACGCCCGGGGTGAAGACGTCCACCGTCTGGACGATGGTGACGCCGGGCGACAAGCGGAACACGCCGGCATCGTCGGCCGTGGCCATGCCGACGAGCAAACGCGGATCCTCGACCTTGGGGAGGCGCCCCAATACGCGATGCAAATCCTTCTGGCCGATCTTGCCGGCGCACCCGGCGCTTCGGACGTGTTGCGTTAGGCGCACGGGTTTGCCGTCCGATTTCAGCGGGATCCGTTCTCCCGCGCAGGTGCAAACGTTCTGTTCCTTGAAGAGAGGGCAGGGGCAGGGCTTGCGCGGATCGCAGACACAATGTCCCAGCTTGATGGATCGCGCCATCACCCGTTTTCGTTTCTCCTGATGGGCCGGGTCCATGATTAGGGCCTTTTCTCCCTCAACACCCGGTTGTTGCCCTCCCGCCGGGTCAACCCCTTGGCGTCCCAGTATTCAAGCAAAGGGATCGCGTATTTGCGCGTGGCGCCGAGCACCTCCTTGAAGGCGCCGGCGTCAATGGTCCCGTACTGGGTCAGATGATTTGACAGTCGGCGACGGGATTCGTCCACCCACTCGCGGTGCAAGACCACCTTGTCGTCAAGCGGCACCACCTCGCCGGTCTGCGCGAGGAACTCGAACACCGGCGCGATGACAGGCTCCGGCGCGCCCAGGAGCGCGGGCAGTTCGTCCCGGCGCGGCGACGCGAATCCCGTCGTCTTGTACAGGCCGGCAATCCGATTCGCCAGGAGGGTTTGGCCTGCGGACAGTTTCGGCGCCCGGCCGTGAATCTGGTAGCCGGTCGCGTTGATCGCCAGCGTTCCTTCTTCCAGCAATTGTGCCAGGGCCTTCTCGATCACCAGAGTGTTGGCCGTCAGCTCGCGGATCACATCTTTCTTGGGGAACCCCACGCTCAACGGGGCGGCGTCATGCATGCGGTTCAAACGGGCCAGCAACTCGTCGCGGGCCGCGGCCAGCACGGTGGAGTGGGCGTATCGGCTGCCCGTGAACTCGACGGCATCGCCCGCTTTGACCCGTTCAGCCATGTGGACCCGGGTGGCGTCTTCGTTGAGAACCGCGAGACGGGCGAGATCGGCCAGGGTCAAGGGATCGTTGCCCGCCTGTTTAAGCGCATAGAGGAGTGTCGCGGACGGATCGTTGAACGATTCCTCACGCTCCCTGATCTTTTCCGCCCAGTCCCCCTTGCGCCGCCGCAGTTTGACGGTTTCGCCGGAGATGACGTTGCCGCCGCCGAGGGTCTTCAGGGGGCTGAGCAGGCGGGCCACGAAGAAATCGCCCGGCGCGGCGACCACGGGCTCGTTCAACTGGAACTGGACGTAGGTTTCCTGGCCCGGGGCGAGAGGGGTCAACTCCGGCAAAACGAGATGCCCGGTCACCTCCGCCGTGCCGATGTGGAAGCGGATGGCGGTCCTGGGTTTCAGCGGTCTTTCGAGGCTCGGCACCAGATGGAACTTTGCGTTCACCAGTTTGGTGGGCGTGAAATACCCCGGCGAGGCCAGAACCATGCCGCGCCCGACATCCTCAATGGAGACCCCGCTGAGTCGCAAGGCAAGGCATTCTCCAGCGCGGCCCGCATCGGAGTTCTGACCGAAGACCTGGAGGCCCTTCACCCTTTTGGTTTCGCCGGCGGGAAGCAAGTCCAGGGAATCTCCGACCCGGACGGAACCCGAGCTTGGAATACCCGACACGATGGCGCCCAGTCCTTTCAGTACGAAGGAGCGCTCCACATGCATCCGGAACGGACCGCTGGCGTCCCGTTGCGCGGTCCTGTCCACGAGCGCGCAGAAGGCCTCGTAGAAGGCGTCGAATCCCCGGCCGGTTTTGGATGAGACCGGCAGGATGGGGGCGTTCTCCAGGAAACTGCCTGCCACAAGGCTTCGTATCTGCTCGGTGACTTCGTCCGCGCGGCCGGGCTCGACGAGGTCGATTTTGGTCAGCGCCAGCATGCCGGCGGAGACGCCGAGGAGGCGGACGATATGGAAGTGTTCGACCGTCTGAGGCATCACGCCATCGTCGGCGGCCACCACCAGCAGCACGACGTCAATGCCGGTGGCGCCGGCGACCATGTTGTGAATGAACCGCTCGTGCCCGGGAACGTCCACGATGCCGATTCGGCGGTTGTTGGGCAGGATACAGGTGGCAAAGCCGAGGTCTATGGTCATGCCCCGCGCCTTTTCTTCGGGCAGGGTGTCGGTCTCGCATCCGGTCAGGCATTTGACCAGGGACGTTTTGCCGTGGTCGATGTGGCCGGCCGTGCCGACCGTCAGGGTCACCGTTTCCTCGGCGGTCCCGGTCTTGGGAGTCCAACTGACATCGCCGTTTGCCATTAGAGGGACGCCACTCCTGCCAGGATATCGGCGTGATCCGATGGAAGAACCGTGCGCATGTCCAGGATGACCGAGTCTTCGTGGATTCGCGCCACAACCGGCACAGGGGCCAATCTCAGCCTATGCGCGAGGGTTGCGGCGCTCAATTCGGGCGCTTCGAGGCGAACCGCGAAGGAGGGCATGCCTTCCTCGGGCAAGGCGCCTCCGCCGAGGTAGGATATCTCGGGACTCACGGTTACGCTCCAGCCGGAGTGATGCTGCCGGAGATGCTCCGCCAGTTCGCCGGCCTGTGCCTCCATCTCCGGCGGGGTCTTCCCGATCATCATGTAGACGGGGTGGGTTTGCGACAGGCAGTCAGGCGCCTTGAACAGGCGGCAGGTCGCCTCCAAGGCGGCGAGAGTCAGTTTGCACACGCGGAAGGCGCGGTACAGGGGGTGGGACCGGAGGCGGGCGATCAGGTCACGGCGTCCCACGATCATGCCGCCTTGGGGCCCGCCGATGAGCTTATCGGTGCTGAACAAGACCAGATCGGCGCCGGCGGCCAGGCTTTCCTGGACCGTCCCCTCGTGGGGCAGTCCGAACCTCTCCAAACCGACCAGCGCGCCGCATCCCAGATCGTCCACGACCGGGATGCCGTGCTGATGGCCGACCGCGGCAAGATCGCCGATCGCGACGTCCTTCGCGAAGCCCACGATCTTGTAGTTGCTTTTGTGCGCCTTGAGAAGCAGGCCGGTCTGGGGACTCACCGCTCGGTCATAGTCGCGCAGGTGGGTCTTGTTGGTGGTCCCCACCTCGCGCAGGATCGCACCGCTCTCCTGCATGATATCCGGGAGCCGGAAGGAGCCGCCGATCTCGATCAACTCGCCCCTGGAGATGACGGCCTCCTTCCCGCGGGCGAGGGCGGCAAGGACGAGCAGTGTGGCCGCCGCGTTATTGTTCACCACCAGCACGTCCTCGGCCCCCGTGATTCCACAGACCAACTCGCGGAGACAGTCTTCGCGCTGGTCGCGCTGCCCGGTTTCGAGGTCCTGCTGGAGGTTGCAGTAACCCGTGACCGTCGAGAGGGCGGTCCGGGCCGCCTCGGGCATGAAGGCGCGGCCGAGCCCCGTGTGCAGGATGATGCCCGTGGCATTCACGACCCGGCGCAAATGGGGGCGGTGCGCGTCCTGGACGATTCGGCGGGCCGCGGCGGCAATGGCCGTGGAGTCGGCCGCGGAAGCGCCAGCCGGTTCGCCGGCGAGAAGGGCGGCGCGGAGCGTCTCCAGGGCGGCCCGGAGGGCCGCCACCGTTTCGTCGTGGCCATAGTCGGTCAGCATCTCTTGGACAACGGATTCCTTGAGCATCGCATCGACGGAAGGCAACTTCCGGAGGAGCGATTGACTACGGCTGGCCATGCGCGACGAATATCTGATTGCCCCTGTGAAAGCAAGGTGATACTTGTCTCGGCGGGAGTGAATAGGTGCCTGGTGGGCCTCCTGGACTTCAAATCCAGTGCGGGGCTTTAATCGGTCTTGGTTGGGTTCGATTCCCACTCACTCCCGCCATTTCCACCTTCAACCCGGCAGGGGCGGAGGCTGCGGGCGCTCGCGGTCGAGCCCGTAGGTCCGGATCACTCCCTCGCGACACCACGGACTGGTCAGCAGGAAGACCAGAAAAGCGACGGGATAGAGGGAGGTGAATATCAGGGCGACCGGGGCAAGAGACAACACGAGCTCCGGACTGCCGGTGAGCGCGTACGCGACTCCGACGGCAACCAGAATGACGGCGCCCCAGCCAATGCCCAATCCGGCAAGCAGGCGAAGAACCGTGTAGGTTCGCCTGACGGCGATCAGGCTGAACATGACGGGCGCGTACCAGACGAGGCACGCCACGGCGCCGGTCGCCAGCGAGGCGAGCGCCGGGGCGAGCGCGGGTTCCTCTTCCCAGATGAGCCAGCAGAGAACCGCTATCGCCATCGCGGCCACGGCGTTGAACGCATAGCCCGTCAGGAGGGCTGTCACGGGCCGGCGCGACCGGCTCTTCCCGGCGAAATACAGCGTGGCGCAGAGTCCGAATGCCTGGGCGAACACAACCCCGAGAATGCACACCGTGGCTGTCCACGGGAGCGCCATCATGGCCAGCAGGGGAATCGCAGGAATTACCAGGAGCCATCCTTGCGGGGTCATACGCCAGCGCCGCCAGGGCCGAAAGGCGCAGACAATGCCGCCCGCAAGAACCAGCAGAACGAAGACCATCCGGAACAACGGCAGGTAAAGAAAGGTCTTCGTGCAAAGCACTTTGTCTTGACCGGCGACCGGGGTCGTTACCCCCACTTCATACCGTCCGAAAGCTGAGATCGGCATTCCAACGGAAGCCGCGCAGGTGCCTCCTCAGCCATACTCGAAGACGCCGCAATCCAGGCTTTTCCCGCCCGGGCGGCGGAGGGCCCATTTCAAAGGAAGACGAGGCCCGCGGACCTGATACTCGCGATTTCCCAAGCCCTTCGCTTTGCCCAGGTTCAGTGAGACAACGGCGCCGTACACGGTCTCCCCAAGGCGGATCGTGTAACGAACGGGGCCGCCTTCTTCCAGCCGGACCGTCTGCCCCTCCTCGACGGTGAACGGAGAAACGGGTTGGGGACTCGTTCCCTCAAATTCAATGCCGTCTTCGTTGACGAATACCTCCGTAACCGCCCATGTGCCGGTCGGCGCCGTCGTGCTGCGCTCCGGTCTTTCGATCAGGATGGCCCGTCGGCTATCTTCGAGCAGAAGGCTTTGGATGTTCGTTCCGGCCAGCGACAGAGACCCGACCGGTGTCGGAATCGGCGTGAGGACGAGATTCAGGGATGGGGCGTCAAGGCCGCCTTCGAAAGAAAGGCCGACGTCATAGAGGGCCCCCGCAAGGCCCAGGGTCTTCTTGAGCGGTATCTCACGCCAATCGTTGGTCGATCCGGCAGGACGCAAGCTGAGACGGACACCGTCATGCAAGGCAACAGCATCGGCGATGCTCCCGCTGCCGTCACCGTTACGGATGAGAATCTCGTAGGGGCGGGCGGCGATGGTTAAAGCGCCCCGGAAGGCGAAGGCCGTGGCGATGCTGCAGTTCCAGTAACTGCCATAATGGTACAGCCTGACGTTGCCGCGGATGCGGTGTGGGTGGCCCCCATCGGTGACTAGAAGGGAGAAAGGCGATGCCTCGGAGAACGTGCGCGCATTTTCCGTGATCATGATCGTTTCATTCGTTCCGTAGACCCCATCCCTGTCAAAATCGCCCCAAAGACACCCCCCCGTGACGCCAGATCCTTTGTCGGGACAGAAAACGAAAGCCGTCCTTCGATCGGAATAGTCGCGGAAAACCACGGCCGAATCTCTCGCCACCCCTGGGGGCAGGGTATCGGATTTCGTGGCCGGTTGTCCGGAGAAAGAACACGCGGAGCCCGGGGCTTCGTTGGATGAGAGGACCAGATGAGCGGTGACCGGAGTGGAGGACTGGGCGGCAACCGAAGCGGCCGCCAGAATCGCGACGAAGGCCTGTCGCAGGGCGCGTGCAGCAACGGTTGTCCGGTCGGCGGAGGTCACGACTACCTCTTCAAAATGCGGCTGTTGTTGTCGATGGCCTGCTTAGTGCAGACGGCCTCGCAAGTCAAGCAATTCACACACTCGGGGTCACGGTTGATGCGATGGCCGGAGTCCTTGCACGCCTCAACCTTCACGTCCATCGGGCATTGCTTGTCGCACTGTCTGCACCTCATGCACTTGGCGGCGTTCAAACGGATGGCCAGCCAGGAAAAACGTCCCGGCACGGACACCAGGGCGCCCACGGGACAGAGCACTTTGCAGAACGATCGGTGGTTGAGGACCGCAAACACGATCACGGCGGTCAGGATGGCCCACCGCGATACGTTCCAGCCCGCGCTCGTGGAACCGTGCTGCAAGACGTCCGGAATACCGTCGCTGGCCGTGGCCGTGGGACACCATTTGCAGAAGGAGAGAATGTGTTCTCGCCCAAGAAAGTAGGAAACCCCCACGACCGAGATTCCCAGCACCCCGTACTTGATCAAGCGCATCCAGCGCGGCAGTTCGATTTTCGGGGACGGTATCTTGAACAGCAGGTCCTGCACAAAGCCGGTAGGACAGACCCACCCGCAAAAGAACCGGCCGACCAGCAGTCCAAGCCCGACCACAATTCCGAGGAGAAGCCAGGGCACCTCATGAAACGCGAGGGCTGAGGCCATGATCCCGATGGGGCATCCCAACCACGTGAGCGCACAGGCTTCGCAGTGGAGAACGGGAATACAGGCAGCTCCAAGGCTGGTTCCACTGAAGTTGCTGGTAAGGGCCAAAAGAGAAAGCCCCTGAACAAACCGTCGCCGGGTTGTCAGGAGCCATCTCATCAACGCAAGGCAGTCTGTCTATTGCTTCGGCCCGAGGTCGAGCGTTGCGCTCAATTGTCTTCCGAAACGTCCTTTGCTGAAGGTATCCACCCAAATCACAACCGTGTACTGCCCTGCTTTGGCCACTTCACCGAAGTAGCCGCCTGACCCCCCTCAAGACGGGCACATTTTTTCGAGGGACACTGACTTCTTGATGATATCCTTCTTGCTTTCGTCCAGCACATAGAACTTGGCCGTCCCCGTCATTCTTTGGGTGAGCGCCGAACCCTTCGTCTTCTTTATCTCGTAAAGGGCGCAGGTGATTCGGAACGGCACCCTGCCCATCTTCTGGTATCGTTTCTTGTCCTTGTCTTCCAATTTCGGCGCGCCAAAACCGGCATCCAAGACGTATCGGATTCCTGTCTTCTCGTCTGTCCAATCGGTCTTGAGTTCGGAGAGGTCTTTATCGCTGAGAAGGCCGTTGGCGGCAGTGCTGGTCGCGCTGACTCCCATGGTCGTGTTGGTCGCGCTGTTGGTCGCGCTGTTGGTCGCCTGACCCACGGCGAAAAAGGCCGGGCAACACACCAGGACAGTGAATACGACCAAATGGGATAGGAGCTTCTCTTTCATAGTATCCAGACGACTGCACATAAACTACGCCCATTCCTTCCCACAGGTCAAGGCTGTTATTGATCTTTCTTCCGGATCAACAGCGTATCTTCCGCAAACGGTGCTTGCATCGTAACGCCTCCTCCCGCTAACAAGTGGACCGAATGGAGGATCCATTGGCCGGCGCCGAACATATCATCGAGGCGACGCACGCGCGAAAACTCTACGACGATCTTGTCGCCGTGGACGACGTGACGTTTTCCGTGGCGCGCGGCGAACTCTTCGGCATCCTCGGCCCCAACGGCGCGGGCAAGACCTCCACGATCCGCATGACCTACGGCGCCTCGCCGCTGTCCGGCGGAAGCCTGCGCGTTTTCGGCCTGGACATCGCGACCGAGTGGCGCGCCATCCGCGAGCGGATCGGCGTGTGCCATCAGGACGATAACCTCGACACCGACATGGGCGTCCGCGAAAACCTTGAAGTCTTTGCCGGCTTTTTCGGGCTCTCCCGCGCCGAGGCCCGGAAACGCGCTTCCGAACTGCTCGACTTCATCGAGCTGCGGCACCGCGAAACCGCCCAAGTCAACGAGTTGTCCGGCGGAATGATGCGCCGGCTGGTGCTGGCCCGGTCGCTGATCAACGAGCCGGAATTGCTGATCCTCGACGAACCCACGACCGGGCTCGATCCGCAATCGCGCCACCAGGTGTGGGACCGGCTCACGACCCTCAAGGAACGCGGCGTCTCCATCCTGCTGACCACGCACTACATGGAGGAAGCGGCCCGGCTGTGCGACCGGCTCGTCATTATTGACCACGGCCGCGTGCTCGTGGAAGGGAAGCCGCGGGACCTGGTCGCCCAATACGTCGGGAGCCAGGTGATCGAGATGGCGCCCGTGAGCGATGCCATGCGGGAGTTCGCCCAGGCGAGGGGACTGGACCACGAAGTCCTGGGAACCCGCATGATCCTCTACTGCAAAGACCACGAGGACTTGTTCAGGATCGTCACCGAGCGGTATTGCCAAGGCAACTGCACGCTGCGCATGGGGACGCTGGAGGACGTGTTCCTCAAACTGACCGGGAGGGAACTGCGCGAATGAGCACGGCCGCCCCAAACCTGACCTGGCGCTTCATGCGCGTGTGGCGGCGCGACTGGATCGTGAATCTCAAGTCGCTGCATATCAGCTTCCTTGTGCCGCTTTTCGAACCCGTACTGTACGTGGCGGCCTTCGGCGTCGGGTTCCGGCTGCTCATTCCGCAAGTCACCTTCTCCGGTCTGACCGTGAGCTACGTGGCCTTCATGGCGCCGGCCTTGATCGCCACCAGCATCATGTACAACGCCTTCTTCGAGAACACGTTCACATCGTTCGTCCGGATGTTCTACCAGAAGACCTACGACGCCATGCTCGCCACGCCGCTTTCCATCGAGGAAGTGATCACGGGCGAGATCGTGTGGGGCGCCACGAAGTCGGTGATGGCGGCGATCGTCATGACGGCAGTGCTCGCGGTGTGCCGGCTGGTTGCCTTTCCGCAGGGACTGCTGCTCGTGCCGCTTGCGCTGCTGGGCGGGCTGGCCTTCGGCTCGATCGCCATGATTTTCACCGGCCTCGTGAAACACATAGACATGTTCAACCTGCCGATCTTCCTTTTTTTGACGCCCATGTTTCTGTTCAGCGGCACCTTCTTCCCGATCGACACCCTTCCGGATTGGGCGCAGCGCCTGGCGTATACGTTTCCCCTGACCCATCTCGTCACCCTGGCCCGGTCCATGTGCTTCAACCTGCTCACGTGGAAGGCCGCCCTGATCTCCGGCGGTTACCTGGTTCTATTCACGGGATTTTGTTTTCCGCTCGCGCTCCGCGTGATGCGCCGCCGCCTGATCAAATAGAGGAGATACCCGATCGAAGAAGACGTCCAAGGGCCCCGATGTGGAGGACCCCGATGTGGAGACGATGTGGAGACAAAACAAAAGACCCTGGGGCTGACCCCGATGCGGAGACCATCCCGGATTCAGTGTCCGGATCGTCCCGGAATACGCACGCGTGTTCGGGCGACGAAAAAAAAGCGCAAAGACCTGCAAGAAACGCGCTTCGGCGCGGGTACTACAGCGTGAACAGGTAAAGAGCGAATTGGACATAACTCTCGCGAGTGACGGCCACCTGTTGAAGGCGTTTCGAACCATGGGTGATCAGGAAGCATTTGCGGAGCTGTTGCGCCGCCACGGCAGTAGGGTCCGGGCCACGGCCAGGTTCGTCATCGGCCATGGAGTCTGCTGGGCAAGCACTCTTTTGTATTTGCCTCCGTCATGTCAAATGGTATACCCGCAACGATATGAGAAAGTGACTCCCTGATTGCGTTTGCTGGACGCCAAGCGCAATGCCGTAGCGGATTGTGTTACGTAATCATTTATGGAAAGGAGCAATCAATGAAGCTCGTGCCGGATGGATGCGGAGGCGCTCGATTCTTCTCGGGTATGATGGTTCTGTCGTTGCTGCTGGGAACCGGTGCGGCGAACGCGCAGGTTGCGAAGTCG